>Ga0206123_10003347_pt1 | contig 13253 bp, 13 predicted proteins | sample Helgoland_Spring_2_FD_160086 | JGI IMG/M metagenome (GOLD analysis project Ga0206123, IMG submission 160086) | Pelagic subsurface seawater microbial communities from Kabeltonne, Helgoland, North Sea - Helgoland_Spring_Bloom_20160316_1 | ecosystem: Environmental > Aquatic > Marine > Epipelagic ... | reverse complement strand
TTAAGGTGCCGGGTGTAGGGGAAATCGCGGTTGGATTTGCGGGTTTCGCTTTTACCCACGCGGGCGCGTGGCTTATGATTCCGTTCAGCCATGATGGACTCCTAGTCAGTCTGTTGTGGTTAGCTGCCTTCGGGTGTTGCCGCACCCGGAGGCAGTGCTTTTATGTCAACACACCAAGCCTCACCACCCAACACTTATTCAATAACAAAACCATATTAAAATTAATTCGCCAATAATTAATTCAGCTTCCCAATAATTGGCTGGCAAGATCCCATGGGGGCCGCCAATGGAGATCGGTCGCTCTTATTGATTGTGACATTTCTAATTATTGATTCTTCAAACGATAAGGAAATTGAGCACTGACCGCCTGTTAGCCCTTCAGTCGTAACTCTATACGTCCAAACCTCAAGGCCATCCTCTAAAGATACACGGTCATTGGGTGCACCCAGCAACGCAGCGACCTCAGGTTTTTCCATACCTAACAACCTAGACTTGACCTCAGATTCGCTTTTGTGGCCGCCTATATTCGTTGTCATACAACCTGAGATCAACGCCAATAAAAAGCCAACGACCAACCCCTTTACCATCCTTAGCAAACCCCTCTCTTTCATTTAAGATACTCGTTTTTATAATCTTCATGAATAAAAACAAGATCGTCATCCTTACAGCGTTGAATGATAATCATGCCCTTATCCGCGTACTCTTTATAGAAATCCATAAAGCCAGCCATAACTGGCTTAACAAACGCATACTTATCTTTCACTAGGCGCTCAATCTCCGAAAGTTTAACGCACTCACCTCGACACAAGCCATTTGTGTAACTTTCCTGCGCCAAAAGGCCTCCGACTTCGTGCCATTTCTGGGAGCGAGCAACCATATCTTCGAAAAGAGCCTCATCTCGCAGGCCGCCCACAAAGCTTCTTAGAACTTTAATTCTGCGCCTCTCCTTTGAGCGGCTCATGATCTCTATTTCTGCTTTAATGGAGGCGGCCTCTCTTCTTCCAACGCCAGCGACAATCATGCTTCCATAGACCATGCTGATAAACTTGTTCTTCTTATACGAGCCCATTTGGTTTTCATTTATCACATCGACCGTATAGCAGATAACTTCTTGAACGGTAGTGGGGCCTCCCGAAGCTTCGATCTCCGACAGAATTTGTTCTCCTGCGTTACCCCCAATGGTCTCTGCGTCCTGCAGCTGCGCTACGGTCTCAGCCACACCATAGGCCATAACTAGAAGCGTCTTCTTGGACGGCCCACCGAAGAACCCCATTTCCATCCCCCAGGTCCTTTTACGTTATCAATAGACTAGCTCTTCATTCCGAGTCTGAGAACAAAAAAGGCCGCCCCAAAAGGAGCGGCCATCACCAAGGAAGCCTGGATTTAAAGAGTAAGGACTAACTCACCACGCGGCGGTTATGCGTCCCCTTTCTTCTTCGCCACCAGCGTGAGGATGTCGTAGCTGGCGACCAGCTCGTCGTCCTGGTTCTTCACCTGCACATCCCAGACCACCACGCCTTGCGGGGTGCCGTCGGGGGCGGCTTTGCCCTGGTCGATTTTGCGTTTGCAGGTGAGGCGGGCCTGGATGGTGTCGCCGGCGCCGACGGGGTTGATGAAGCGCAGGGTGTCGAGGCCGTAGTTGGCGAGCACGGGGCCGGGGGCCGGGGAGACGAACAGGCCGGCGGCGGCGGAGAGGAGGAAGTAGCCGTGGGCGATGCGTTTGCCGAATTGGGAGTCTTTGGCGGCGATTTCGTCGAAGTGCATGTAGAAGTGGTCGCCGGAGAGGCAGCCGAAGTTGACGATGTCGGCTTCGGTGACGGTGCGGCGGTGGGTGAGCAGGGATTCGCCGATGGCGAGGTCGTCGAAGTGGCGGCGGAAGGGGTGCACTTCGGTTTCGAGCACCTCGGCGCCGCGCACGTATTCGCCGGTGACGGCGGCGAGCATGGTCGGCGAGCCCTGGATGGCGGTGCGTTGCAGGTAGTGGTGGACGGCGCGGATGCCGCCGAGCTCTTCGCCGCCGCCGGCGCGGCCGGGGCCGCCGTGTTTGAGCATGGGGAGCGGCGCGCCGTGGCCGGTGGATTCTTTGGCGGCTTCGGCGTTGAGCACTTGCAGGCGGCCGTGGCGGGCGGCCAGGGCCGGGATGGCGCGGGCGGCGTTTTTAGGGTCTTTGGTGGCGAAGGTGGTGACCAGGCTGCCTTTGCCTTTGGCGGCGAGTTCGACGGCTTCGTCGAGGTCGCCGTAGCCCATCAGGGTGCTGACCGGGCCGAAGGCTTCGATGTCGTGGGCGCCGCCGTCGGCGTGGGGGTCGCGGCTGCGCAGCAGGCGCGGGGCGAAGAAGGCGCCGTGTTCGGTGCCTTTGCCGATGGGGGCGGCGGCGCCGTCGGCGCCGTAGAGGCACTCGCTGGTGTTGAGCAGGTCGTTAACGGCGGCGGTGACGTCTTCTTTCTGGGCGAGGGAGGCGAGCGCGCCCATGCGCACGCCTTCTTCATCCGGGTCGCCGAGGGTGATTTTTTCCAGGCGCTGGATCAGGCGGTCGGCGAACGCGTCCAGATGCTGTTGGGGCACCATGATGCGGCGGATGGCGGTGCATTTCTGGCCGGCTTTGACGGTCATCTCGCGGACGATTTCCTTGGCGAGCAGGTCGAACTCTTCGTCGTCAGGGGTGACGTCCGGGGCGAGGATGGCGCTGTTGAGCGAGTCCGCTTCGGCGTTGAAGGGGATGGAACGGTTGATGACGTTGGGGTGCGCGCGCAGTTTGCGGGCGGTGTCCGCGGAGCCGGTGAAGGTGATGACGTCCTGTTCGTCGAGTTGGTCGAGCAGGTCGCCGGTGCCGCCGATCACCAGTTGCAGGGCGCCTTCGGGCAGCGCGCCGGAGTCTTGCATGAGGCGCACGCAGGCTTCGGTGACGTAGCTGGTGGCGGTGGCCGGTTTGACGATGCAGGGCATGCCGGCAAGGAAGTTGGCGGCAAATTTTTCCAGCATGCCCCAGACCGGGAAGTTAAAGGCGTTGATGTGCACGGCGACGCCGCCGCGCGGCACCAGAATGTGGGTGCCGGCGAAGTGGTTGTTCTTGCCGAGGGGGATCACCGGGCCTTCGTGGAGCACGTTGCCGGAGGGCAGCTCCTTGCGGCCCATGCTGGCGTAGGCGAACAGGGTGCCGAAGCCGCCGTCGATGTCGAAGGCGTTGTCGCCTTTGGTGGCGCCGGTGTGGCGCGATAATTTGTAGAGCTCTTTTTTGTGTTCCTGCAGGTGCAGCGCCATGGCCTTGAGGCGAGCGGCGCGCTCCTGGAAGTCGAGCTTGAGCAGTTCTTTGACGCCGGTGGTGCGGCCGTAGTGCACGGCGGCGGCGAAGTCCGGGGTGTCGTCGTGGGCGTGGGCGACGGTCTCACCGTTGATGGCGCTGGCCAGCGGTTTGCCGGGCTGGCTGCCGAGCCATTGGCCGGCGAGGTAGCTTTGGAGGACGGTCATGGCGTGGCTCCTTGTTGATCGGTGTGTTGTTCGCGGGCGGGGCCGCTTATTCGCGGGCAGGGCCCGCTCCCACAAGGGCCCGCGAAGGTTTTAGGGTTGGTCGAAATCCAATACGACTTTGTCGGTTAACGGGTAGCTCTGACACGACAGCACATAGCCCGCATCGACTTCGTAGTCTTCCAGCGCGAAGTTGTTGTCCATCTCCACTTCGCCTTCCACCACCTTGCAGCGACAGGTGGAGCAGACGCCGGCCTTACAGGAGAACGGCAGGTCAGCGCCTTCTTCGTTGGCGGCGTCGAGAATGTTTTTGCTGTCGCGGGGCAGCGCCACGCGCACTTCGCGGCCGTCGCTGATGATGGTGACTTCGGTTTTGCTTTCGTCGGCGCTGACGTCTTCAGGACGGCGGTGCTGACGTTGCGGCTGGCCTTCGACGCCGAACAGTTCGAAGTGCACGCGGCTTTTCTCAAGGCCGTTGGCGACGAGGCGCTCGCGTACGGTGTCGGTCATCGATTGCGGCCCGCACAGGAAGGCGGCGTGCAGGTTGGGGGTGTCGAGCCAGCGGGAGAAGATGGCGTCGCATTTTTCGGCGTCGATGCGACCGTTATAAAGATCCACGTCCTGCTGTTCGCGGCTGAACAGGTAGATCACGTTGAAGCGGTTGAGATAGGCATTCTTGAGATCACTGAGTGCTTCGCGGAACAGGGTGGAGCCGCTGGAGCGGTTGCCGTAGAGCAAGGTGAACCGGCTATTGGGCTCACTTTGCAGGGTGGTTTTGATGATCGACAGGACCGGGGTGATGCCGCTGCCGGCGGCGACGGCCAGGTAGTGCGCGTCACGGGCCGGGTCCAGGTCGGTGTAGAAGTGGCCGGTGGGCGGCATGACTTCCAGGGTGTCGCCTTCCTGGAGCTCCCCGTTGGCGAAGCCGGAAAAACGACCGCCGGGGACTTTTTTTACCGCCACGCGCAGGTCGCCATCGTTGACGCCGGTGCAGATGGAGTAGGAACGCCGCACTTCTTCGCCATCCATATGGGTACGGACGATCAGGTGCTGGCCTTGGACGAAGCGGAAGGTGTCACTGAGTTCCGGCGGAATGTCGAAGGCGATGGAGACAGCTTCGCGCGTCTCGGGGCGCACTTCACGAATTGTCAGGGAATGAAATTGGGTCATGGGTTCACTCAGAGGCACTTGAAATAATCGAACGGTTCCAGGCAGTCGCGGCACTTGTACAGAGCCTTACAGGCGGTGGAGCCGAATTGACTGACTTGCTGGGTCTCGGCACTGCCGCAGTGCGGGCACTCGGCGGGGCCGGGATCACGCAGAGTCTCTCTGCCCTGGCCCACCGCCGGCGGCGCGATGCCGTAGTCCTTGAGTTGTTGGCGGCCTTTTTCGGTGATCCAGTCGGTGGTCCAGGCCGGGGCCAGCACACGCTCGATGCACGGGTCTTGAAAGCCGATGTCTTCCAGGGCTTCCTGTACGTCGCGCTCGATCACTTCGGTGGCCGGGCAACCGGAGTATGTGGGCGAGACCTTTACGTGCAGGCGGTCGTCGCCCCATTCCACGGCGCGGATCATGCCCAGGTCGACAACGCTGACCACCGGCACTTCCGGGTCCGGCACCTGGGCGAGGCAATCCCAGGCGCGGGGCAGATCCGCTTCGCCGAGCGGGGTGCCCCGGAAGGGTTCACGCTCGCGAAAGATGAAGTCACCAGGTTGCATCGGGGTAGGCCCGCGGCAGGTACTGCATCTCGGCGAGCAAAAAGCCCAGATGCTCGGTGTGTTTGCCGTTCTTGCCGTCCATGTAGAAGTGGCGCGCCGGTTCCGGCACGTCCAGGCCGGCCTGTTGCAACACCGCGCTGACTTCCGCGCGCCAAGCATCGCCCACGTTGCCGGCGCCAATGCCAGCCTCGGCGAGTTGGTCTTCGATGGCGTCGGTATCGGTGAGCTCGTAGGTGAAGCGCCACAGATTGTTGACGGCGTCGGCCAGACGCCGGTGGCTTTCTTCGGTGCCCTGCCCCAGCCGCAGCATCCACTCGCTGGAGCGGCGACGGTGGTAGGTCACTTCCTTGAGGCCCTTGGCGGCAAGGCCGGCGATGCGCTCATCGCTGGAATCACTCAAACGCGTCAGCACCAGGTGGTGCCAGACGTCGAAAAAAAACTGTTTGGCGGTGGTCACCGCATAGTCGCCGCGCGGTTGTTCCGCCAGCAACAGGTTGCGGTATTCGCGCTCGTTGCGGCGAAAGGCGAGGTGGTCGGCGTCGCGGCCGTCGTCGAGCAGTTCGGCGGCGTAGTCGTACCAGTTGCGCGCCTGACCGAGCAGGTCCAGGCCCACGTTCATCATCGCGATCTCTTCTTCCAGCGCCGGGGCGTTGCCGCACCATTCGCAGAAGCGCTGGGCGAGCACCATGTCGGTGTCGGCGAGACGCAGCAGGTATTCGGTCAGTTCGCTCATCACATCTGGTCCACTTCCGGGGGCAGCTTGTAGAAGCTGGCGTGGCGGTAAACCTTGTCGTCGGCCGGGTCGAAGAAGGGTTCTTTTTCGTCGCCGGCGCTGGCAGTGATTTGCGCGGCGGGCACCACCCACAGGCTCACGCCTTCGCTGCGGCGGGTGTACAGCTCGCGGGCGTTTTCCAGCGCCATGGTGGCGTCGGCGGCGTGCACGCTGCCGACGTGTTTGTGGTTGAGGCCGTGCTTGCTGCGCACGAAGACTTCAAAGAGGGTCCATTCAGCCATGTCGGTTCTCGTTGGTTCATTGTTTGCCGGGGCTTTGCCCCTTTCGCGGGCGGGGCCCGCTCCCACAAGGCCCGCTTCCTTCATCCTGTATCGGCGCCGTCTCAGGCTGCGCTGGCCTTTTGCTTTTCGGCGTAGGCCACGGCGGCGTCGCGCACCCATTTGCCGTCATCAATGGCGCTTTTGCGCTGCTGGATGCGTTCGATGCCGGTGGGGCTGTGGCCCTTGAGCACGTCGAAGAATTCCTGCCAGTCGATGGCGCCGAAATCGTAGTGGCCGGTGTCCTCGTTCCATTTCAGGTCCGGGTCCGGCGCGGTGCAGCCGAGGAATTCCAGTTGCGGCACGGTCTGGTCAAGGAAGCGCTGGCGCAGGTCGTCGTTGCCGTGGCGTTTGATTTTCCAGGCCATGGATTGCGCGGAGTTGGGCGAGTTCTCGTCGGAGGGCCCGAACATCATCAGCGACGGCCACCAGAAGCGGTTGATGGCGTCCTGCACCATCTCTTTCTGCTCGTCGGTGCCTTCGCGCATCATGGTCAGCAGGATTTCGTAACCCTGGCGCTGGTGGAAGCTCTCTTCCTTACATACGCGAATCATCGCCCGCGCATAAGGACCGTAGGAGCAGCGCTGCAGCGGCACCTGATTGACGATGGCGGCGCCGTCCACCAGCCAGCCGATGGCGCCCATGTCCGCCCAACTGAGCGTCGGGTAGGTGAAGATCGAGGAGAATTTCACTTCGCCACGATGCAGCTTTTCGATCTCTTCATCACGGTCGGCACCCAGGGTCTCCATGGCGCTGTACAGATAGAGACCGTGGCCGGCTTCGTCCTGGATCTTGGCCATCAACTGCAATTTGCGTTTCAGAGACGGCGCGCGGCTGAGCCAGTTGCCTTCCGGCAGCATGCCGACGATTTCTGAGTGGGCGTGCTGGGAAATCTGACGGATCAGCGTTTTGCGGTAGGCCTCGGGCATCCAGTTCTTGGGCTCGATCCTGGTTTCCGCGTCGACTTTTTCCTGGAAATGCCGCTCTTCCGGGCTCATTTCCTCCAGGCCTTTCAAGCCCTTACTGCCGGTGTCCACCTGTTGTGCGTACATGAGAATCCTCCCTCGTGCCGTTACGGCGGCCACCGGGCCGGGCCCGGCGGTTTTCGCCATCCATGGAGCATTTTTATACGATACATAATTTACTGTCAATACTCATTTTGCGTGTCACATTTATCAAAGCCCACGTTCAAACCGACAAAAGACATTGAAATGCCTGTTTTTACAGGCTTGGATGACTCAATTTTGAGAAAATAAGCGTCCTTTTTGGCGCTGAATTAGGCGCCTAACCCGAAAAACGCGATACAGCTTCCTTTTTATTCTCTTGTCATTCGACGTATTCCGACCTTGCAAAACGCGACGCGGGGCGAACCGGCGCGGGCTCAGTGCCGCCAGCCGGTGCCCGGCCGGCTTTTTTTGCTACTATTCTGGTGGGGAGAGCACTTTTCTGAATGGGGCACTATGCCAAACGGGATTCTGGTCGCCAGCCTGACGGGCTCGGGCGTGGACACCTGGACGTTGTGGCTGAAAATCATGGCGACCGGCGCCACCGCCACGTTGTCGACGCTGATGGTGGTGTTCACCTGGGCGCTATACCGGAACCGGGACCGGGAAGCACCGGTGGCTCTGCATTTCACTATCGCCAACATGGCCGCCACGGTGTATGTATCCGGCGACATCGCTGTGCGTATTTGCTTGCTGGAGGGCACGCTCGAGAGCGTGATGCTGCCCTATCGGTTGTCATTGGCGGCGGTGGTTATCGCTCTGGCGGCGTTGATCTGTCTGCAACAGGTGCTCCGGCGGCGCCAAATTCCGGGGCCCCGCCTGGCGGTGGTGTACGCGGTGGGCGCCGGCCTTGCGGTCCTGCTGTGGGTCCGCCATCCGGCAATGATCATCGCCAGCGACCGCTTCACTACCAGCGACGTGGGGGTGTTCGCTGACTACGGGTCCGCCGCGACGCTGTTTTTCGTCGCTTGCCTGCTGTTGTTCGCGATCACCGCCTACCGCATTCTCCGCCGCGCCCACCGGGCCGACGGCACGTTGGTGTGGCGTATGACGGTGTTCGGGTTTTCGGTGTTCTTTCTTGCCGGCGTGCACGACACCTTCCGCGAGCTGGGCGTGGAATTACTGCCGTTCAGCGCGCTCACGCTGGGCTGCGCACTGTTCCAAATCGGCGCGTTCGCGGCCATGGCGATCCATTATTCCCGCACTTTGCATGAGCGCACCCACCACGATCACCAATTGCGCCGGCTGGCGGATAAAGCCACCCGCGACCCGCTCTCCGGCCTGTTCAACCGCGCCTATCTGGAGAATCGGCTGGATTCATTGGCCGCCGCCGCCAAGGGCGGCTTGCTGTTCGTCGACCTGGATCACTTCAAGGCAGTCAACGACCGCTTTGGTCACGATCACGGCGACCGGCTGATCCTGGCGGTGGCGGAGCAAATTCGTCAGAGCATGCGCGATGAGGATATCGCCTGTCGCTGGGGTGGCGATGAGTTCGTGATCTTTCTGGCCGAAGCCGGCGTAACGGCGGCACAGCCGGTGGCAGACCGCTTGCTGCGCGCCTTCGCCGCCATCCAATTGCCCGGCGCCGTGGGCCTGGACGTAAGCGCCAGCATGGGCTTCGCGGAACTGGCCGATGGCGATTGGCGCATCACGTTACAACGCGCCGACCAGGCCCTGTACCGCGCCAAGGCCGGCGGTCGCAATCGGCTCGCGGTGGCCAGGCCGGTTTCGGGCTAGCGCTTGACGCCGAAGCAGTGCTCGTCGGCGGGGAAGTCGCCGCCGCGCACTTCTCGCTCGTAATCCGCGAACACGGTTTTGATCTGCGCGCTCAAGTCCACATAACGCTTGGCGAATTTGGGGGTGTAGTCGGAGAACAGGCCAAGCACATCCTCGGTGACCAACACCTGACCGTCGCACGCCCGCGAAGCGCCGATACCGATGGTGGGAATCGCCACCGCCTCGGTAATCGCACGGCCGGCGCTCTCGAAAACGCCTTCCACCAGCAAGGAAAACGCCCCCGCCTGCTCAAAGGCCCGTGCCTCTTCCAGCAACCGCTGGGTCGCCGCGTCGTCGCGGCCCTGCGCGCGAAAGCCACCTTGTGCGTTGGCGTGCTGCGGGCGCAAGCCGATATGCGGCATCACCGGAATACCGCGTTCAACCAGAAACGCCACGGTATCCACCAGTTCCAGGCCACCTTCCATTTTTACCGCCTGGGCGCCGCTCTCCACCAACACGCGGGCAGCGTTGCGATACGCCTGTTGCGGTGACTCCTGATAGGTGCCGAACGGCATGTCGATCACCACGCAGGCACTTTCGGCGCCCCGGGTCACCGCCGCGCCGTGCTGGATCATCATGTCCAGGGTCACCGGCAGCGTGGAGTCAAAACCGTAAGCAACCATGCCGGTGGAATCACCGACGATAATCATGTCCACGAAGGGGTCCATCAGCGCCGCCATGGGTTTGGTGTAGGCGGTCAGCGAGACGATGCTGCCTGGCCCTTTCATAGCGCGGATTTTGCTGGTGGTGGTCTTGGTGTTGGACGTATGGGTACTCATGTTCACTCCTCCCGACCGGTTATCGATCCCCGCTTTTAAAGGGTTAACCGGCGCCATGCAAGTGGAGGCTACTCAGAAACAGGAAGCGCCGTCCCGGCGCCGGGCTTTAAGCGGGCGCCAGCGTCAGACGCACGTCGTCACCGAGGCGGCGCAGATCACGCCAATACAAACGGACTTGCTGCTCCATGCGGTCGAGAGGCAGATCGAGCAGGCCCCGGGCGTCGCTGCCCAGCAGCGTGGGCGCCAGGTAGACAACCAGTTCATCAAACAGCCCGTCGCGGACAAAAGCGCCGGCCAGGGTGGCACCGCACTCCACCAGCACTTCGTTACATTCGCGGCGGGTCAGCTCGGCGACCAGAGCGTGCAGATCCAGGCCGCGCCGCTCCGCCCGGCCGACGGCGCCGGGCTCGGCCGGATCGGTGGCGGCGCGGGCGCGCGGCAAGGCCAGCAGCTCCGCGCCGGCGTGCTCCAGCGCCCGACGACGTGGCGCGGGCGCGGCGTCATCGCTCTCCGCGTGGACGATCAAACACGGCCCATCGGCGGTAACCACTGGACTGTCCACGGGTGTGCGCAAGGCGGGATCGAGGATCACCCGGAGCGGCGGCCGGACCGGCCCATCACCGTATTCGCCGTACACCCACTGCTCCGGGCGCACGGTATAGGAGGGACGGTCCGCCAGCACCGTGCCGATGCCGGTGACGATGGCGGAACTGCGGGCGCGAAGACGCTGCACGTCCTCGCGGGCTTCCGGGCCGGTAATCCATTGGGACTCACCGCTGGCCATGGCGGTGCGTCCGTCCAGGCTGGCGGCGGCTTTGATACGAATCAGCGGACGCCCGGTGCGCATGCGCCGTACAAATCCGGGGTTCAGGGCCTCGGCGGCCGCTTGCTGAAGCCCGGCGGTCACCTCAATGCCGGCGTCGCGCAATCGCTGCAGGCCGGTGCCGGCCACCCGGGGGTTGGGGTCTTCCATGGCGACCACTACCCGTGCCACCCCAGCGTCGATCAGTGCGTCGGCGCAGGGCCCGGTACGGCCGGTGTGGGAGCACGGCTCCAGAGTTACGTAGGCGGTGGCGCCCCGGGCGCCGTCCTGCGCGGCGTTCCCGACGGCCGCCAGCGCATGGCGCTCGGCATGGGGCTCGCCGGCCCGCACATGGAAGCCTTCGGCGATGATCGCGCCGTCCTTGGCCAGCACGCAGCCGACGCGGGGGTTGGGATCGGTGGTATAGAGGGCGCAACGGGCCAATTCAAGCGCCCGGGCCATGCACCGGTGATCGAATTCGCTAAAACGCCCGGCGTTCATGAGGCGGTCTTGTCGTCGTCTTTGCCGTCGCCGGGCTCGCCGCTGGCGCGGCCGCGCAGCCGGTCCACTTCAGCGGCGAACTCGGAAATATCCTGGAAACTGCGGTACACCGACGCGAAACGCACATAGGCCACGTCGTCGAGTTGCTGCAGCGCCTCCATCACGAAACCGCCCACTTGCCGGGCCGGCACTTCCCGCTCACCCGTGGCGCGCAGCCGGTGGCACAGCCGGCTGATGGCCGCCTCCAGGTCTTCCATGCTGACCGGGCGCTTTTCCAGAGCCCGCAGCATGCCGGCGCGCAGCTTATTCTCGTCGAACGGCTCGCGGGTGCCGTCGGACTTGATCAACCGGGGCATCACCAGCTCAGCGGTTTCGAAGGTGGTGAACCGCTCCGTGCAACTCAAGCATTCGCGACGCCGGCGCACCTGCCCGCCGTCGGCGACCAGGCGGGAGTCGATCACTTTGGTGTCCTGGGCAGCGCAGAAAGGGCAATACATAGGAGCCAGTTAATAGTTGATAGTGAACAGTGAATAGCGAAAACAGAAAGTATTATCGCCGACTTTTGGTGGTTTTGATAATGGCGGTCAATATTCTCAGGAGTTGCCGGCAGTCCGCCCGACTTTCCGCGTACTCCGCCTCCCGCACCAGCGCACCGATAGCGGTGCCACTGCGCAGCAACTGTCGACTCAGCACGTATTCCTGCTTCTCACTCTGCAGGTATTGGCAGCTTTTCACCACCCGCAACGCAAAAGCGCGGGATTTCTCCCGCGCCACGAACCTTCCCGTCATCCCTGACGCCTCGTTTTGTTTTCGCTATTAACTATTCCCTGTTAACTATTAACTCATTCTTCAGCGCTCATAAACCGGCAGCCGCTTACAGATCTGGGCTACTTTGCCACGCACTGCGTCAATCACCGCCTCGTCCCCCATGTTGTCGAGGATGTCACAGATCCAGCCGGCCAGTTCGGTGGCGTCGGCTTCATTGAAGCCACGGCGGGTGATGGCCGGGGAACCGATGCGCAGGCCGGAGGTGACGAACGGTGAGCGCGGGTCGTTGGGCACGGCGTTTTTGTTGACGGTGATGTGGGCGCGGCCCAGGGCGGCGTCCGCGTCCTTGCCGGTGATGTCCTGCTTGACCAGACTGAGCAGGAACAGGTGGTTTTCGGTGCCGTTGGAGACCACGTCGAAGCCGCGCTCGATGAACACCTTGGCCATCGCCTGGGCGTTCTTCACCACCTGCTGCTGGTAGGTCTTGAAGGACGGCTCCATGGCTTCCTTGAAGCAGATCGCCTTGGCGGCGATGACGTGCTCCAGCGGGCCGCCCTGGCCGCCGGGGAAGACCGCGGAGTTGATCTTCTTCTGCAGGTCGTCGTTGGCCTTGCCCATGATCAGGCCGCCGCGCGGGCCGCCCAGGGTCTTATGGGTGGTGGTGGTGGTGATGTCGGCGATACCCACCGGGCTGGGGTAGACGCCGGCGGCGACCAGGCCGGCCACGTGGGCCATGTCCACCAGCAGGATCGCGCCCACTTCGTCGGCGATGTCACGGAAGCGTTGCCAGTCGACGATCTGGGAGTAGGCGGAGAAGCCGGCCACGATCATCTTCGGCTGGTGCTCGCGGGCCAGCTTTTCCACTTGGTCGTAGTCGATCAGGCCGGTGTCGTTGTCCAGGCCGTACTGGACGGCGTTGTACATCTTGCCGGAGAAGTTGGGCTTGGCGCCGTGGGTCAGGTGGCCGCCGGCGTCCAGGCTCATGCCGAGCACGGTGTCGCCAGGCTTGAGGACCGCCATGTAGACCGCTGCGTTGGCCTGGGAGCCGGCGTGGGGCTGGACGTTGGCCCAGTCGGCGCCGAACAGCTCACAGGCGCGCTCGATAGCCAGGTTCTCAACCACGTCCACGTTTTCGCAACCGCCGTAGTAGCGCTTGCCCGGGTAGCCCTCGGCGTACTTGTTGGTGAGTACGGAGCCCTGGGCTTCCATGGCCCGGGGCGAGGCGTAGTTCTCGGAGGCGATCAGCTCGATGTGCTGCTCCTGGCGCTCGCGCTCGGCGTCGATGGCGGCCTGGATTTCCGGGTCGAACTCGGCGATGGACATGGATTTAGAGAACATGGGCTACCTGTGGGTCGGATTGCGGGATCAGGGGCGCGTATTCTAACCAAAA
>Ga0206123_10003343_pt1 | contig 13257 bp, 15 predicted proteins | sample Helgoland_Spring_2_FD_160086 | JGI IMG/M metagenome (GOLD analysis project Ga0206123, IMG submission 160086) | Pelagic subsurface seawater microbial communities from Kabeltonne, Helgoland, North Sea - Helgoland_Spring_Bloom_20160316_1 | ecosystem: Environmental > Aquatic > Marine > Epipelagic ... | reverse complement strand
TGTTGCTACTTTCCAATTCCAAATTGTCAAAAAACTAATACTAAAACTACTTAGTATATTTATATATATTAAACAAAAATCCCAAAATGTATTTTTTTTGAGATTTTTTTAATTTTTCTAAGAAGTTCTTCTTTCAGACCAAGAAACAACTTCAGAAACGCTGTTTTGTATTTCAGCTTTCTTTTCAAAGAACTCTTTAAAATCTGCCCACTTCTTTGTATTTGCAAGTCTGGTAGATTTATTAGCCATAGTTTTGATTTTCTTAGATGTCAATGTTTTGTTTTTAATTAAAGAATTCCTGAGTGCTTCCACATCAAGAGTCATAGTCATCTTTTCCTTATGTCCTTTTACTTGTCCAACTACTTTTAGTATCATAGTTGAAACTCCTTTCGTTAAATTAAATAAAATAAAAAATTAAAATTTTCGGTAGTAAACATCTAACGGCCACACTCCTAAGAGTAGCATCCACAAGCGTCTTTTCTCATCACCCCTTGACACCCAGTCGGCAACAAACCCCAAGTAATATTTCTAAAACCAGTATCTGATTTGATGTCTATCCTTCTGGCATATCGGAACAAACCACACAATGTTTCCAAAGTGATTTTGTTTGTTTTGTTTACCTAACCACCTGTCTTACCGCCGTTAACATCGCCCTCACCGGACACGATAAGATTTCCGTGATGAATTTACTACCAATTTTCAAAAAACTTACATAATAATATAAGAACAAAAAATGAAAAAGTCAAGCTTTTTCTCAACTTTTTTTTCCTACATCAATTATCAAAAAACTTATATACTAATATACAAACATTTTTTGACAATGTCAAGTGTTTTTTTTATTTTTTCCAAGAAGTTGTATCTACGATTTGGTAGATTTTGGTAGGGATTTTCTGTAATCCCATTTCGTTTGTGAGTAATAGTGTATTGGAAAACTCATTCCAATCCACCATATAAGATTTGTCAAGAACTCCGTTGTTCTTTTCTCTGATGACTTCGTTTAGTGCATTGATTGTATACAATGTATTACTTTGTTTTTTTCTGTGTAAAGATATAGTATCGATAATGCTTTCTTCGTAGTCGTATTTGTATTCTATGTTGTATGTGCAGATTAATTGTCCTAAGTCTTTTTCATTTTGAAACACATATACTTTTTCATACAATACATCATTACAAGTGATGATAATATCCAAGGTATCGTTTAATCTTGGTTTAGAAGTAAAGGTGCATAGTAATTGAGTTTTCATTATCTTGCTTTCTTCAATGTTTCTAATCTTAGTGCAAAGTCTGGATGTAGTTTCATTTCCAACTTCCAACTTCCACCATAACCGATTCCGTCTGGTCTTGTGTTTATTTCTGAAATAGGTATTTCTTCTTGTCCCTCTACACTAAAAACAATTGATGCTGGTTCTGGGGTTTCTCTAACTTTAAGATTTTGTTCCAATTCTTTAAAATCTTTTACACCAAATATTTCTCTTAATGTTCCTTGGTCTGCACTTAAATCTCCAAGAGACATACTTTCCTCACCGGACATTAATGCTTGTAATGGGAAGTCTTCTCTAATTGACTTTAACAATCCTTCTCTTGCGGTATCATTTTCAAGTAGATATTTTGCTGTTTCTTCAGCGTGTTGGTGTGAATTTCTTACAATGTTATCCCAATCTTTTTTACTTTCAGACTCTGGATTTAATTGTTGAAGTAGAGCTGAAGTTTTTTGTCTACTTCTCATATCAGACTTAGCACTCTTTCCTGGAAATACTTTTTTCAATTGTTCTCCAATCATATCAATTGATAGTGTTCCTTCGGTATTTTTCAACCCATTCATAATTTCTATATAATCATCTAAATTAGACTCTGCCCACTTCTTAGACTGATTTAAATCTTTACCTAATTGTTTCAGTCTTTCAAGTTGTTTTTCCTTTGACATTGATAAAAAGTTATCTATATCATTTCTAATAGAATCATTGTTGTTTGATAAACTTTCCTGATGTAATTCTAATTGTTTTTGTTTTACTTTTGAAACTTTTACATTATCTGGGATATCTTCAGTATAATATTTTTCTTCTATCTCTTTTAAGAATTTCTTATCATCTTCAGATAATTCTTTTGCTGGCTTTCCATAAAGTGAATCATATCTTTTATATTCCTCAGTAGTTGCATTTCCTCTGATGATGATATCAGACATTCTACCTGAAGTTGAGTTGAGTAGATTTGCCTTTTTATCTTTTTTCAATGATACCTCATCTAAAATTGTTTCCCCGTCAACTTCAACTGAAAAATAAACATCAGTAGAAAATCCTTTGTCTCGTTTATAATCTTCTATACCGAGTGCTTCTACTTCATCTTTTATATCCCAAGCTGCGTTTTTGAATTTCCAATTACCTTCACCAAACTCTCTATCATATCTTCCTCTTGTACCTTCTCTAACTTTTCTTGCCGACTCTATCCAACTTGAAGAAATGATACCATCATTATTGTCTTTTGTATGTTGTGATAACATATCAAAAAATTGATTAGCTTTTTCATTATCATCAATTGACATACCTATCATAGATACAATTTCTCCAGCTGTTGACTCAAGTGTTCCACCACCTGCAGCATCTGTAAAATCTGATATGGAAATCTTCCCTTGATTTTTAGTATTCAGTAGTCTTGTTAAAACTTTTAAATATTTTTTTGGAAATGGTAATGGTTTTGATAATCGACTTTCTATTTCTTTAATATCTATTGGTTTATCAACTTTTGTTATTTCTGGATTGTTTTCAAAGTCTTCATCAGATACTCCATCTTCTGATAACTTACCTTCATTAAATTCTTCTGTTGCTTGATTAGTTTTTGTTTGGTCTAATTTTTTATTTTTTTCTGGTGCTTTTTCTGGTTCTATTTTAACAACATCTGTATCTGTTGTTGTATCAAACTCATCTTCTCCCGCACCTTGTTTTGCTTTTTCAATATCATCTTTGGTTGCATTTTTTTTAACAATGGTTTGAGTTTGTGGTTTATATTTTTTTACTGGATAAACATTACCACTTTTTTTATTCTTAACGATAGACATTTCATCTAAATTCTTTAACAATTCAACTCTCGCATCAAGATTCCAATTGTGTTCTTTTAAAATGTCCCACAATTTCATTAAGTGTTGTTCGTTGGTTAAATCTGGAATGCCAGAAGAAACTCTATAACTTAACTCGTTGAGTATTTTTTTCCAATTATTCATCTGCTATAATTGTTATTCCGTCTTTTTCTAATCTTCCGTCTTGGTGTAGTAATTCCATTTCATCTTTTGAAATACTCACCACGGTTGGTTTTGAAAAGTCATATTTTTGGTTTACTGGATTTGCTATACCTTCTTTGTTGGTATAACGAGTAGTAATTTTTGATAATTCTTTTAATTTGCTCATTTAAATTTCTCCGTTATGTCATCCATTTCGTGATAGTTAACTCCTCTACTGATTTTAACCGGATATTTCCCACCACTTTCAATTGTTTCCTTTACCATATCTAAAAACTCTAATCCGTCTTTGGTATTAAAGTCAAATAAAAATGAATCATAATTATACAATACCAACTTACTTTCGTATTGTTGTAATTTAGGTTGCAATTTACTTAAAATCTTGATATTGTTTTCTGTTTCCATCAATTGTATCATATAATTAAACAACTTATTTGGATTCATATCTTGTAGATTTTTCCTATGTATCTTCCTACTATAAATATAAGATTCTACAAAATTGTTAGTTTTATAATCTTGCCAGAGTAATTTAATATAATTATTTACCTTTGAGAAAAATGGATTATCCGATACCTCATCTGTGATTCCTCCGTACAAATACTTAAATGATAGAGCTTTTGCTTCATCATAAGGTAATCCATATAGTTTTGCCATATGTTCGTGTACTGAACCTGTTGGGAATTTATATCCTATGATTTCTCCAATCAATCGTAAATGATAAGCATCAAAGTCCATTTCAACCAGAACTCCGTTGTTGAAACGACTAATGAATTGTTTTCTACTTCCGTCTGATTTGTTAAGTGCTGCGAAGTTTAATCCACCAAAACGATTGCTTGGTCTTCCGGTTGAAGTAAATGGATTGTATTCTGAATATATGATTTTTTCATAAGTCTTTAATCCATTGCGTTCTATTTGGTATAAGTTTTCCAATATGGTTTGGTCGTGTTGTTCATATGATTCATACAATTGTTTGGATATTGGTTCAAAGTATTCCGCATGTTTGACCAATGGAACTAAATCATTAATGTTTTGTTTATCGTAATGTAATCTATTGTAATGTTGATGTGCGGAAGTTAAATGTTGGTCCATATCATATGGTTGGTTGGTTTGTTGATACCACGACCAATTCATATCACGAATATCATCTGATATTATTAATGCATTATGTCGATATTGTTTTAAATCATCTACATAAATGGTTTGTTTGGTTGTGATTAAATCATATGTGTCACGAAACTTTTCCGTATGATGAATTGGAACAATGTATTGTTCGAATTGAAAATCAACCCAATAACAACTGATACGATTTTCTTGTGGATGCTTTTGAACATCTGAATACATTTGCAATAATACAAATGGTTTTGATTGTATGTGTTGTTTGAGTTGGTTTAATAGAATATCTGTATTTACTATAACCATTTACAATAAGTATTGATTTATATAATCAAAATGTAATTTATTTAACTATATTTGTCTATAAGATTGTCTCTATTTAAAAAATTATCAATAGTTTCTTGATTTCTTCTTTCGTTGTTAGCTCTTATTTCTTCTTCACTACGAATAGCGTCTAATGGTGTTTTTAAAGTATATGGTATTTTCTGTTGACTTAATTTATTTTCAACATCGGCTCTTTGTTCATTATATTCAGAATCAATTGTTTGTATGTCATTTGTTTTATTTAATACTGTAAGAGTATCTTTTAGTTTAAGGTATGCATTTTCAAATGTTATAAATCTATTTGCTAACCCAGTCGCTGCCATATCATATTCACCAGAATTTCCGTTCTGAAGTGTTTTATTACTGTCATAATATGTTTTAAGATTTTCTTTTGTATTTTTATATATGTTGTATTGACTTGATTCAGCTTGACCAACCTCTTGCTCTTGTCCAAATACATCAATAGGAACATTGGTCAGTCTAAATAAATCTTCATAACTTTCTAATCCTGAATTTAATTTTCTACCACTTTTTTGCCAGTATGTTGGTAAGTCTGCTATCATTACACCTGAAAGACTTGTTTCCCAACCTGATGTTCCAACATTATGTTCTACTTTAGTTATCATAAAATAACAAAACTCTCTATAAACTTTTGGTAAGTAATCTACTTTAAATAAATTACCAACACTTAGTCCACCGATTCCGTCCAATGTTAAACTAACTTCAATTGGTAATATTGGTTGTGATAGTTCAATATTGGAACCACTACCTTTCATATCTGAGAAGTTAATCAAATGTAACATTATTGATTTAAAGTAACTTGAAAAATTACCTCTATCATCATAAGCACCAACACCTTGAATAAATTTTGTTCTACTATTTTCTAATGTTTCAAAAATCTTTTTATCATCTTCGGTTAGGTTTTTAATTTTTTCAAGAAAATTTGTTTGTAAATCATCCCCTTTGAATGATATACTCTTTAGTGATTTTTTATAAAGTTTTCTAAATTCTTTTAATTCTTCTAAATTTTGAACTTCTTCCTCATCTATATCACGATTTAAAATATTCCAAGCTTCAATACCTAATTCTTTTTTTCCATCTACTTTAGTGGTTCCAGATTGTGGTCTTGTAAAATGTCCAGAACGAGCTATGGTTGCAGCTTCAGCTGATAACTTTAAATTTACATCAAATGACTTCACGATTGAATCTTTTGAATAAACTGAAAATGTAAACATTCCGTCTTCATCACCTACTGACGATAACTTTGATTGTGATGATAAATTTTTAGGTGAGTAATATGAGTCAAATACACCAACAACATTAGGATTTAAATTACTTGCTCCTATTTGAAATCCCCAATAACCTCCATATTGATTATTTACGTCTGCCCAAAAGTTTCTAATTCCTTGACGAGTTGATGGTGTGTTTTGAAAATGTTTTTGAAACATTTCTAATGGAAATACCATATTTCTTATGTGACCATATTCTCCTTTGTGCAATATTTCTCTTTTTGGATTTTTTTCTACAAGGTTTGTTGGTCTTGTGATAACTCTATCGTCATCATAACCAGCAAAAAACTCTGGAAAATGTTTGTCTATAACTTCATAAACTAATCTGATTCTGTCCAAGTTGTATCGTTGTTCCCTTGGATAATAATCTGGAATGAGTTTTTTCTCGTCGGGGTTGAATTTTGAAAATCCATCTTTTAATAATGGGTGATGTTGATTAGGTAATATAGTGTAGTCTAATCCTAATGAATATAAATGTGGACCTGAAACACATCTGTTAAGTTGTGTTTGACCATCGTTTGTTTTTGGGAAAGGTTGTATTTGTGAACTTCTAAAAGTTTGTAATAACATATCACCGGATTTTAATTCAAAAAAGTTATTCAATATATTGTCTTCAAACCAACCCCACGATGCGAAATATCTTTTTTTCATTGAGTCTTTAACTTTAACACCACCCGTTTCTTTAGCTTTTAACCTTAAAAGTCTATCTTGATATTTATAGTCAACTTTTCCCATAACTTCCTTACCGAATCCAATTTGATTTGAGTCTCTTATAAAAACATCACTATAATCAGAATATCCAAATTTAGTAATAGTTCTATCATCTTCCTTATCATCTAAAAAGTAATCTGCTACTTTGTCTAAATTTCTCATACAAACATTAAATGTAGCGGAATTAACTTTAAGTTGTTCTGCTATTTCACCAGAATCTCGTTGTGCTTTACGAAGATTTTCTCGGTCTTCATTTTTTAAATCATATTTAGATTCATTTTTTAATATTTTTTCTGAAAGTCTTTTTAATACAATACTATTTTTTAATTTAATTTCTGGTATGGAATCACTTGAGTTTGAAGTTGTTTGTGTGGTTTCAGTTAAAGCTGATATACCTGGTGTAATAACTTCAATGTTTCCTGAATAAGTTCCATCACTACCAATTTTCCAATCAAATTTCATTACCGTACCAACACCACAAAAATAATTACCAGATGTTTTTAAATTTCTTTCATATAATGCTTGACCACCACCCTTTTCTGGTTGTTCTTCATTGGGTGTTAAAAATCTTATCATCTCTTCTATTGTTAGTGGTTCTACGTCTTTGATTTCACTATCTTCTATTCCCCAACCAAATTCAATTGCCATATAAGAACCCAGTCTTAAAAAGTTTGGTTCAAACACTTTCTCAAAATAAACCGGGTCTGGACAATTCCAATCAATAGTATATTTGTATGTGTAGTATTTTTGTTGAGATACTGATATTTTTGTTATACCGGAGTGTCCACGAAATCTATTTTTTTCGTCTTCATTAACTCCTTGAGAAAATGTTAATGGTGTGTTTTTTGCGTTGTCTTTTACTCCGAGTATTTCATCATCTTCTTTACCATTCATATAACTTGATAAACTGATTGGTTGGTGAACTAATGTAGAGTCAGCTTCCACATTAGGAACTGCAACACTTACTTTTGCGAAACAACTTCTAAATAGATGTTCTGACGCAGGGTTTTTAGTTGAAACATCTAATGCGTTTCCAACAAAAAATGGTGAATTACTATCACCACCAAGTTCACGTCTGTTGATTGAATCTATTTTCCTAAACAATTGTTTTTGGACTCTTGGGTCTATCTGGGTTCTATCAAACATTACGAGTTCAATTCATTAAATTCTTGAAATATTAATCCAGTATCTTGTGGAATACGATATTCTTTACCTGGAATCATATAGATTGATTCTGCTTGATTGTTTGCTCTTGCGATTATCCACCATAAGTCTTTATCACCATAATATTGATTTGCTAAGTTCATAAAGGTTTGACCAAAAACACCACGAATAAAAATATCCGAATCACGAATAGGAATTGCGGGATACTCAATACGATTTAAATATTGTTTTCCATTGTCATCTTTGAATAATCTTGATTTATCGTATCTATTAGCCATTATCTTCTGCCGTATTGGTTGAATAACTATTACCTTTCCAAGTAAATGTTTTACCTGGACCTAATTCACTTCTTTTTTTCTTAAAAGCTTCACCAAATGTCATATTATCTAATTTTTCTTGCTCTTGTTTTTGTCTTTCATCTACAACTCTTGGAAATTCTTTTTGTATATTATCATAATGCATTGAAGTCATTGTAGGATTTTCTTTACCAAGGTATGTAAATTCAAATGCCAATGAACAAATATGTGGAACTTGTTGTCCGTCTGATAATTCCCAAGTTGCACTTTCTGGTATCGACATATTAACCGAAGTAAAGAATCCTGGAGCGTCATTGAATAAATCACCTAATGTTAAATTACACAATGGTGCTACTGGTCTTGTTCTATCAGTCACACCCTTTTCCGTTTTAGCAAAAAACTCTTTATATTGTGGTAATACTAATCCTTTAGCTGCATTTACCTTTTCCCATATGATTGGAATATCTGTTTTATTAAGTGCTACAATGTTAACTGTAAAACTTATACTTCTTGAATAACTTCCATACACATATATTTTATCTGGTCTACCTATGTATTGTATTTCACCTGGTGCTTGTGATGAATTGTCCGATATCGCTCCTGATAATAGTGCGGGAAAGATAATGTATCTTCCGTTTACCGCATCTCTAATTCTAAATTTTATAAAATCTTTTACTTCTGCTTGACCAGATTCATTTTTTCTATTTGGAAAACTTTGTATATTATTTATTTCTCCACCATAACGAACTTGTAAGTCTACTTTTTTATCGTTTGAAAAAAATGTTACTGGTCCAGTTCCGTTAGCTTTTGGTTTATTTGCAAATGGGTTTAAAGAACCAAATATATTTTCTCCGTCAGTATGTCGTTTTGGTTTAAACGCTGTAAATTCTTGTGATAATCCCTTTGCTAATAAAGGTGCTAATGGATTATAATCTCTTGCTGTTTCATATGGTTGTTCTTCAACCTTAGTTCCATCAATGTTTGTTATTTTTTTTCTATTTGGATTTACTTTTTGTAGTAATGCTTGTTGTGCAAGAAACCTTGTCCCTTGTGGTGTTGTTATGAATTTAGAAAATGTTCTAACGTTTTGAGCACCAAGTTCTGCTTGTAATGCTAATCCACCACGAAATATAAATTCGCCGTTTTTACTTACATTACGAACTAATTTTCTTGGATTAATTTCTATCATTAAATTACACTTTCGTTAAAATTTATATTCTTATTATCAAGAGTAGCTTCTAAGATAGCTTTTCTATCTCCGTCTTGTGCCGCTAACAATTTGTTTGTTGTGGTAAGTTTATCTTGTACGGTTTCTTGTTGTGCTACTTGTTCTCCACGAGAAATCTTTAATAAATCACCAACCGATATACCGATTGCGTCTGCTACTGATTTTCTTTGTATAACATTTAGACTTTGGATATCACCGACACCACCAACAATAGATTGTATTTCTGATGTTAGTCCTGCAATATCCCCGTCAAGTGCTAATTGTCTTGCTTTTTCAGTATTGATTTGTCTACCAGTTAATACTTGTGCTTCAAATTGTTTTGTAAGACTATCTTCAAAGTTTATTAAACTATCTACCGAATTTAATATACCGGATAAACTTGCTCCAACTTTTGCTGCCTCAACGGCTGCTTTTGCCATACCTTCTGCACCCGTAGTTGAAAACTTTGCAAATTGTGATGCTGCACTTGACATATCACCGATTACTTTCGCAGTTGATACTCCGGCTGCTTTTGCTAACTCAGTTGCTGATTTAGAGATGTTGGTTGCTGCGTCAAATGACAAACCCTCTAAATCCATAAATACTTTATTCAGTTTAACAACATTACTACTGGACACACCTGCGTTTTGTGCAAATTTTTCAATGTTAGCTGCATTTGCTACGGTCATATTTTCCAATGAACCAAATTCACTACCGATTTCTTTTAAAGTATCTTTTATTTTACTTCCGTCAAGTCCAATAGCATTAAATCCTGCCTCTACCGCTTTGGTCTTTACTGCAAGTAGTCCGACTTGGTCTCTTGAAATTCCAACTTCACCTGCAAATTTTCTTTGCATACTTCTTACATTTCTAACAATCATAAATAGAGCAGTAAATCCTGCTATAATCATTCCGACTGGACCAAGAGCTGTTGTTAGTGCTCTCCCAACTGCTTTTAGTTGAAAAGATACTCCTTTCAAACCTCTTTTCATACTACCGGTAAAACCTTGTCCTTGTGCAAGTCCTCGTTGAAGACCTTTTAACATAGTTCCTTTTAGTTGGTCACCAAAATCTTTTAGTCCTAATTTATCAACAAGAAAGTCGCCAAAAAATGGAATTTTCTTAAGCGTCCCCTCAATACTATCACCGATATTTTTTGTCTTATCGAGAAAACCTTGTATTTGTTCACCATTTTTAGCTAATACAGTGTTTATCTTTTTTCGTCTTAGGTGTTCTTGTTTGGTGACTTCCTGCATTTCAATGGTTTGGTCTTGTTCTTTATTCTTTAAGGCAATCCTTTCTCGAAGGTCTTTATTATAAGCAACGAGTTGTGGTCGTTCTTGACCTGTAGCTTTTACAATTCTTTGAGTAATTTGATTTTCTTCATCACGTAAAGAGTTTTTCTCAGCTACATTCTTTAATATCTGTTGCTCTAAATCCCTCGATTCTTTTAAAAGCTCTTTTTCCGTTGCTCTTAAATCATTAAGGAACTGCTGTTCTTTAACTTTTGTTGGTGCCATTTTATTCCTGTAAGGTGTTTACTTTAATAACCGTATTTCTGTCTGAATTTTTTAGCAAAATCTGGATTGGTTTTTTGCATTTTGTCAAGCTTCTTTTCTATATCTTTTGTAAGTTTTCTAATTTGCTTTACATCAGCTTTTGTTGCTGGGTCATTAGCAATCTTCTTTACGATAGAATCAGCTTGTTTACTGAGTATAGCTTTTACTAAAGTTCCTATAAACTCTTTTACTAACTTTTTGTTTTCTTTAATGTATTTTCTATTCATAGTTTTTTCCTACTAATAAATATCAAGTTTTAAGATTTTTGGAATGTAGGTCTTGGAATTTGTGAATCATTCTTTTCACTTGCGCTTTTGATTTGTTCAGCTTCTTTTTCTTTTGCCGCTATGAGTTTTTCCGCATAGAATCTTCTTAAAGGAACTGGCATATTGTAGAGTTCGTTGTGATTGAATCCATTACCATAATAGGCAATGTTAAAGAGTTCTTCGTGAATGGCCGCCCTGTTACTCGGCGGCTGGCCAAAAAAAGTCAATCCCGAGTGGGACATCTAATCTGTGTAGATTCCCTGTTTGACTCGTGTAGTCAAACTTCAACTCAATGTCTGGTGTGATTGTATCTAAGTGTTTTCTATACGCTCTTGTATCAAGTGCTAAGAATTCATTATCGACAAAATTGTCAATATCTTTTTGGTCCGTATTACCATCAATAGATACGATTTGATGTTTTAATCTCGTGGTTAATGAATAAGATACTCCTGTAAGTTTCTCAGCTTTTTCAAAATCTTTAAGAGTTTTTTCTATTTCACTTTCATCTCCGTGAGTTAGTAATTTAAAACCAACAATTCTTTTTGAATTTGGTAATTCAAATTCAAATTTGTTTCCATTCTCAAATAGTTTTTCATCTATTTTTTTATTATTTAATTTAGACAAATCTACGGTGTATTCTACCCTTTCATTTGTGTCTGGGTCAAGTAATGATATTTCATAGTTTGCACCATATCCTAAAATACGAGTTCCTACCATTATTGCGTTTTTATCACCGATTAACATATTGTCTAATTTAACTTTTGGATTGGCAATTACACTTTCAAGTAATCTGGTAATAACTACTCCTTGTTCTATTAGATTTGTGGAAGTTAAGATATCTTCCTCTTTTGCTGTCATATATTTGACATCTATTGTTCCACTACGCAAAGGACTATCCTCGGGATACAATAATCCCATTGAAGGTAAAGATAGAACTTCAGTAGGAAATCCATACTGATTTTCAGCCATTGTTTACTCCTTGATTAATACTGAATTAATAACTATTTTTTGCCCATAATCTTTTCAGCACCTGCGATACCGAAAGACCCTAATGTTATGAATACAAATGAATTATATACCATATCATTAATGACCAAATCTTTTCCAACGATTCCTGTTCCTAAATCAACAACTGCGAATATTGTCATTACTGCGAATGCTGCAAATCCAATTATTGATTTTTCATTGTAATCGTTATCATCTTTAAATATTGCCCACATAACTTATCTCCTAAAACTCTAATATAGCGTAGTCGTATTGCATTGTAAGATTGATATCGACTACTTCATTGGAAGCGTAATCTAATCCGTTCCAATTTGCTGTTGTAATAAATGCACCTTTTAGAACCCACTGCTCTACTCTTTCTCCATTAGGACTCAATACATTAAAAGTAATATCTTTCTTGTATTCGGAAGCGTATCCGTCTACGCCGGTTGCTGCTTCGTGATGAAGTCTTACCCACTCATTGACTGCTTGTGCTCCTGAAGGAACGATTGGGTCATAGAGAGTAATTTCTAATGTTGACCAAGTTGCTTTTCCTTTTACATATCTTTTTGTGTTGATATGGTCAAGAGTCACTGCTTCAAATGATACTTGTGGTCTTGCCATAGTTTTGATAAGGTATGCTGGAATTCCGTCTATTTCCATAATAAACCTATTTTTCATTTTAGGTTCAAATGGTGTAAAAAATATTTCGTTTGGGTCTAAAAATGCCACTTTATTTCTCCTATAATTTAACTCAGTAATAAATATAAAGAAATCAAAAAAAGTGTTATCTTATAACGATAACTTTTTAGAAGTTTTTTAGAAGTTTTTACTTGACATTGTCATTTATTCATTGTATATTATAGTATGATTGATGAAATAATATGTGAAGAGTGTGGTGTTGAAATAGACGGCTTTTTCCTTTGTGATGATTGTGAAGAAGAAGTTTACGAAAGAGATAACCACGAAGAAGACGAAGAATAATTTTAAAAAAAAGCTTGACATTTACAAATAGTATTTGTATATTATAGTGTTATGATAATGATAAAGGAAAACGAAATGACTGAAAATACAACAATTCAACCGAGAAATTACCAAGATACTTTTGTTCCAAG
>Ga0206123_10003342_pt1 | contig 13259 bp, 3 predicted proteins | sample Helgoland_Spring_2_FD_160086 | JGI IMG/M metagenome (GOLD analysis project Ga0206123, IMG submission 160086) | Pelagic subsurface seawater microbial communities from Kabeltonne, Helgoland, North Sea - Helgoland_Spring_Bloom_20160316_1 | ecosystem: Environmental > Aquatic > Marine > Epipelagic ... | reverse complement strand
TCCTGTCAAATCTGAAGCGAAAACTGTAGATGCTCCAAAACCAGTTGCATCAAAAATAGAATCATCTTCTACTCCATCACTTGGAGGAAATCCAGACACAGCCATGAAACTCAATCTCGGAGGTTGGCTCATCATCCTTATTGGTGCGATTCTATCATTGCAAGGAGGTGCATGGGGCTTCATAGTCGTCAGTATCGTACTCGTGCTTGGAATAGGGGCAATCGTGCAGGCCGACCGAATGCGTGGTGGCTTGAACAAGCCCAAACTGTATGCAAGTATCGGAGTAGCCCTACTGATCGCAAGTGGTCCTTACGCCTTGGTCAGTATTTTTCCCTCAAACGCAAACATTGCGATTACGGATGTGAGCATTGATGAAGCTAATGACGAATTAGACTTTGCCATACGGGGTAGTTTCAGTTCAGTTGATATTGAAATAAAATCCGATGGTGAACTTCTATGGGATGGCTCAGAAGATATGAGCAATAATCTAAAGAGAATCAACATTCCGATAGAAGAATTCTTTGATGGAAATACCGAAGACTATGATGGCTCTGTATTGAAAACCTATACTATTCATGCGACCTCTTCCGATGGTAATGAGGTTGAGTTGGACATCAACTCAAGACACCTGACCAGGCAAGCAAAGGATGCAGGAATACAATTCACCCCATATGTTTCCACCAGTAACAGTGGCGAGGGAGCTGAATCTACATACGAGGGCATACGAGTCGAAGCGTTTGTAGGGCTTTTTGCGGATGGTGAGAAAGAAATGGACGATGGAAAGCACAGTTATGCTGCTAGCAGTTCCTCAGGTGCAACCAGTAAGATTAGAGAATTTACCGGACAACAAATTTTTACATTATCTGTTTCAAAAGGTTCATCTTCAGGATACACACACCCAGAAGTTACGCTTGACGGGGATGTGGCTAAGTGGACATCAGACTTTTCGGGTGCTGCGAGTTCTCCTGTTTTCGGCTTTGTCACACTTTCTGGGACAGCCCTCGATAATGAAGGGTTTGAATACATAGAGTCTGATAAATTCTTCGATGGGAATGGTTGTTATGACTTCACGATCACAGTGACAAATCAGAATCTCGGCGAAACATTTTCCAACTCTTTTACTGTTGTGAATTCTTGGGAAATCAATTGGGATAGTCCAGAAGAAAACACTCGTAATTCTTATCCGACCTGCTGATCCCTACATCCGTCAAATTGAACAGTTGATACAGGCTCATGAGCCATCGTCAAACATGGCAGGCTTTTGGGGCATTCTCGAACATGATGCAGAGAATATGGCTTACCTCTTCGGCGACCTTATTGACGATCTTGTAGAACACCAAGATTGGGACTTCAATAAAGAAATGGAATGGACCACCAATGACCAAACAACTCAGGCATTGCTCAAAGAAGCATGGGCTATTCTTGCTGATGAACTCCAGGGAGAGTTCACCGAAGAGCACCAAGACGTTATCGACGAAACACAAGTCGAGAAATGGTTGCTCTCAAAGGACACTCACGTCATGACTCTCTCGTATAGGAGTGGGCACATTATTAGCACAAGCGAAGGTTTCCCAGAAGCCATTATTCAACGAATCAAGCAAGAATCCCCTTGTTACAGGGCTGATGGACCAAAAGATTATCTCTTGAATTCGATTTGTGTTCAAGATTCGGATTCTTCTGTCTCACTTTCATCGTCGAAATCATAAGTTGAATCGTCAGATTCGGGTGATTCATCCTTAGATTCGTTCTCCTGAGCAACTTCGACAGCAGTCTCTTCCTCATCTTCAACGAATTCGTCTTCAGCAAGTTCAGGCAGTTCCTCGTATGATTTTTCCGAGGCTTGTTTCCTCACTGCGAGTGCAACCAACATGAAGGCAATAACAGCGACAATGTAGATGATGTACGGAGTTTCCGCAATTTCTTCGGCAAAAACCCAATTGACTTCATCCGATGAAGTTCCGTTCAGATCTGCCACCATGTCTCCAATTTCAGAGAACGTTACCGGCAGGAATGCTTTACAGTTGAGTGATTGCATTCCCTCATCGTACATGTACCAAACAATCGGAATGTCCTTTGATTCCCCTGCAGCCACGGTTGCAATGAGCGTGGAAGGTTGCGTTTCTGCATCCTTTCCGTTAACATAGCAGCGGAAGTTTGCAGTAGTACCAACATCACCCGTGTTGGTGACGGTGACCATGGCCCCAATGCTTCGATTGACGGTTGCTGTGTTGGCTTCAGGTTCAATGGATGACACTTCAAGATAAGGCAACGGGAGTTCTATGGTGCCGAATGCGGTCATTGGTGCGTCTACTGTTGTGGAGTAAGAGCCCCATGAACTTGAGGAGCCGATGGACAGTGTGATGGTTGCGCTTTCTTGTTGTACGGTACCATCTCCATTCATCCATTCTACAATTCGCTTGTGTTCGGTTGTTGGACCTTCTGCTACGAGAACAATTCTTCCCGTCGAATCGGTGAGGTCGTTCCAATCCGATTTCCCGTATCCCAAATCAGTGATGTCAAGACTACCGTTGGGTATGTTGGTTTGAATCACACGTTCCGAAAGCAGACGAATCCAGCCGTCTGTTGAGCCCCCTGTTCCCTGGGAATTGACGTATGAGATGGATGCATCATCGTGGAGAATGATATCTTCGTCTGAACGTGAACCGGTGATGTTCGTGTCCGACACCGTCACTGCAGCAGTTGTTGATGCTGAGATTGGTGCACTTCCCATCAATGTTGAATCTTCAATGTTGCAAAGCGCATCACAGGTGATGTTTGCTCCGTTGACTTGGCTTGAGATAATGGCGAGGCTTCCGTGTGCAACGATGTCGTATCCCGATTGGAACCAATACATCGGAGCATTGCTGGTGTTCGTGATCTCAGATGCGGTTTGCGTGATGATGGTCCCGCCACCGTAAATGGCCTTGGCCCACAACAAGTAAGTCGGCGTGAAATAGTAGGTGTCAAACGAAATCACTAAGTTTTCGCCAGAAAAGTTTGCATCAAACTCAACGATAGCATTACCGCTGGCTTGCATGGACATGGATGCATTGACCGTTGTTTCTCCTAAGGTGATGTTGAAGAGCGTATCTGCTGGAATTGAATGGTCAAATTTCAACTGTATGATGCCTTCTTGCCCGATGTTCCCGAAATTGAGGGAAACGGTGGCAAGGAAGTCATTCACCCGAATCCCTGAGTTGAGATCGTCGCTCAGCAATGCTCCGTTGGTAACGATCAAATTACCGCCCTCTTCTACCGTGATGGAGGAGTCAATTCCCATGGTGATGTTGGCGCTCACGGTAAGGGTGGACCCGTTTGCAACGGTTACGTGGCCGTTCATGTTCCCGTCTTCTGTCCAACTCTCGTTGGTTGAAATGCTGACATCCTCGCCGGAAGTTGGTGGTGCTGCAGAGGTCAGGGGCACCCCTAAAAGGAGCAGCACAAGAACGATTGCAGTGGGGCGGAATGGAGTTCGCATGGAGTGTTCACAAGTCATGAGTGAATAATACTTCGTCTTTCTTGGGGGGATGCCCAAGGATATGTCTGCCGCGAAGAACTTATGCGTCGGCTTCCAACCAGTAAGAACAATGGATGGAGCAACTGTTGTCGTCGTCGGCAGTGGCGGGCGTGAGCATGCACTTTGCTTAGCGTTGAGTCAATCTGCACAAGTCGCAACAATTCATTGTCTTCCAGGTAATGCAGGGACCTCACTTGTCGCAACAAACCATCAATTGGAAGACGCTTCAACTTCAGGAGTTGTGGCGTACTGCACATCGATTGGTGCATCACTGGTTGTCGTGGGCCCTGAAGCACCCTTGTGCGACGGCCTTGCGGACATGTGCGCAGATGCAGGAATGCCATGTTTCGGTCCCGTTGCTGCTTTGGCCCATCTTGAAGGGTCCAAATTGCATGCGAAAAAGGCCATGGAAGAAGCCGGAGTACCTACGGCGAACTACATTGAACTTAACGGAGAATCTGATGTTGAGGCAGCACTGGACCGATACGGTTCGAACCCATGGGTCATCAAAAGAGATGTATTAGCTGGAGGCAAAGGTGTGGTTGTAACCTCCGATAGAGGCGAAGCTCGTCAGTTCATATTAGCGTCGATTGAGACGGATGGTTTGGTCCTCCTCGAAGCCTTCCTCCCCGGAGAGGAGGCGAGTATGTTGGTCGTAATGGATGGCGTTTCCTTTGTCACACTGCCGGCGAGTCAAGATCACAAAAGAGCATTTGATGGTGATTTAGGTCCAAATACCGGTGGTATGGGTGCATACTGCCCCGCCCCCGTTGTGACATCGAGCGTTTACAATAAGGTCCTTGAGCGAATCGTCAAGCCAATGCATGAGCACTTATCCACCAAATCAACGCCCTATCGCGGTGTGTTGTTCATTGGGCTCATGATCGACGAACACGACGACCCTTATGTCGTCGAATTCAACGTTCGTTTTGGTGACCCTGAATGCCAGGTAACACTGCCGCTTGTATCCAGTGATGTCTTCGATATGCTGTACGGGGCGGCTACCGACACGCTCGATCCATCAATGGTTGCATTTGACTCCTCTTCTGCCCTCACCGTAGTATTGGCTTCTGAAGGATATCCTGCTCGTCCAATAAAAGGAAGAACGATCGAAGGTCTTCAGGAAGCATTGACCCAACAATCCTATCGGCATACTTGGGTGAATGTTGCAGGTGTGATTGAAGGCGATTCAGGAGCATTGATTTCAAGCGGAGGTCGTGTGCTTTCTTGTACTGCAATGGGCCCCTCACTCAAAGATGCACAAGCATCCGCGTACAAATTGTTGAACGGCCTTGAACTAGAAGGCAGTCACTTCCGAACGGACATTGGTTTTCGGGGCATCTCCGGCGAATAAATTCATCACTGCATCAAAGCCATGAAATACGGGTAAAAAGGGTACTGATACGCATAAGGGACTGTATCTAAACCCGTCACCTTCAAGAGGGGTTCACAAGTGGGCAAAATGCATCAGCCTTGAGGCTGAGCCTTGAATAGAGGGATACAAGATGAATGATGAAAAAGATATGAAGGCTGCACAGCCAAATATTGCCTTGGGTTGGCTCTTTGCTCCCTTGGCTGTATTGCTGGCTCTTGCTGCTATGCAAATCGTGGGAATTTCCTACGAAATGGACGTAAATAACCTGATGCCGATGATTGTTGTCGCCATCGCAGGCATGTTGGCCCTTGTGCCTCGTGCTGTTCTTCGTCACCGTGAGATCTCCTCATCACTTCTCTCCCTCGGAGTGTTGGTGGTTTCCATCGTCGGCGCAGAATTACTGTACATGTTCACTGAAGTTGGCGCTTTAGCCGCTTTCATGTTTGCATTCGTCCTTTTGTTTGGAACGAACCTCGACATGCGTGGACGCCATGAATGGAACACCATGCTCATGTTTTCTTCAATCGGTATCTGGCTTGCTTTGGCCGCTTCCGGTGACTACCTTTCCGGACTTGAGACCACGTTCACAAATTCGGATGGACAGTTGCAGTCAACGCTTAGCGTCGGCCGTCAAGCAACAGCATACGTTTTCTTCGCATACTGGACCATGTTCACAGCTCTTGGGTTGCTTGTTGGTTTGCTTGCACGAGGTATTGCTAACCCAGCAGGACGCGAAGGATGGTTTTCCTTTGTCAGTGAAAAAGGTGGATGGAATGCATCTTCTGCTCCGCTCATTTCCGCTCTTGCCGTTTGGGTCCTTGCTTTCGCAGGTTCTCTTTGGCACTTCAACTCGGTTGAACTTATCGACCAGTTTCGACTGACAACCGAAGAAGGCTACCATGGCTATGTTGGCTATTGGGCAGCGTTCCTTACCGGTATTGTCGCTCTAATTGTGGCTGGAATGGTTGCTGAACGATGGTTTACACGAGCAATGCTCACCGGATCGATGTGGACTCTATACCAAGTGTCCTCATGGTACGAAGACAAGATTTGGTACACCGAAAACCTTGCAGGCACTTGGGGTGCATTGCTTTGGCTTGGTATCACGTTCTTTATCTGCGTTGCAATTTACTACATCTCAATTCATGAAAAGTTCGGAGGTTGGGCCAACCGTGGGGAACACGAACCGTCCAACGCTCGGCTCTTCATGAACGCACACGGCGCTGGATTGATGATTGGCCTTGCCTTCATCATCGGGCTCACCATTCGCATCCAATGGTATGCTGTCCCCTCAATGAACGCCTTTGGAACCGGCAACTGGGACATGACCGGAGGTTCTGACCCTTGGTACATGAAGCGAGTTGTGGATTACATCCTCGCCAACAACGCTCACCTCGTTTTCGATGCAGACCGTTTCTACCCGATTGGTGGAATCAATCCTCGTCCACCGCTCTTCACGTGGTCGTTGGCTGTCGGAGCAATGCTCCTCGGACCCTTCCTTGAGAACCCTGAAGATGCTGTTTGGTGGAGCATGCTTGGACTTCCTGCAGTTTACGGAGCTCTAACCATTCTGCCCGTTGCAGCAACAGCAAGGGACCACTTCGGAAAAGGAGCTGCAGTCATCGCAGCATGGCTCATCGCTTTCATGCCGGCTCACGTCACCCACTCAACTTGGGCTCTCGCAGACCACGACTCCTTCGTTATGCTGTTCATCAGCATTGGTTTCATGTATTGGCTACGAGCAGTCAAGTACGCTGGAACGGCTCGAATCACAAAAGAAACATCAGCCCATCCGCTGTCTTTCATCCGTGCCTTCCGAGACGTTTTCACTCACCGACAAGCTGCTGTGTCAAACGCTATCCTCGCAGGTGTCGCTTTCGGTATTGCATCTCTTGGATGGAAAGGATTCGTTGTTGGACCCTCGATTCTCTTCCTTGCCTACGCACTGCAAGTTGCATTGAACATGTTCCGCCGCCGGGACTCAACCGCATTGAGCGTCATGTTCCTGACCATGCTTTCCGTCATCTTCCTGATGGCTATACCGTTCTATGGGCACCCGCATCTTGCACTTGTGTTTAATTCAACTGGACTGCAACCCTTCTTGTTCATCTTCGGGTTCACTCTCGCCATTGCATTCGTCACTACGGGTTACCGTGACAAGCCTTGGTTGCTTGTTCTTGGAACCCTTGTAGGTCTGGCAGCCATCTTCTTTGCATTGCTGTTTGTCCTCAAGACCTTTGAAATTTCAGACGCATGGGATGTTCTCTTCACCGGAAGTGGGTACTTTGCCAAGACCAAGGTTTTCGGAACCATTGCAGAAGCAAACGCACCGAATCGAGCACAACTCTTTGCGTCCTTTGGACCGATTACCTTCCTGCTTGCTCTCGTTATGGGTGGCACATTCCTTTGGCGAGGACTCCGCCACCGACGCTCAACTGACCTTGTCTTCGGTGTTTGGGTCTTTGCGGCGACCTTCATGGCCTGGAACGCAGCACGTTTCATGTTCAACGCCACACCCATCATGGCCATTCTCGGAGCCTGCGGTATCGCAGCACTCGCGAAGTGGGCCAACTGGAGTGGACTGGTCCGCTCTTGGAAGAAGCTTGGAATCCGTACACCTGCAGACCGAATTGCAGGGGCTCGCAAGGCAGTTTGGCGAACACCTCAATTCTCCGCCATCTTCCTCGTGATGTTGATGCTCTTCAGTCAGCAAATGACATACGGGCTTGACTCTGCAATCCCAGGTTCCTCTTCAAGTGCAGAAGGCGACCTTGACGAACGAATTTACGATATCGTCCCCGACATTCTTCGTTTCGACGGCCTCGGTTTCTCCATCCTTGACAGTGCAAGCCACGATGGCCGCTGGTACCTCGGCAACTTTGGTTCCAGTTTCAACGACGACGGATGGAACAGGGGCTATGAATGGCTTGCTGGACAGGATACAAACGTTACCTATTCCGAACGCCCAGCCTTTGTCTCATGGTGGGACTACGGTTTCCAAGCACTCACTACGGGTGGACATCCCTCTGTTTCCGACAACTTCCAATCCGGTATTACTGCAACAGGTAACATGTTGCTCGCCCGGAATCAAGATGACCTGACGGCAATGTTCGTCTGGCAACTTTCGGAAGGAGACCGAACATATGCTTCTACCTCCACCACCGAACCTGGGCCGTTCACAGTTGGATTCCAAAATGTGTTGGAAGATTACCTCACAGAAGAACAAATCGGGGAATTTACAACCATGCAAACTGGTGAGGCTACGATCGACTTCATTCAAGATCGCTCCTTTAGTGTCATCAAGACCAACCGTGGCATCGTTATGGCTGAAGGTTACCATCATGATGGTGGAATCTTTGACACCTCCACTCCAGTGATACGTCTCTACAGTGATGGCGTCCAGATTCCATGCGAATCAACCGTCACGGATGTTTGCATCGGTGATGATTGGGATAAAGAAAATCACATGAGTGCGGCGGAAAGTGAATTCCAAAACAGTATTCGAAGCGGTGAAGACACCGTTGTGGCTTCAACTCACACGATCTTTGGCGATTACTGGTACACAGAGGATTTAATCGATGAATATGAAAGTGTTTCAACCGCTATGCACCGGCAGAATGCCCGTCTCGCAATGTTGACTCAACTTCTAACAGCGGCTTTCGCAGCAAACGATGATGCAACCGTCCATGACATGTATGCTGACCTTATCGACCTTGGTGGAGATGAGGGTTACTACAGTGTACAGGATTACAATGGAGTTCCTGGAGAAACAATCACTCGTGACCACGAGATTCGTTACTTTGCAGTCGACAACCGCCTTTACCCCCGTGCAGGTCGCTACACCGCAGACTACAACTACAACGGCGGTCAACCAATGGGTATTTTCGGAGCACCTACTATTCTTTCAGGACAAGACACTGGAACCTACATGAATGAAGTTTACGAAACCATCCGTGGAGATTTCTCCGACGAAATGACACGTGAGGAAGTCGACCTCGCCATGCAAAAAGATTTCTTGAACCAGCAATCTGGTGCAGTGATTGACCCGTTGCAGATCGAGGATGTGCGAGTTGACCACATGCCTGCTTTCTTTGATACCATGGTTGCACGAACCTACGTCGGTTACGGCGCCTCAACCTTAGGTCTTGATACTGCTTCGTCAAATCCTCAACCGTCTCAACACTTTATGGTTTCAGGAACACCTGGTAGCGTTCTGTCTTCGGCTCTACCGCTCCCCGGTGCAATGATGAATCATTATGTTATTGCGAACTGGTACGACGATGAAACCGAATCTGGAATCACCGATTCCAATACCAAGGTTAAGATTCTCAAATACTATCCTGGAAGCGAAATCACAGGTCAGGTGACCATGAGTGATACGGGCGAAGGAATCCCTGGAATCCGCCTCCTTGTTGAGCGGGACGCTTTCTCTGGCGAAGGCCCTGAGGATTTGGACACCGATACCTATTGGGTGCCGATTGGATTTGTTGATGCAGATGAAAACGGCAACTACGAATATACGCTTCCAGCCGGTCGAATCCGAGTCTCTGCTTTTGCTGGTGAATACGATCCAGTGGCTGCACGTGACTCAATCCGGGACGGTTCTTATGCACAGGTGAACAACAACAACCTGGACATCACCAGTGAAACCAACGGTGAACGTGACGTATACGCTATCACAGCGCTTCTTGGCCAAGTTGCTAACATGACCTGGCTTGGCGATTCAGTGATGAACGTCACTGCGGCAATGGCCAACCGACAAGTTCCTGCCGATGCACCTCTTGATGTTGCAGTCAAGAGCAGCGGTGTTTCTGGAACCGTTACTTGGGCGGGAGACGAAGCATTCAGTGGAGACCCAGTATCCGAAACAACCTTTGTTCTGCGTAACATTTGGTCGATGACTGAAGATTATACCGTCACGACCACAAGTGGCTCGATCATAAGCGAGGAAAGCCGTATTCTCCAAGGAACTGGAGAAGCTACCTTTGCCGAAAATGGAACCTTCCAAAGCACCGGTATCGCTGTTGCTAAGAACTTCATCGGTACCTTTACCCGAGAACTAGGTGATAACCGCATGTTCTTTGCTAACGGTACATGGGATGGAGCTGGTACAATCAAGGCCACATGGATTGAATCTGTGAACTCAACGGACTGCGAATTTGACAACGATTCAATGCCTATCATGCCGGATAATTACACCGTTTGTGCGATTGGTATTGAAGACGGACTTACGAACTACCGTATTGAAGGCGCAGTTAATGCTTCAGGAACCTTCACTTCAGATGGAGTCACAACGCTCACCCGTACCTACGGTGATTACGACTCCGGCAGTGGTGATACCTTCGAAGGTGCTGGATTTTACGAAGGAATCGGTACGTTCAACGGTACTGGATTGTTCATTGGAGCAGGTTCCTTCTCAGGCCCGATGGTTGAACCAGGTTCGTTTTACAGAACTGGACTCTTGCCCGGTACATACAATATGGTAGCACTGCTTGAAAACAACAAATCTGTTCTCTTGCCTGACCCAGTTGTGATTGGAGTTAATCCAACCTATGACTTGGAGATGACCATGCCTGGAGCAATCTTTGAGGGAGTGCTTCAAGACATGACGGGAGAACTTCTACCAAACCAAACCATTGAGTTTGTTGATGTTGATCTTGGTGAAGACTTCATGACTGAAATCAACACCGATGAAAATGCTAGTTTCAGTCATGGCCCAATTCCTAAGGGCGATTACTATTACCGCATTGATGTTGACAACGATGAATGGTATGATTTGAACGAAACAGCAACCGTTGGTGATGATACAACCAACATCACGATTGCATTTGGTGTCCCTGAAACCATTGACGTAACACTTCATCTCGTGTCCCCAATCAACCCAACAACTCAAGAACCACTTTTCAACGTCTCAAACCGCATGATTACATTTGACAATACTGCAGGTATTCTCGACCCGGTTAACGTGACTTCTGACGAAAACGGTCGTGTTTATGCTGAATTGTTGTTTGGAACCTACGACATTCGAGATGATGTGAACAGTGACTACGTGCTCTTTGACCAAGTTGAACTCGAACCCGGTTCCGATGACATTGAACGAAACATCACCTACGCTGAATCCGTTTACATCAACGGGAGCCTGCGCGCTTACCCCGGCTCCGCTGAAGACTTCAGTTTGTGGCTAGAATCGCCTGATGAAGACAAGGTCGAAACAAGTGATGCAGCTTCTGGAGTAACAGTTCTCTTCCAAAGCGGAGTACTTTCGTTCACATCAGTTACCAACACAACTGGACACTATTCAGTTCGCGTGCCTGCCGGATTTGAGTACCACATGACGACAAGTTCCTCTTTCACCAACCTTGGTGGAGGGCAACTCATCAATGTCGCAACGGCCGATAACTTGGATATGGGCATCATGTATCTTGAACCAACAACACAAGTGAGCGGAATCATCTTCCTCTACGATAACGAGACTCGATGGAGCAGCACAATTCCTCGCTGGGTAGCCCCTGAAATTACAGCAACGAATCAAGATGGACTCCAATGGACAACCACCGCTAATGAAGTAGGTGAGTTTGATATCAATCTGTTAGACGGTACATGGACGCTAAGTGTTGAGGAAGAACTTCTGAACATTGAGTCCATCACCGGCCTTGAAATCAACGGAAGCCGCAACGGTTCTCAGATGGGTGAAGAAATGTCACTCATGGAACTTTTCGCACAGCCGGCTGCTGTTGATGTCTCGTTTGAGATCTTCCTCAACTCTGCAGAAGACGGTTCATTCGAGAACGGAACAAAGGTCTCCCCCGAGTTCCGGCTGGTACCTCTTGATGAAACAAGAGATGATCTCTACATCACAGCAGACAACTACACCAGCAACGGTGTAGCAAATGTTTCGTTAACACCAGGAACCTACACGCTCACGTTCAACCGAACAACAGCAGATTCCGAAAACGCCACAGATTACGACCTGATTGGTGAAATTATCTTTGATGAGATTTACATCGGTCTTGACGGTCCTGAAGAGGCCCTTCCGGTTCCGCTGAAGGAAACCTATCGAGTCACAGGTACGCTCTTGAATTCTACCGATGAAGGTATGATGAATGCATTCTTGCTCTACAATGAAGAAGAAGACCGTTGGTTCTCAGATATCGGTTCCGACGAAAATGGAACTTTTTCAGCCTATGTCCCATCCGGTGACTGGTTGATGATCGTCGCACCGTTCATGAACGGAGAATCCACCGAGACCCTGCGTGCTACGCTAAGTGTAGGCGATGACGCATCCACTCGACTCAACCAGACCTACACGACCGTTCCAGCAGTGAACGTTCTGGTCCAACTTAAGGAGCTGTTGACACTGAACAACCTCGCTGACATGAACCTCGTAGCAGTGAGCGAAGATGGGTTGGGTAACGTGACCCTTGAGAAAACTGACATTGATGGAAACACCTCCGAAATGCTCATGCCGGGCAGTTGGAGTTTCTACCTAAACAAGTCTTCTGGCCAGCAAACCTGGTACTTGGACACATCAGCAGATCCATTTGACATGACCGACGCAGTCAACAATTCGTTGACACTCGACCCAATCTTTGCCGAACTGGAAGTTGAGATTGGTGGTAAGGTGTATTGGGACCTTGACAACAACAGCGCCCCCTCCTTTGGAGAAGGCCTTGGTGGATTCAACGTTACCGTAATTGGTACCAACAACACCGATGTTAACACCAACGTTACAACCGACGAAAACGGTGTTTGGACGCTCTTTGTCCCAATTCAGGATGTATACAACGTTACGGTCGAAAAGGAAGGATTTGATACAGTCTACTACATGAACGACAACGAATCAGGCTTCCCAGTTTACAACAGCACACAATCTACCGACATTGAAGTTATTGCTGGTATGGTGGACGTTTCTGGTACGATTACGGATCAAGTTGACTCCAGTCGTTTGCTGGGTGCAACCATAGAACTCCATCCTAAATCTGGCGTTGAGCGAGATTCAGTTCTTGTCTTGGGCACGATTGTTAACGATACACTGGAATGGTCCACCTCGGTTCAACCGGGTGAATGGATTGTCGTCGTCACCGATGCTAACCCTTCGCCAAACGGTGGCGGTGTCACCGTTGGTATCCTTGACGCAAGTGTTTCCAATGGTGGTAATCTCTCGATGGAGATGGCTCTTGGAGGCAACCTTGTGCTTAACAGCGAATGGTATCCTCTCGGAGCAACCTCACCGTTGCATGCTGGTTCGGACAACGCTCAAGCGGAAGTCATGGAATCTGATGCGGAACTCGAAATCACATTTGACGGAATGTCCTGGATGGTCCCTCTACCAGCAAGCGGTACGCTCAATCTGCTTATGCCGGAAGG
>Ga0206123_10003337_pt1 | contig 13282 bp, 24 predicted proteins | sample Helgoland_Spring_2_FD_160086 | JGI IMG/M metagenome (GOLD analysis project Ga0206123, IMG submission 160086) | Pelagic subsurface seawater microbial communities from Kabeltonne, Helgoland, North Sea - Helgoland_Spring_Bloom_20160316_1 | ecosystem: Environmental > Aquatic > Marine > Epipelagic ... | reverse complement strand
TATCCGCGTACCGGCGCTCGCGCTCGATTTTCTCGAATTGCGTCATGTCAGAACGGGAGAATATCTAAGCCATGCTCGCAAAAGTTTTCGCAATTTCGTCAGTAACGCGGTGATATTCGGCGTGATGTTTGGCGCATAGCCAAATCACGGTGTAGGGCTGTCCGTAATCTTCGTGGTGTGCATGAGAGTGCATAGATCCACACACGCAACAAGGTTTACGTGATAATCGCCCATTACGTAACGCGTTTGAGACAGCCGCGGAAGCACGACGTTTTACAGGGTTTCTGTCGCGCCATCGACGTTTTGCTTTATTGCTAGATTCGTTGGTAGGCGTTCCGCGGCGTCCATTTACTTGATATCTCTGACGGTCATACTCGCGGTAATAATCGAGGCGTTGACGGCGATTATTTCGTGCAATTGCTTTAGCGCATTCTTTGCATTTTCCTGCCAGGCCATCCGACGAACCAGGGGCAGCGTAAAACGCCCCACTATCTAATATCTCGCCACACTTGTTGCACAGTTTTCGCATGGCTAGAATGGAATCGAGTCGTCCATTTCATCGAAGCCAGCACCACCAGCCGGTTGCTGTCCGCCCTGTGATGCCTGTGCGTATTGCTGGCCGGTGGCTTGCGGCTGGCCTTGCGATTGCCGCGGCTCGAATACGCTGACCAGCACGCTATCCCGGTTGTCAGGATTGGGTACGCCGGCCGGGTTGAACGTCCGATCAATAATCAGGAATTGACCGTTATCGCCCTGCATCACCGAGCCGATGTTTTTGTACCGGCCTTTGCCGTCCGGTTTCGTGCCGGTACGTACTGCGAGATCGGAAACTTTCTGTGCCATTCTCATTGTCCTCGTGGGTAAATAGGGCCGCCTGCCAGGGGATAGCTTCGACGCAGGGGGAGCGTCGGGCCGGACGGCGCGGCCGTGGTTACTGTGGATCGGTCTGCGGCCCGTCCACAGCACGACGATTGATTGTGGCTCATACGCCCTAAGCCATCCTCCGCAGCGGTTCTTTTCATGGGTTAAGCATCCGCACCAATCATGTCCATGCCGGCAATCCAGCCGCGCGCCGTGGCATGGTTGACGATGAACCCGTTGGCGATGCACTCGATGATCTGATCGTCGGTGGGGCGCTGCATTTCGCGATTTCGGAATGTCTTTTTCGATTCGGCCGAGGGTTGCTCGGGCTGCGGCTCCGCCTTTGTTGTAACCTCCGGAGAAACTTGTGCTGCGGCCTGTTCATGTTCGGCGTGCTGCCGTTGAGCCTCGGCCTGGCGTTCCTCGCGCAACCGTTTCTGCTCGGCCTCACGCTCGGCCCGCTGCCGCTCTTGCTCCTGATGCTCGGCAATCCGCGCCTTGGCCAGATTGCGCAGGTCGTCGGCGGTCTTGTTCGTGACCAGTTGACCACCATCGGGAAACAGCGATTCGTAGCCCTCGGCTTCGGTTTTGAGCACATCAATGCTGGCGCGAATCTCGCGGGCGATGCGGTCGGCTTCGATCTTTGCGTTGGCCACGGCTGTGTCGGCGGCGTCCTGCAGGGTGGCAATGGTGCGCTTGCCCTTCATCGGACCTGCCACGTCGCACCGCACAAGGGTGCCGATCTGTGCCGGCCAGGGGCCGAGGCTTTCCAGTTCGCGTTCCAGGTCGCCGATGTGCTTCTCGAAGTCCGATTCGGCCGCTTGCTTGATCTCGCGCTTGCGATCCTCCTTCATCGACTTCACCAGCTTGTCGAGTTCCAGCCGTTTTTTGCGCGCCTGCTCGCTGATTTCGTCGATGGTTTTGAACAGCCGGTCAATATCGGCGGTTTGCGAAAGTGCGTGCTCTTTCGCGGCGTCCAGCTTCTGCTCGACGGTCTTGCACCACTTGACCGTTTCTTCGGCGTTCGCGAAATGCTCGTCGGTCTGCAGATCGGTGCTGATGCCGTCGAACACGGCGGTGGCGTGGTCGCGAAATTCATCGAGGTTCGATTCAGCGACCGCTCCCGACAGTTCGATGCGCAGCGCGGGCAGGGCAGACGGGGCCGATCCGGTGACGACCTTCTCGGCGGCCGGGGGTTCGTAGTTCGCCAGATCCGCGTTGAATTGGGTCCAGCCGTTAACGACGCGATCACACAACCTCGGATCATGCTCGTACCAGCGATGCCGCATCTGTTCTTTATCGCCGGCCGACGCCATGAAAAGGCAGCGGCGCGCGCCAGAGAGAAGAAAGCCTTGTTCCATCTGGATGCGGTACTGCTCGGGCAGTTCGTCGCCATTGTCGATGCACTGACGCAGCTTGTCGTTGAGTGACTTGTGCTCCCATGAAACGCTGTCGTCCATGACCAGCCCGTCGAGCGAAGACGATAAAGGCATGCCGTTGAACGTCTCGGCCAGGACAACGGGGTAGAGGTCTTCGCCGATGATTTCCTCAGCCCACGGCCGCGCCATCGCTTCGTATTTGTGGCCCTTGTCGAAACGCTTCTGCGTCGCGGCGTCCACGTCGGGAACGATGCCGGTCTTCTTCTCGTGCAGTAGGGCGCCGCGCGACTTGTATGAGCTCACGCCCATCATGGCCGGCGCGTCACTGCCGTTGTAATGCTCGGCCCGGTGCTTGTGCCACTCGGGCGAGCCCTGCTGTGCTTCGATGATACGTGCCATGGTTATGCTTCCTCGGTCTGTTCGGTTTTGGCGGGCTTGCAGGCGCGCAGCTTGTCGGCCTGTTCATCGGTGACCTGGCCGAGCGTCTGCAGCTTGGCGATGATCTTGTCGGGGGTGGCGCGACCGTCGGCGATCGCCTGCGCCCAGCTGTCGAAGTTCTGGTCGAACTTGTCCTGCGGGTAGTGCGGCAAAGCCTGCGGTTCCTCGCGTGCCGGCGTGACGTCGCGCTCAGCGTGCGCCGTGGCCTGCTGCGTCTCGTCAGAGAATTCCTCTGGAACGTAGACGCCGAGCATCACTTCGGGCGCGTGGCGGCGAGCCCAGACGCGGGCGCCGGAGTAACACAACTGCTGCTGCGGCTGCTGCGTCCACATGCGGTTATTGGTCTTGACCTCGTGCAGCATCACGCGAACCGTGCGCGGCTTGTCTTCGCCGCGAATGGTGCCGCTGACGACCACGGCCAAGTGCTCGCCTTCGCCCTCGAAATCGAAGTTCAGGCGGCGCGATAGGATGCCGCTATTGTGTACGGCGGCGACGACCAGCTTGCCTTCGAACATCAACTTGCCCTGAATGCAGCTGGTCGACTGCGCAACCGCGAACGGCGACATGCGCCAGCGGCTCGCCTGCTCGACAACCATGAAGCAGTCGGCCTTGGCGCCTTGGAGGTGCTGCGGCACGAGCTTGCTGTCAGCCATCATGCTTGCCAGCTGGATCGCTTCGCTCATGTTCGCCGGCACCAGCCCGGCGCCGCCGGACGGGGCAGCCTCGGCGACTGCGTGATTCGATTGGGTCATTGCTTGTGTCATGTCATATCTCGAATAAGGTGGGACCCGGCCCCAGGGGTCGCTGCAGGCAGGGGGAACCTGCGCGGGCTCGGGGGTAGGGCCGGGTTCCCATGGAAGTCATTCGCAGCTGACGTGCTGCGTGCCGTAATCGGTGCAGATGGCGCCGGTGCTGGTAGCAACAGCGGCATCCGCCTGGGCGACGCTAGTCAACACCATCTGGCCGCATAGCCAAATCAGTATTGCCAGCGATCCTAGAATCACGGCGTTTTGTATCGCTGCCCAGATGCGTTCGTACCGCGCCGGTTCGTCGCTATGTACCAGCCGGATCACACCTTCATAGTCGTCTCGAATGCGGTTGCTCATGATTGATCCCTCGGTTTGCGCTCGGTCAAATAGCGGCCCGTGCATTTCTCGCAGCGCCACGGCAGGACCATTGCCATCGTCACAGCGCCGCAGCATCGGCAGGTATAGGCGTTTCTAGCTGCTGAGGTCATCACGCGCGGCGTCCGTCGCGATATCGACCAGCACCCATCTCAAATGCCGGGCGATTTTGTTGTCCGTGGTGGAGGGCGTATTCATGAACGCAGCAAATGCATCGCGACAGGTCGGGGATAACGCAGCGCGTTCCAATAGCTCGATCCAGTTGTCGGGGTTACTGAGCAATTCGTCGCAGCGTTCTTCCACTGCGGCCTCGAACTGCGGGCTTTCATCGTCTCCGGGTACATATCCCTCCGGCAGCGTTCCCAACAGTCCGACTTCCGGTATGCGTTTCGATAACGTGCTCATGACAAACCTCCACTGGCGGCGATCAGGGCTTTGCTCTGGGCCTGTGCATTCTTCTTTCGAAGGTGCGCTATACCCATTTCAATGTCGTAGCCGGTAGAAATCCATTTTTGCCACCGCTTGGCTAACACCAAAGAAGGCGCCGTAAGGTCTGAAACCCAATAATCAGTTTCGTGGGGTGGCGCTTTACTCATCGGCTCCGGCCACTCATGCCTAACCCCGTTCTGGTCGATCAGGTGGCGCGTGGTGGGCTTGCGGCGGATTTCGTAACCTTTACTGATTGAATCGAATAGGCTCGCCCAAGAGCCAAATGTAAGAAAGCCCAGTTTCAGTTTAGATAGATGCTCGAACACATCTGGCCCTTCACCCGCATCCAACGCATCCGCAATAGCTCGATGCAGAGCAGCCCCAGTAAGCACACCGTCGGTTGGTTTGTCGGCGTGGTCGTCGGTATACGGCTGAATCTCGCCATTCGCGACAGCATCCAAAGTCTCGTCGCTCGCAGGCTCGATAAAGCGGTAGGCGATGATGTCTGCCCGCGTGCCATCGTGCCTCCAGTCAAACTCTCCAGCCTCGCCGTCTTCTTCAGCCGCGTTTCGGCAGCGGATGCGGCATAACGTAGTTACGGGCAACGGGCATAGCCCCCCATGCCAAGAAATCCAGCTGTCAATATAAATCTTGACCTCAGGGTGCGTACTCATGCCACCACCCCATAATTGCCCTGTGCGAGCGCGCATTTGAGCGCCCAGCGTTCCTGTTTGAGATTCGCCAGCTCGGCCCGCTTTTGCCGATAGCTGGCGCTGGTGCGGCCGTGGATATCGCGGCGCAGGCTGGCTTCGATCTGCACGGCGCTGATCTGGCGTTCGATGCTGTGGAGGGCGGCGCTCATGACGCCACCCGGTCCGCACCGACACGCGGCGACATGCTGTAGGTGCCCCACGGCGCGACCTGTTCAACGCCGCAGTCCTCACTGATACGCAGCCGCTTGCCTTCATCGGTAACAATGGTCTTGGCGGTGCGGCGGGCGACCGTGACGTGGATAACGCAGTCGTAATCGCAAACGCTGCGGCCCCAGTAGGTCTTTCCGGCTTCAAATGTGCTCATGGCGTTCCCCTGTTGTGTTCTGTCCTACAGCCCGATCCGCGTGCCTGTGGCTGAAGCGTTTCGTCCAGAGCCGGGCTGGTCATCCCGTTTAATCCGCTGACTGCGAGGCCGGTGTCTGAGTCGGGCGGTGCTCTGTGCTGTTGAGTACAACTATACAAAGACGTATACCCTAAGTCAATACCAAGTCGTATTATTTTTGCAAATAAATAGCCCGCTCTCGGCAGGCTAAATGAATCAGTGGGTTAGACTACTCGAAGTCCCACAGCATGTGCCTGACTACGCCGCATATCGACGCGCCGTGATCCATTTCGAGTATCGGATAACGCGGATTCACGGGTTTCAGGTAGACACGGCCCGCGTCATATACAAGCTGCTTAAATGTCGCCTCGGTTTCATCGTTGATTCTGGCAATGACATAAGAGCCGTTGCGCGGATCATGCTCGGGGTCGACAACGATGGTGCAGCCCTCAGGAAACATATCCGCCATAGAATCGCCGCGTACCTTCAGGGCAAACGATCGCGGACTCATGTTTTTGCTTATCGGTATCACGCGCTCGAAGTCGCCAGGCTCATAGTTGTCTATTATCTCCGACCATTGCCCAGCCTGAACCCATGATATTTCGGGTACTAGCTGCGTTATAGATGGCCCGTCAACAACATTACCATAGCCTTGCTCGGTCTCACGGACGCTTTTGCCGCCCTCCCACGGCATTGGCTCCTCGCCGCGTAATTGCGCGAGTGTGACGGCAAAATGGCGCGCGATAGGCGCGATCGTTTCGTCACGGGGGTCACGACTCCGGCCCTGTAACAGGCGCGTGATTGTAGGCTGAGCGACGCCGGTAGCACGGGCTAAGGCGTTAGCACTCATGTTGTCGCGCCGGGCCATAAGCCGGGCAAGGACATCTGCTATACGTGGCGCGCAATACATATCGGTATTGTCGCCTGAATTGCCGTGCGAAGAATAATACGGCATGGTATTGCAAAGGGTATACGACATGGTATAGTTGACCTATGGATATACAGACCGCCGTCAAAGAACTAGTCGACGCTGGCTGGAGCGAAAACCGGATCGCTGAGGCGGTCGGTCATGGCACCAAGCAGCCGACTATCAACCGCATCAAGTTGGGCAAGACCAAGCATCCGCGCTACGAGCTGGGTGTTCTGATTGTCGAGCTTCATAAGCAGGTTGTTCTAGCTGGAAACGAGGCGTCAGCCGCTTAGCGGTTGGCGCTCTTTTTATTTGTCGCAAATCGCTTGTCCCGGCTTGTCCGAAACCGGGGAATCAATTTCGGACAGATGCGGAAACGCTATGCAAACCGATGATTTAGAAATAGAAACAACGTTGTCGGAAGCTCTGGGCACGGCCTGCAACGCGATTGGACGCAAGCGCGTCGCGCTGCTGCTGTGGCCGGAAAAAAGCGCGGAGAGCGGACAGAAAGAAGTCGCGGACTGCCTGCATCCGGACCGGCGCAGCAAGTTCAGCATCGAGCAGATTGATCTGATCTTTGCCGAAGCGCGGAAATACGACTGCCATGCCGTGCCGCGTTATATCGCCCGCACGCTGGCGTACCGCGAACCCGTACCGATTACCCCCGAATCCGAACGCGACCGCATCCAGCGCGAGTTCATCGCGCACAGCAAGGCGATGCAGGCCGCATTGGCGAAACTGGACAAACTGGAGGTGGCCAAGTGACACAGACATTCGACGCCGACTATCACCGCTGTGTGTCGTCGACTAGAAAAGAAAAAGAATTAGCGGCGTAAGCGGTATGGCCGATGCGCACCCCCAAGTTGAAAATGGATATACAAAGATCGCAAACGAACTCTTGGATGCCGTCCTGCAGTTTGGATTTTCCAAGCGTCAGATGGCGGTTATATTCGCGATCATTCGAAAAACTTACGGATTCAACAAGAGCGAGGACGACATGACCGTGACCCAGCTCGCGCAGGTTTCTGGCCTCGCTCGGCAGAATGCATCGACTGCTTTGAATGAGTTGGAGTCTATTGGGGCCGTCTCAAAACGAGACGGTCATTTCGGTTATGTGTTGAAAATAAAAAAGAATTACCAGCAATGGGGCGCATCGAATCGAGACGCATCAAAACAATGCGCATCAAAACGAGACGGGTGGCGCATCAAAACGAGACGGTCACCGTCTCAAAACGATGCGGAGGGCGTCTCAAAACGATGCACACAAAAGACAATCCCAAAAGACAACTCCAAAAGACAATCCCAAAAGAAAGGGCGCGCGATGCGCCCAGATGGATTGCCGGCGTCAATCAGCGATCAGCTTTGGTGCGATTTCGTTGACCACCGACAGCAGATAAAAAAGCCGATGACAGATAAAGCCGTATCAATGCTTGTTACCAAGCTCAAAGGGATGGAGAGCAACGGCTCAATTGCTGGCGATGCAATCCAAGAATCAATCATCAACGGATGGCAGGGCGTCTTTGAGCCGAAACAAAAAGGCGGTAATACGCCGTCCAATGCAGGCAGCAGAAAACCCCATTCTGGATTCGGTGACCGCGAATACACGAGCCACATACCAGATTGGGCCAAGCAATACGCCGGGAGCGAATCATGACCGAAACGAGATCTGAAGTTGAAACCGAGACGCGTCAGTGTGAAACGCACGGCGAGTATCAAGCCAAGACAATGGCTGTCCTGGGCAGTCGCAAGATTTCGAGTCGATGCCCGGTCTGCGTCGAAGAGCAAGAGCGTAAAGAGGCAGATCAGGCGCGCAAAGCGGAGGCTGCACGGCGCGACGATCAGCTGCGAGAGCTGCGTCGAAACTCGGGCATTCCGCGCCGGTTCGTTGACGCTTCGTTCAGCGGATACCAGCCGGCGTCGCATCAATCCCAAGCGAATCACGCGATGTGCCGGGCCTATGCCGAGCAGTTCGCTAGCCGAATGGAAACCGGCGGCGGGTTGGTGTTGTGTGGAAAACCCGGCACAGGGAAAACACATCTGGCGTGCGCCATCGGAAATCACGTCATTGAAACGCTGATGCGGTCGGTCGTTTACACCTCGGTGACTAAGCTTTCGAGAACAGTGAAAGCAACGTATTCGAACGATGCTGAACAGACCGAGCAAGACGCGATTCGTTCGTTCGTCGTTCCGCACCTGTTGATTGTTGATGAGGTCGGCGCGCAACGCGGATCTGAGACCGAATTGCTGCTGGCACAGGAAATCATTGATGAGCGTTATCAAGACCTCAAGCCCACGATCATTATCTCAAATCTCACCGAAAGCGAATTATCGCGATTTGTCGGAGAGCGTGCGCTTGATCGGATGTACGAGGGCGGCGGCGCGGTGCTGGCTTTTAATTGGGATAGCTATCGACGTTCGTCCGGCGATCAATCGGAAGAGTCCCGAGACTCCTGAAATGGTCGACTCAAGAACCGATCGCATGATGGACAAGCTGCGCTTCATGCAGCAAAGCCAGCAACACGCCGCCCGCACCGAAAAACGCGCCGTATTCGAGGCCATGCAATCCGCGGGACTGGAAGACGCCGCACACACCCACGGGGCGTTGTGCAAGGCGCTGGGCACGCGGGCCGGTGGCGGCTATTGCGGTGGCGTTTCGTTTGGGCGGGACGCCGGGCTGCGTGAGATAGCGGAGGAATGATGCGCTGGACACAAAAAGACAGTGACACCGTACTTGCGCGTTATCCGCATGAGTCGACGGCGGATATCGCACGCGACGTAGGACGCACGCCGACAGCGGTGTACCAGCACGCGCTGAGGCATGGCGTTTATAAATCGGCGGAGCACAAGCGCCGGTTGCAACAGCGTTGTGCACGCCGGTTGCAGGAATCTGGGGAAGCGTTCCGTTTCCAGCGGGGACACGAGACATGGAATAAAGGTACGCATTACGACAACGGCGCAACGGCGACGCAATTTCGCAGAGGCCACATGCCCGCGAATTGGAAGCCGGTCGGCACAGAGCGCGTCACGAAAGACGGCATCCGCGAGCGCAAGATTTCCGACACGCGCAGAAAATCCGACTGGCGCGCCGTCCATATCCTGCTATGGGAGCAACACAACGGCCCGTTGTCGGATGGGTGTTTCATCGTATTCGCAAACCGCGATCAGTCCGATATCCGACTGGACAACCTGGTCTGCGTCGACCGCGCCGAGAACATGCGGCGTAACACGATTCAACGGTATCCCGCTGAGTTGATTAGCGCGATTCGGCAGGTGGATTGGCTCGATAGAAAAATACGGGAGCACAGCCATGAATAATGATATGGACGAATTGCGGGCGCATCTCTTTGGCGCCATGCGGATGGTGAAATCCGGCGAGATGGATATCAGTCAAGCGCGCACGATCAGCGATCTGGGCCGGACGTTGATTGGTACGGCAAAAATCGAATTGCAGTACATGGAAAAACTGGATTATCGCTATGACAGCGGTTTTGTGAAGCTGGATAAACCCACGGACAAAGTGCGCCGTATCGGCAGGTCGGCATGACCCACGATATCGCCGACGCCCTGACCGCAGACGAAGCCCGCGCCGTGGTATCCGCGATGCTGCACAACGTCGCCGCACACGACGACCACGGCCGCACACGCTGGCTGCACCGCGATTTGCTGGCGACCGTGCGCATGGCCGAAACGCTGGCGCATGGCGTGCCGGACATGCCGCCGAATTATGGCGATGTTGATTTGCCGGAGGTGGCGTAATGGAGACGATAACCGTTAACTCTGAAATCGCACTAGCCCAGGCCCAGCGCCAGCTTGCCGAGATATGGCGGGCAAACAAATATGTCGAAATCGACATCCGGCGAAAAGCCCGACAGCGGTCGCTGGCGCAAAACAAAGCGATGCACCTGTTTTTCGGCTGGCTTGCGGACACGCTGAACGATGCCGGTTACGACATGCGCCGGACATTGCGCCAAGACGTAGACGTGCCGTGGAGCGCCGCAACGGTGAAAGAGCATCTATGGCGCCCGATTCAGGAAGCGCTGACGGATAAACAGAGCACGACCGAAATTACGACCGTCGAGCCGACAGAGATTCATGCCGTATTGAGTCGGCATCTAGGCGAGCGGCTAGGTATCCAGTGTCCGCCGTGGCCCAAGCGAGAGGAGAGTGCCGCATGACCGAATCCGAGCAACACGCACAATCCCTGATCCAGCTCATCCGAGACGTACAGGAGCGCATGATCCGACGCGCCGATGATTATCGGGATGCCCAAAAGATCGGGGAAAGCACGACGATTTACCGCGATGTCGGGACGCTGGACGCGGTGGCAGACGGGATCGACTGGATACAGCGGGGGTACTACCCATGAGCTATTTCAAAAGCCAGCCGGTCCGCAGCCGCAAGCTGCGCGAGTCCGCACGCGGGCAGACGTGCACATTGCGTCTGATGGGGTGTGACGGCGGCGAAACCACCGTACTGGCGCATCTGCCGAATTGCGGGCGGGGCATCGCACGCAAGGCTAGCGATATCGACGCGATTGCGTGCTGTGCGCCGTGTCATGACCAGCTGGACGGACGCGCCGCGCTCAGCGTGGATGATGGTGTGCTCTGGCAGCTATTGCTGCGTGCCCACAGCGAGACGTTGCAGCGATGGGTTGATGACGGGCTTGTCCGCGTCAAGGGGGCATCGTGAGTAGAGGCGAAGAAACACTGGCGCTGCACCTGCAAGCCGACCGCATCACCGGATGGGTGCGTGAGTACCGATTCGCAGCCGAGGCCGTCGGCGGTACCGGAAAGGGTGTGCGCGGGCGTCTTGAGCGCTCCGGATTGTCCGACTACCGATTCGACTTTGCATGGCCGGAACAGAAAATCGCCGTCGAAGTCGATGGCGGAACATGGCGCAAGGGCGCGCATTCGTCCGGCGCAGGTATCGCACGGGATCGCATGAAAGACGAATCCGCGCTACGGCTGGGCTGGACGGTCTATCGCTGCACTACGGAAATGGTGCTGTGGGGCCGTGCCGTGGAAACGATAGCGATATTGCTGGCACAACGGGAGGCGGCATGAGGCACGATCCATACGATGACATCCGGCAACGCCTGGACGACTGGGGCGATATCCGGCGCGACCGTATGATCTATCTGGGCTACGGCGTGCACGATCTGGACGTTGATGCCGAAATCCCGCGCGGGGTGCAGCATCGCAACGACGTTCACAGCGACCCGGTGTTCTGCGAGATCATGCGGCTAGAGTCCGAATATCGGCGGGCGCTGACAACCGATACCGCCGTGCGTGATTTGCGCCCGGTTCGTCTGCGGCGTTTGATAATGGGCCGTCATGTTGCCTACACCGAATGCAGTCACCGTGAGCTGGCGCGGCGTATCGGAATGGATCATCGGATTGTCGGCAATAACCTGACGATTGCCTATGACATCCTGATTGAAAGCGTATCGGCGCTGGATCGACAGCGGTTTGGCGACGTGCTGAAAAGCCGCGAAAACGCAGGGGTTGCGCCGTGTCCGACAATGGGGTAGTATCGCAGGTAAGTTGCAATACTGCGCTCTAAAAAGAGCGCCCAAGCCTCGCCACAGTGCGGGGCTTTTTTGTGCCTGACATATCCCGGTAGCTCAACAGGCAGAGCGGCGGTCTCCAAAACCGCAGGTTGAGGGTTCGAGTCCTTCCCGGGTTGCCAGTTTAGCGCCCAAGATCCGACAGCGGACACGCTGATTAACCCCACGGCCTCGGCCGATTGACAACAGCCGCCACGGTGCGGGCGCATCTAATTGCTCGACACATCCGATATAGGGTCGCGCCCTGTATGCGTTCGGCGCGTTAAAGCCGGTCGAGCATCTATCCCTGAGCGGTCTCCCTGCCGCTCTCCTCCGAGGGCCAATGGCTCTCATTTCGCCGGTATCGTTTCGTGCAGTTTCGGCTGCCGGCGTGTTTTATTCGACTGGTCGCTACGGTGTCCGGTCAAGCGGTTGTGCCCATGACCCTGGCCGAATCCCTGCTAGACGCCATGCGCCACGAGGCTGCACAGGCGCAGAGCCGTGGTGATACGCAGCGAGCGGCGCAGATCATGGCACAGATCAAACGATACGCCCACGCGGCGGGAGTCACGCATGAAGCTAGATGATGTATCGGTGATGTATATCATCCCGGCTCTGCGCCTGCTGCCGCCGAAAATGGACAGCGACGAAGCGATCGTTATGCTGCTGACCATCGGTTTGCAGGAATCGCGGTTTCGGTATCGCACGCAGATCGGTGGCCCCGCTCGGTCATACTGGCAATTCGAGCGCGGTGGCGGTGTCCGGGGTGTTGTGTCGCATCATGCTAGCGCTGGGTATATCGGGCAGGTTGCCGAGCGGCTCGACTACGAGCTGACGACCGACACGCTCCATAACGCGATGGCGTATGACGGCGTGCTCGCTGCCTGCATGGCGCGGTTGCTGTTGTGGACCGATCCCTACCCGCTGCCGGTAATCGACGATACCGATGGCGCATGGGATTTGTATCTTCGCGTCTGGCGACCGGGTAAGCCACATCCCGACACATGGCGCGACCTGCATCGGCAAGCCGTCGAGCATATATGAGCCTGATAATTCACGTCATCGATCTGGCGATGCACGTATTCCGGCCGGTCATCGCGCTGGTCTGGTCGCTAACGGAGTAACGATATGGCAACGAACATGCGAACGAAGCAGGCAGTCGGCGGTGGTATCGGCGTCGCGGCTGCCATCGTACTAGCGTGGGTGGTCGGCGAAGTCGGCTATACCATGCCGCAAGAGGTGGTCGGCGCAGTCGGCGCAATCATCGGCTGGGCCGCATCGAAGCTCGACGGCACGCCGCGATGAAACAGCGCGCACTCTATACCGTCGCACTGCTGGCGTTCCTGCTGGCCGGTTGTGCCGGACTGACGCCGCCGAAGAGCAATGCCGAGCGCCTGGCATACGTCAACTCGCAATTTACGGCCACGGTCAAGGCTGCGACGACGCTGTATCAGCAGGACGTCATCACGAAACAGCAGGCGGAAGCGTTGACCCCGATGAT
>Ga0206123_10003332_pt1 | contig 13300 bp, 11 predicted proteins | sample Helgoland_Spring_2_FD_160086 | JGI IMG/M metagenome (GOLD analysis project Ga0206123, IMG submission 160086) | Pelagic subsurface seawater microbial communities from Kabeltonne, Helgoland, North Sea - Helgoland_Spring_Bloom_20160316_1 | ecosystem: Environmental > Aquatic > Marine > Epipelagic ... | reverse complement strand
AGAACCATATGGTGAATTATTCACAGAGCATATTTTGTCTGTAAATGTTAGAAGTCAATTAAGCAGTATTGGAAACAACATTGATACTATGTATGAAAGGACTTATGCAGAACCTTTGAATTTACATAGAAGGCTTCCTAAAATGGTTTTGGGAGAAGTATATTTACTCTCGGTCAGAGAATTGGATTCTGCACAAGTTGCTCTAAATAACGTTGCTTATAAACCACATACACCTTCTGTCGGGAGATATATTGAAAGATATATAAAAGGTTTTGCGGCTTTGAATATGAGAAATAGTCAAAGAGATGATGATTTTAAATATGAAAGAGTAGCACTTATATTGGCTGACTTTTCTCAAACTCCAGTTAAGATTTATAATAATAATGTAGAATTAAATGCTGATGGAATTTTGCCAGCTGGTTCAACTGCTGATATGACGAATTTGTGTTATGATGGTTTTGTTGATAGACTAACTGAAGTTTATGATAAAAGGTTTGGAACAGGAATATTAAGCTGATATTTATCAATTAAGAATTCGTCAATTTCCATTTTATCTGTCAGACTTTTTAAAATATTAATTTCTTCTTTTGTGAAGTTCGGAATGGTAAATTTTTCAATGAAATTCTTTTGATAGCAAGGAAAACCTCCTTGAATAGAAACACTTGTATTACTAACGTAATAATCCATCACAATAGAGTTCAAAATTTTCTGAACTATTAAAATGTTTTCTTCTTTTGACATTTCGTGAGTCGAATCCTCAAATAATGTAGTTTTGTTAGAATGATCTCGGTCAAAATAAATTCCGTAACCATTTGTATAATACGCATCTTCCTCTGGAACAATTAAAAATCTTGGATGCTTGCTAAATGTTGGGTTTAATATTTTTTTACCAAACCTTGTAATTCCTTGCGTTCTGCCCCAAACATAAAAAGGAAAAAACACTTTTTTACCTTTTCCACGACCTTCTAATTTTTCTTTCTCCGAAACCAAAAACTCATAACATTTAGGATATTTAGCTTTAAATTCATTTTCCAAAATTGGAACTGCATTTTTGGAGTTTGTATGATATGGAGTAATAATTCTCAAAGTATTTTTTTCAATATCTTTTTGGCTTTTAAATTGAGATATTTTATAAACTGGTCTAGTTATTTCTTTTTCAATTAGGAATGTTCCGTTTTCTGTGGTTTTTGTTAAATATCCATTTTCTTCATTCGCTGAATCAACAAAAAACACTTCATCTTTTAAGGTTGCAATTCCAACAGCAATATTAAATAATTGCTTTATTGGAGTTCCAATTCTTTCAATTGTTTTAATGTTTTCTTGTTCTTTAGTTTTTAATAATCGCCATTTATTAACATCCAAGTTTTCTAAATAATTAGGCGACCCATTTGCTGAAATTAAAAAGTCTAAACAGGATTGCTCGTCTTTAATTTTATCGAATAAAATAGATTCGTTAACCTTTTTATTAGCAAAAGTAATTGCTGTATAAGTTTGAGCGTCAAAAACTTTTTTGTGTCTAAAATCTACAATTCTTGTTACGCATTTATTTTGCAAAAAATATTGACGAAGTGATAAACCTGCCAACGAAGTAAAATAATTATTTGGCGTAATGTATCCTAACTTTCCGTTTGTGGTTAATAATTTATGCCCTAACTCAAAGAAAGCGAAATACAAATTGAAAGTTCCATTATCAATGCTTTTCCAATTATTAATTAAATACAATCTATTCTCGTCACTTAAATCTTGAAATTTAACATAAGGTGGATTTCCAACAATAATTTCAAATTCGTTTTTCCAATCAGCTTTTAAACTATCTTGATTATAAATATTGAAGTCGGATTCTTTAATAATTTCATTGTTTTGAAGTCCAAAAAGGGATAAGATTATTTTCGAGCGTTTTACATTATAATTTAATATATCAGAACCATAAATATTCTCTTTAATGGTTTCCTTTACGCTTTTGTTGAAAGTCTTTTGGTAATACTCTACCAATCCGATTAAAAATGCTCCGCAACCACAACTAGGGTCTAAACATTTGTCTTTGTTTTTTGGAGAAACTTCTTTGATTATAAAATCTACAACATAAGTAGGAGTAAAGAATGCTCCATTTACTTTTCGGTCATTTGTCGGAATTAAAAGTTCAAGATAATTTTCTAAAAGTTTTAATTCCTTAATGTCAAGAGTTGAAACAAGTAAATAAATTTCTGGTTCTGTTTTAAAGTCAGCAAACAGTTCTGAAATTATTGGGCTTTTGTTTGTTTTTAAATTATTGTTTTGAAGAAAAGAATAAATGAGATGTTTCTCAATGAGGTTTATCTCGTGAGAATTAAGTAGTTCATTTATTATACTTTTATTCATTTTCATTTCTGTTGACTATAAGTAACAAAACTAGACTTTTTATTTGAACTATCCAAATCGTAGCGTTGGGAAAATTTTAGCTCTTTTGGTTTTTATAGCGTTGGATTTGTGTGTCGTAAAAAGCCAAAAGTGCTAAAATGTGCGGCTGGTTTTCAGCTTGTGAGTAATGTCTTGTTGGTCGCGTTTTCAATGCGACTTACATTGTGTTAAACGAAGATAAGCTTTTTTAAGGAGAAAGTCAAGCCATTAATTTTTTTAGGATTACCTTTAACATCAAAATAAAATTGATGGCAAAAAAAGTAATGATTGTAGTTGGAACACGTCCCAACTTTATAAAAATAACACAGTTTCAAAAAGAGTTTGAAGCTTATGGTGATGAGTTTGAGTACATTTTAGTACATACACAGCAGCATTACGATGCAAATATGTCTGACATTTTTTTTAAGCAATTAAAATTGAAAGAACCAGAATATTTAGATGTGAGTCCTGGTAGTCCGGCAAACCAAATAGGAAATTGCATAATAGAAATAGAAAAAGCAGTGATTAAACATCAACCAGATGCTTTAGTTGTTGTTGGGGATGTAAACTCTACATTAGCAGGAGCAATTGTAGGGAACAAAACAGGAACAAAATTATTCCACTTAGAAAGTGGTTTAAGAAGTTACGATAACGAAATGCCAGAAGAGATTAATCGTTTAATTACCGATTTAGTGTGTGATGGTTTTTTTGTAACCGAGCAAAGTGGTTATGATAATTTATTGGAAGCAGGGAAAGAATTGAAGAATATTCACTTTGTAGGAAATACAATGATTGATACTTTGGTTGCTTTTGATCCTGTTATTCAAGAAGATAAAATACTAGATGAGTTAGGGATAGAGGAGAAGAGTTTTGTGCTAATGACAATGCACCGACCAAGCAATGTTGATACCAAAGAACGTTTAGAAGTTTTATTGAACATTATTGCTAAGGTTTCGGAAAATAGTCATTTGGTTATTCCGATACATCACAGAACAAAAAATAGTTTAATTAATCACGGTTTGTTTGACCAATTAGAGAATAATCCGAAAGTAATTATTACAGCAGCTTTAAACTATTTAAGCTTTCAGAAACTAATTAGCACGTGTAAATATGTGTTAACCGATAGTGGAGGAATACAAGAGGAAACAACGTTTAGACAAGTGCCTTGTTTAACGCTAAGAGAGAATACTGAGCGACCAAGTACCATTACTATTGGTACAAACGAGTTGGTAAAATATAATTTTGAAGCAGTTGCTGCAAAAATTAATGAAATAGAAAACGGAACTTATAAAACAGGGGCTATTCCTCCAAATTGGGATGGAAAAGCAACTAAACGAATAGTTGAGGTATTGAGAAACGAATTAAATTAAGAATTATGGAAGATGTATTAAACAATATGAATATGTATGATGAGCGTGTAGGTTTTGGAAGACGTTTTGGAGCTTATATGTTAGATTTATTAATTTCTCTTGTTTTTGGAGGTTTTATAGCAACTTTTGTTGGTGAAGATTTAGCACTTACATTTTTTGCGGAGCAACTAACCGAAGTGGATGGGGCAATGACAATGTTTGCTAATTCAGATATGGATATAGAAGCGTTTATGCTAAAGACTTTTGGTTATTCTGCAGCAGTTTCGTTATTGGTTGTTGTGTTTTTTATTATGGAAGGAGCGTTAGGACAATCTCCAGGAAAAATGTTATTACAAATTGTAAACACCAATACGGACGGTACTAAAGCAGATGCGGGAAGTTTGTGGTTGAGAGCTGGGCTTAAATATGGAAGTACTCTACTTTCGTTAATAGGAGGTATAGCAAGTGTAGCTTTTATTGGAACAATAGGTAGCTTTTTAGGTTTGGTAATTTTTATTGGTTTCTTTTTTGCTTTTGGAGATAAAAAACAAACGATACATGATATGATTGCTAAAACTGTTGTAACAAGGAAATAAACTCAAATGACAATCGGGCAAAGAATACAAGATTGTTTTATTATAGATTTACGAGCAATGGCTATCTTTAGGATAGCCATTGCTTTTTGCATTATAAGCGATTTAATTAGCCGTTTTCCTTACCTTATTTTGTTTCAGTCAGAAAGTGGTATTTTACCTTCCGGTAGTTTAGGATTTACTAAATATTTGCCCCATCATTGGAACGATTCTTATTCGTTTCAACTAGCTTTGTTTGCTGTTACATTAGTATTTGCATTAATGTTTCTTGTTGGTTGGAAAACCAAATTTTCTACATTTATTTCATGGTTCTTATTGGTTTCACTTCATTCTAAATTATGGATTACATTAGATGGAGCTGATGATTTTTTAAGAGCAGCAATGTTTTGGTCTATCTTTTTACCTTTGGGAGAGTATTGGTCGATTGATAGTAGAAAAAAGAAGGAAGTTAAAACTCAATATTTTTCTGTTGCAGCAGTAGCATTAATATTACTTTTTGTGTTTTATTATTTTTCTGCAGGAGTTGCAAAACTTAATGATGCCTGGTTAGGAGGGGCAGCTTTAGAGGTTGTTTTACGTCAAGAGTTTTGGCTAAGACCGGTAGGTAGTTTTTTAAGTCAATTTCCAACACTTCTTAAAATATTAACGCCATTAGTTGTTTTGTTCGAAATTATAGGTCCTTTTGTATTACTCATTCCTCAACGGTTCTACAAAATAAGATTGCTTGCGATTATAAGTTTTATTCTTTTTCAGATTGGTTTAGGAATTTGTATAGAGCTAAACATGATGCCTTGGATTGCAACAGCTGTATTATTAGTTTTTTTACCAACTAAAATCTGGAGTATCTCAGTACAAAAGGAGAATGTAATTATCGATAATAATCTCTTTAAAAAGATTGTTCTTATTCCGTTAATAGTTTATGTTTTTGGAGGATTTTTTATTCAAAAGATGAATATTGACTTGCCATTGAAGACGAAAGCCTACACTTTAGGCTTATTGTCAACTTGGAATTTTTATGACTCACCTCCAAGTGAAGATTATGTTTATAGCATAAATGCTCAGTTAGATAATGGAGAAACGATAGCGCTTAGTTCTTCTGATGAAAGACTAAAAAATATGTTTGAAAACTATCGTTTTAAATATTATTTAGAAACGGCTTGTTATCCGAATTCAATTTATTCTGAGCGTTGTTTAAGCTGGATAATTGATTCTTGGGAGGATGAGAACTATTCTGTTAAAGTTGTTTCAGCTCAATTGAATTGTAGAGCAAAAGATATTTTGATTGAGAATGGTAAATCTTATGAATATATACTTGCTGAAGTAAATTAAATCTTCCCTTTTTCAGAAAGTAATATTGCAACTGCTTTAGTATTCTCAAAATGAGAACAAACAATTACAATACAAACGGTAATAGGAATACTCAATAACATTCCTGTAACTCCCCAAATGGTTCCCCAAACAAGTAGAGATGTTATGGCAACTAAAGGGCTAATGTTTAAAGTATTGCCCATTATTTTTGGCTCAAGCACATTTCCAATAACAACTTGAATACTTCCTACAATAAAAAACACTAACAAGCTTGGTGTAAACTCTCCAAATTGTAACAGACAGAATACAGCCGGAAAAAGAGTGGCAATCATAGAACCAATAGTAGGGATAAAGTTTAAGATGAAAATTAAAAACGCCCAAAAAAGAGGTGAATCAATTCCTATAAATAATAATGCAATATAACTGATAACACCTGTAGTAAAGCTTACCAATGTTTTAATGCCAATATAGTTAGCAATAGATTTTTCTATGTTTCCAAGAACATCATCAAGACTATCGTATTTTTCTTTGTCAATAAAAATATTTTTTAGTTTGTTTCCAAAATTGCCTTCTTCTAAAAAAATGAAAAGTGCAAAAATAATAATGAGAAAGGTGTTGCTTAATAGTTCGGTAATAGATTGAAATAGGTTTTTTAGCATTTTTGCGAAATCGAAATCTACCAATTGATCTTTAAAATTTTCTATAATATTAATTCCGAAAGTCTCATTTATTTTAGTGATAATCATTTCTACATTACCAGCATAAATAGGGTAGGATTGTGCTAAATTATTAATGTTGGTTAATAATATCTTAGCGACAAAACTGATAATTCCTAAAATAATTAATGCAGGAAAAAGGTTCTTTAATCGTGCTGGGATATGCTTTTTAATGAATGAAACTTTATCTAGTAACTGTCTTATTTTTCTAACCAAAAACCACAACAACAAAGCAAATATAAAAGGGACTAATAAACTTTTTCCGTATAGTAAAGTTAAAACGATACCTGTTGCAGTAATAAAAAAGTAAGCAGTGCTTTTCATGCAAATAAAATTACTGAAAAGAAGCCTTTAATTTCTTTGTTTTAAAATTCATTTACATGAAAGTTATTACTCAAAGGGAATAATATCTTATATTATTCCCTTTTAAATGCGGCTTTATTGTTTTTGAAATAAAGCCTACTAACTAAAATTGATGCAATACATAAAAATGTTAAACTATGTTCGAAAGGTCTAAAAGTAAATTGCTCTTTTGTTAAAAATGCAAGAATAAAAAATGATACAATATAAATGGTAGTAGTGGTACTATGATTACTTATTATAAAATCATGAAGAACTTCTATTATTAGAATAAGAATAAATAAGGTTAATGTTAAGAGTAAGATAGATCTATGATAGCTGTCGAATTGTTCAATGCTTATATTGGTGAATGTAGGAGATTTTAATAGTGTACCAATCCCAAAACATATAGAGTTGAATGTAGGAATTGACAGAAATAAAATTATTGATTTAAGTAATGATTTTTTCATTTTTGTTGTAATAGGTGTACAATTGAAATTATTTTGAGAGAATATTTTATGTTTTTTTTTAAACACATATTATTTAAATGGTTGATTTTTTATGATTATACTTTTATTTAACTATGATTTTATCGTTGTATATTTGATTACTTGATGTTCCTAATATGTGGTACATTCCTTCTCTTAATTTGTATTGGGGTAGAATTTTATATTCGTTTATATCCGAGTTTGTTTTAATTAATTTTGAATAACATTCTTTACCTTGGTTATCTCGTATAATAATTAAAACTTCATCATCATTTAACTCATTTATTTTAAGATTTAACTCTTTACCATTGCTAGGATTTGGATACACGTAAAAAGAGTTTGGCTGATTACTTTTATTTACTGGAATTATGTTTGAATATGTGTAATCACCATTAAAATCGGTTTGTTTTAATCTGTAATATGTTATTCCATCTTCAACATCGTAATCTTTTTCATAATAATTTAAAATTGAATTGCTATTTCCTGCACCGTTTATAATTGCAAACGGGATGAATTTTCTTGCATCTCTTGATTTTTCTAAGGTAAAAAATTCATTATTAATTTGAGATGAAGTAATCCAGTTTAAATCTACATCATTACCATTTAAGATAGCATTGAACTCAAGTAAGGTTACAGGTAGGACAGTTTTTGGACAAAGAAAATTAGTTACTCCTGTTGGAATTTCAGGTCCAATTGAAAAAAAACTTGAGTTGTTTGCTTGATTGTTATATTCAGTTTGGATTAAATCAGCACTTCGAGAGGTGTTCATTAACCTAAATTCATCTAAAGCCCCTCCAAAATATCGTTGAGAATGGCTGTCAGATCTTCCTCCTAAATAAATGTCAGTAGTTGGATCAAAAGCATCTCCTCCTTGAAATGATAAATTTCTACTTAAGGCTCCATCTAAATAAACCTTAGCATCTCCTAAAGCATCAACAGTTATTACGTAATAGTGCCATCCTCCAGTTACTACGTTACTAATATCTAAACTATCAAAATTAGTACCATCATCTAAGTCTTGAAAAACTGTTTTTAGTGTTTGAGGGTAGCCCGCGATTCCAACATTATCTTCAGGTATGTAAATGTTTAAAGACTCAAAAGTAGCAAATGTACCATGGCTATACATATACTGATAGCTTGTACCTGTGTTGTCCGAAACGTTGAACCAAAATGAGGTAGAGAAACCATTGTTTTGAGTATAATCAAAATCAGGAATTACTATTGCATCATCTATTTCGTCAAATGAAATAGCATTGTTAATAACTCCTGGTAATGAATTTGAAGAATTCATTCCTCCTTGGGAGGAGCCAGAATTTCCGTTAAGAGAGCTATCATCTAATTTTGAAAGATGAAGTACAGATTTATATTCTGTATTTTTAAAGACATCATTACCTGAACTTGTACCATCGCAATTACCATAACACATATTTAAAATTGTATTAGAATTTGCAAACAAAGTGGGAACTCTTACCCAAACTATCAATTCCCCACTTCGGTCATATTTTTCTACTTCATGATTTAAAATAGATCCATTGTAAGTAAAAACAACATCTACTGTTATGCTGTCTGTTATATGTCCTCCATTAGAAACTGTTGCAAGGTCCGGGTCTGTTATGTTAAGCAGTACTGGAAAGTCTGGAAAGTCATTTGCTCCTTGAACTTGACTGCTATTAATTGTAATTTGTTTGCAAAATGAAAAACCAGGAGGTTGAGCTTTTAAGTTATTATAAAATAATACTAATAATAGAAAAAGAAATAATACTTTTAATAGTGCTATGGCAGAATGATTATCTTGTTTCATAATATGTTTTTTAGTGGGTATATCCAAAATACGCTCGCTAATTATTTAAGTTGCTAGTTTGTTCAAACGTTTATTATTTGGGTGTTAATTCAGTTTTTTTGTGTGGTTGATAACTGATTTGGATGATAATTGCGGAATATCATTAATAACAACCAGAATAATAAATATGACGAATAGTGTCTAATTATTATTATTACATTTATCTTAATATTATAAAAGGAAAATTGATGAGTAAATCAGTATATGATGAAATAGGAGGGTTTACTTCCGTTAGAAAATTGATAACAGCATTTTATGATAATGTTTTAGATTGTGATGAAGTTTCAATATTGTTCGAAAATGTTAATATGGAAAGGTTGATAGACCATCAATCAAAGTTCTTTTCTATGTTGTTGGGAGGCCCGGCTTCGTTTACAGATCAAGAACTGATACAAGCACATATGAGATTAGGAATTAGCTCTCATCAGTTTGATTTAACTAAAGAATGTCTGGTAGAAACAATGGAAGATTTTGAATTGAGTGATAAACATATTGATTTTATTTCTAATGCATTTGAATCGAAAAGAGAATTGATAGTACAGCCTAAATAAATTATTTTGACTAAAGATATTGAGAAAGAATTATTGAATCAACTAATTTCCAATAGAGATATTGGAGTGGCAATTTACACGATTGATGATTTTAATCTTATCTATGAAAATGATTTGTGTACAAAATGGATCGAGAGTTCTAATGAGCTCACAGAACGAATTCCTACATTAAAAATTGAAAGATTAAAACATGCCTTGTCAAAAGGTAAGAACTATTCTGTAGAACTTGAAATAAAAGAAAACAAGAGATCTAAAATTTTAAAAATTCAATTTTCCCAAACCGATAATAACCACCTTTTTATCACCATTATGGATTACTCTAAAGAAAAGGGGAAAGAATATCTTCTTGATTCTTATGTTAAAATGGCAGAGAAAAATAAGAAGGAATTAGAGAGGTCATTAGAACTAATAAATGCTCAAAAAGCAGAATTAATAAAGACAAATACTGAACTTGAAAGGGAAAGAAATAATATCGAATTAAGAGCTCTTCAGGCAGTTATTAATCCACATTTTGTATCTAACTGCTTAGCCTCTATTCAAGGCTTTGTCGTTGATAAAAATATTGAAGAGGCTGTGAATTATTTGTCTCATTTTGGGAGTTTAATGCGTCTAAGTTTTGATCAATCTTATTACGAATTTGTCTCGATAGAGGAGATTATTGCTTTATTAGAAACTTATGTTTCAATAGAAAAAATGAGAATGGATGCTCCTTGGAATTTTGTATTGAAGATAGATGAAAAAATAAATATTGGAAACACAAAGGTTCCTCCTATGCTTATACAGCCATTTCTTGAAAACTCTATATGGCATGGTATTAACAAGAAAAAAGGTGGAGGACGTATTTTAATTGATTTTCAATTAATTGATGAGATTACATTAAAATGTACTATAGAGGATAACGGAGTAGGTAGAGAATATAATAAAAAATTTGAAGAGCATAGTAGAGAAACTAAACGAACAAAGTTACATAGTTTAAATGTTACTAATAAAAGACTCAAAATTTTGTGGGAAGAGTACAATCAAAATCATGAAATTTTATATACAGATATGTATAGTAAAGAAAAGCCTTCGGGTACTAGAGTTGAATTTTTGATACCTATTACTTTTTAGTATTATGAAACCTATCACTGCTGTTATTATCGATGATGAGAAAAGGGTAAGGGAAGCTCTTTATGGTATAGTAAAAAAGTATTGTACTAATATTAAGGTTTTAGGCCTTGCAAGTTCTGCAGACCAAGGTAAAGATTTAATAAAAGATACATCTCCAGATTTAGTTTTTTTAGATGTTCAAATGACTGATAAAACAGGGTTTGATATGTTGCGAGAAATGGAGCATATTAATTTTCATATCATCTTTGTAACAAGCTTTGATAAGTATGCTTTAAAAGCAATTAAGTATAGTGCTCTAGATTATTTATTGAAGCCTATAAATATTGCTGATTTACAAATGGCAATAGCAAAAATTGAAGTTAAAGAAGAAAATGTTTCGGTTTTCTTAGAAAATTTAAATAACCCATTAGAATCTAAAAAAATTGTGATAAGGCATTCTAAAGGCATTCGATATGCTTATGATTCTGAGATTATAAGGTGCCAGTCTGACGGGAATTATTCTAATGTATATTTTAAAGACGAGAGTTCTTTATTTGTAGCTAAAACATTAAAAGAGTTTGAAGAGTTATTACCCAAAGAACATTTTATTCGTGTTCATCAATCACATATAATAAATATAGCCTATGTTAAAGAATATAGGAATGGGAGAGGAGGTAGTTTAGATATGTTAAATGGAGATAGTGTAATTGTGGCAAGAAGTCGGAAGAAAGAAGTTTTAAATGCTCTAAGCTCAAAATAGTATATCGCTATTAACGATAAAAGTTGTGTCTAAATATTCTTAAGAAATCTTCAGGTACTTTAGTCTCAAACTCCATTTTTTCATTAGTTGCTGGATGTATGAAATTGATTTTTCTTAAATGAACAGCAGTTCTGTTAATAGGATTTTGTTTTGCTTCGTATTTCTTATCACCAAGCACAGGGTGTCCAATACTTTTTAAATGAACCCTTAATTGGTTTTTACGTTCAGTTTCTTGTGTAGCTTCTAGTAAAGTATAAAACTCATTTTTCTTTACAACATCATAATGGGTAATGGCTTTTTTTCCAACCTTAGGGTTGTTTCCAGAATATACAATTAACGCTTTACTTTCGTTTAAGTATGATGAAATAGTTAGTGTGTCTTCTTCAATAGTTCCTTCAGTAACAGCTAAGTAAAGGTTTTTTTTGAATGTAGATTCCCAACTGTCTTTTAAATCTACTTGAGCTTGTTTGTTTTTAGTAAATACCATTAAACCAGAAGCTTCTCTATCTAAACGGTGTACCACAAAAAGCCTTGCAACAGGATTTAATTGCTGGATATGATTGGTAACAATACGGTAAGCAGTTTGTCTTTTTTCTTTAGCAGAACCAATGGAGAGTAAACCACTTTTTTTATCAATAACAATAATATCATCATCTTCAAAAATAATTTTTACACCTTCGTATTTTTCTTTTTTGAAAGCACCATCCCAGTTAACAGTAACCTCATCACCAGGTTTTAAAGGGTGATTATGTTGTGTAATAATTTCTTTTCCAACTTTAAACTGTTTATGCGTAAGCATAGCTTTTAGTTTGTTTCTGCTTTTATCTTTAACAATAGTTTGTATAAACTTAAAAAGTTCAGTTTCCTCTGTAACAGAAAAAGTACTTGTTCTACTTTTTTTGAGGTTTCTTTTTGGGTTAAATTTTTTAGCCATTGTATGAGATAATTATTTTGCGAAAGTAGTCAATTTCATTGAGCTGTTAAAAATTCAAAAAAGGCAAATAAATTAATCCTGTTATATTCAGTTTGCCCTAATCTTCTTAGTAAATTTGACAATCAAATTTTAGAATTACTTAATGTCTGATATTATTAAATTATTACCTGATGCTGTAGCCAATCAAATTGCTGCCGGAGAAGTTATTCAAAGGCCAGCAAGTGCTGTTAAAGAGTTGCTTGAAAATGCAATAGATGCAGGAGCAGATAATATTTCTTTGATAATTAAGGATGCTGGAAAAGCATTAATACAGGTAGTTGATAATGGATTTGGTATGTCAGAAACTGATGCTCGTTTGAGTTTTGAGCGTCATGCAACTTCTAAAATTAAAAGTGCGGATGACTTATTTAATTTAAACACTAAAGGGTTTAGAGGTGAAGCTTTGGCTTCTATTGCTGCAATTGCACAAGTAGAGCTAAAAACAAAACCTGACAGGAATGATTTAGGAACTCAAATTATAATTGAAGGAAGTGAAGTAAAAGAGCAGGAAGTTTGTAGTTGTGCTAAAGGAACTTCATTTTCTATTAAGAATTTGTTTTATAATGTTCCTGCTAGAAGGAATTTTTTAAAATCAAACCCAGTTGAAATCAAACACATTATTGAAGAATTTCAACGTGTTGCAATGGTTCATGCAGATATTGCATTTAGCATGTACAACAATGGTAATGAAGTTTTTAATTTAAAAAAAGGAAGTTACAGGCAGCGTATAGTCGGAATTTTTGGAGATAAATACAATCAAAAATTAGTTCCTGTTGAAGAAGATACTGATATAGTAGGAATAACTGGTTTTGTTGGGAAACCTGAGTTTGCCAAGAAAACACGAGGAGAACAGTATTTTTTTGTGAATGAAAGATTTATTAAGAACTCATATTTGAATCATGCAGTAAATAATGCGTT
>Ga0206123_10003323_pt1 | contig 13326 bp, 14 predicted proteins | sample Helgoland_Spring_2_FD_160086 | JGI IMG/M metagenome (GOLD analysis project Ga0206123, IMG submission 160086) | Pelagic subsurface seawater microbial communities from Kabeltonne, Helgoland, North Sea - Helgoland_Spring_Bloom_20160316_1 | ecosystem: Environmental > Aquatic > Marine > Epipelagic ... | reverse complement strand
ATTCATCTCAGTATCAAAGTCAGCTTCTTCAGTGATATCCATCTTCTTGATGATGGTGATAACGTTCTTGAGCATCTGTTCGTTGGTAAGGGTGGTCATTTGTATGATAAATACTTTACTTACTTCTTTTCATTTTTTTAAGTAAAACCGTAATATTCTTACATTTTTATAGAAAAATAAATGATAAAAGGATGTTATCCTTCTATCAACATTTAGTTGCTTACTCACTACCCGAAGATTTCTTCTGTTCTTGCCACAATTCCGCAATAGCTTTCATCCTGTCCTTAGAATCAAACTTTTCTTTCACCTCCGGCATCTTATCCTTGACAAACTGCTGGTAGAGAGTCAGTGCCTTAGGTTCCTTGTCTTCCTTAGACACTTTAGTCTTCTTGACAGTGGTTTTACCGTTCTTAGCTTTGTTGATAACCTTATTCATCTCAGTATCAAAGTCAGCTTCTTCAGTGATATCCATCTTCTTGATGATGGTGATAACGTTCTTGAGCATCTGTTCGTTGGTAAGGGTGGTCATTTGTATGATAAATACTTTACTTACTTCTTTTCATTTTTTTAAGTAAAACCGTAATATTCTTACATTTTTATAGGAAAATGATACAAAAATAAAGTGATAAGTATTATTCTATATTTTACTTACCATTAGAGGATTCTTGGTGTTTTTTCCATAGAATAGCAATAGCTTTCATCCTTTCTTTGGGTTCATACTGATCTTTCACTTCAGGATACTTTTCCTTTACAAAAAGATTATAAGGTGTAGGTGCTTTCTTAGATTTCTTTGACTCTTTTGAATTACTTTTACCTGTAGTTGTACCTTTCTTAGCTTTCTCAATAATTTTATTCATCTCAGTATCAAAGTCATCTTCTTTATTGATATCCATCTTCTTAATGATGGTTATAACGTTCTTAAACATCTGCTCGTTTGTAAGAGTAGCCATTTATTAAATAATATTATTATTTATTTAAATGATAGTAGCTATTATACTCTTTATATTATTAATTATAATATTAATTGCAACAATTGGTGCCTTAATATATTCTTTAATATGTTTTGGTTATAACGGAACGCCTATGGACAAAATACTAGGATTAGTTATAGCATATTTACTTGGACCTTTCTATTGGATTTATTATTATTGGCATCCAACTTATTGTAAAAATAATATTAGCAATACGAAACAATAATATCTATATCTAAAGGTTTTGTATAAAATAACCAAAAATTATATTTAAAACATTTTTCGTAATTTTTATTTTTAATATCAGCTATATTATTTTTAATATGATCTTCATATTTATTTAAAGAACATTGTATTACATTTAAATCTTGTTTTTCTTTTGGTAATTTGTCATATATTTCTTTAATATAATTATTAAAAGAACCAGCATTAAAATGTGGTGCTTTGGGATTAGTTGAAGTTTTTACAAAATGTTTGTAATTATTTGTATAATTATTGACCATTTTTTCAACTTTTTTAGTAAAAATTTCTGAATATTTAGCTTGTTCAATGTATAGTTCGGGAACAACACTTTGTTTATTAAGATTTTTAAAATCTTCAAAAATATCAGTATAATTAGATTCCCATATAACGGAAATAAAGATCATTGGATTAATATTATCAATTTCTAATAGTTTTTCAAGAACTTTAAGACGATGATTACCATCATAACAAACCATTTTTTCTTCTTTATCAAAAGCTAAATGTAAAAAGAAATGTAAATGTTTTTTTTCAATATATGTTTCATACATTTCATTAACTTTCTGTTCTTCTTGTGTTCTATTTCTTGACCAATTTTTAACATAGTGCGTTATAATATCAAAAGGTAATAAATAATAATAATATTTATTATTTTCAATACTAATTAAATATTTTTTAATATCACTTTGTTTCATTATATATTATTTAATTAAATGTTTTTTATATAATCGTAAATTATTTCATATCACATACTTTAGGTGTATTATATTTAAAATTACTATTTCTACTACTATCGTAACCAGAAACTTGATTAGCTTGAGAAAAATCGGGAGGATTACAATTATTAAAATTATTTTTATCAGATATTTTTTTATTTTTTGTGTTGATATTAAACTCTTCACCTACACAAGGTTGTTTATATTTAGTATCCCACCAATCAAAATTATAATTTGATCTTTTATTATCACAATGTTTAGGATTAATTACTTCACCAAGTATAAAATAGCCATCTTTATCACCATAATAGCAATTTTTAGAAATCATATGATTTAAAAACATATTATGATTTTGATCAGATTGTTTTTTAGCTAATTTTAACATATTATTACAAGAAATATCAGAAGCAGTTTTATAATGTGTAGATTCCATTTTATTGATTATTAATATAGTTTTTTTGATAATTGCTATATTTTAGTATTATATATAAATAAAAATGGATTCTAAAAAACCTAGACCTAAAAAGGCTACACCTAAAAAGGCTACACCTAAAAAGGCTACACCTAAAAAAGTTGCACCTAAAAAGGTTGCACCTAAAAAGGCTGTTAGATCTACACCTACAGCTACATCTACACCTACACCTACACCTACGGTTATAACATTAAAGCAGAATAAAGCTGATTTTAATTTAGAAAATAAAGCAATATACTTTGCTAAATTAGATACGTGCCATTTCTGTAATGAAATGAAAACAGAATGGGAAAAAGCAAAGCAAAATAATATAAGTATAAAAATATATGAAATTGATGGAAATTATTTAGATAAATATCCAGATATAAAATCATATGTTCCAGGATTTCCTACAATATTAAGATATAATAATGATCAATTTAAAGTGTTTAATAGATTACGAACTGCACAAAATTTTAGTAATTTTATGCGAAACGGTTAACAAAACATTGTTTTGAAGTATCGTTTTCCATTGTAGGTATATTAATATTGATGAAAATATCATCATCTTCTTCTTGTTCTTCTAATATAGGAGTAATATCATTTTTATAAACAATAACATCTTTCATAATGTCAATGTATTTATCTTCATCAATAATAACATCAAAATCACCAGTTCCACAGGGTGCTTTATGTCCTAACATAACATTGGCACTTACACCATTAAGTTGATCATATTCACTAAAAATACTAGCATTAACTAACATATCGGTAGTTTCTTCAAAACTACATTTAGCTAAAGGTCCAACATCACTTCGATTGATACCGTGTCTATCAATAGACATTAATTGTCCTCGGTTTGTCATAGTATCAACTAATAATGATATGTGTCTATAATTAATAGTGCCTTCACCAATTACATTATCTAATTCTAATACAAGTGCTTTTCTAGCGGCTTCAACTCCTAAAGTGTTATAAATTTCTCGTATATCATTTGAACGTGATTTTTCATAAACAACATTAATATCTTTAAACAAAGTTTTCATATTAGTGCCATCTGTATTTAAAGACCAACGTAATACATCTTTAAAAGTATTTTCTTCAATATCATATTCAGGTTTTCTAGTAGATTTCAAAGAAACCTTTTTAATACCTTTCACACCTTTAACAAGCATATTGTAAATCAAATTATATTCAATTGCTTTTAGTATAGTAATATGATCTTCAGTATTACATAAAGTAATAATGTTAGGACTAGATATATCAAGTTTAATACGCATAATGAGTTGATCAGCATTATCATCACTAAATATACAAGAAATGTATTTATTATAATTAATACATATTTGTGTATATAAATCAATCATTTTAATATCATACATAAGCATTTTTTCTTTATCAATTAGTAATCTTAATACTAATTTACTACTTTCTTCTTGTGTATTACTAAAATGGCTATACATTTTTACAAATTCTTTATCTTCTTCAATATTAGTTGAGAGATTACCAGCATCCCAATATATTTCACTTTTATAAACTACATCACATAGACGTATAACTTCAATATTATTTTTGACATTAATTGAATTTTTCTTATATTCTTCAAGTAATCTTTTATAGTCTTCTTCTCTAGTATTAGATGGTATATCAATTTTAGAAATATCATCTTTAAGATGAATAAACATTGTTGGTGTTTTAATGTTCTTGCTAACACTTAATAATTCTTTCAATCGTGGAACACCAGATGTAGCATTAACCGCTGCATCTGTTCCTGATACGTGGAAAGAATCAAGTGTCATTTGAGTTCCTATTTCACCAATTGTTTGCGCAGCAACAATACCAACCATTTCCCCTGGATGTGCTATAGATTGTTTAAAATATTTAGTAATTTTCTCAACAATATAATCAAATATATTTTTCATAAATCCATAATGAACTATCATTTGTTTAGGATTCAAATAGGTATTTACTAATAATCTTAAAGATAAGCACGCTGAAGAATCAAGAATTAGATTTTGTTTAATCCATACAATTTTATCTAAAACATATTCAGGATCTAAATCAGTTTTACGTCTTTTAACTTTAGCATTTTCAAGTTTAGTTTTAGCATCAATTAAGATCCTTTTAAAAGGTATAGGATACAATATATCAGTTTTCATAGAACCGTCGAATACTTCAGTAATAATTGTATTTTTATCATTAACTATTTCTTCAAATAAGTCATTTAATTTAGTATATGTAGAAGCTTTAATTTTATCTGTAATAGATTTTAACATATATATTGATAATTCATCTTCTTTGCGTAATAAATAATTATCTACCATCTCCATTGTATTCATATTAATAACAGGTAGTTCTTGTATTTCCACTTTAGAACCATCAAACCCATCTTCACCGTATAAGAATTGAACAATCACCCCTGTAGCATTTCTAACTGTAAAGTCATAATAAACCTTTGTATCTTCCATTGATTTTACTAGACGCCTCTCAATATATCCAGTATCAGATGTATCACGTAGTGTCAAGTTATTAGCAATATTGAAATTTAAAGTATCTGGAACAGTTACATCATAAACTTTTTTATATTTTTCTTCAGGATTAATAGGTTCAATTGAGATAATTTTATCCATAATGGTATTATTAAAGGGTTTATAATAACGATGATCATTATTAATAACTGCATCATTTAGTTTTACTTGTTTTAAGTTATTAATCAAAGGTGATACAGTATCACGGAATCTAACAAACCATTGAGCAGTAATATTAATTCTATAACTAGGTTTAATATTTTCAGTTCCTAAATTATTTTCACTCATTTGATATGTTGATATTTTTCCAAATATTCCAAATCTTGAACAAAGATGCATTATACCTGTCATTAATTCTTTTGATGCTGAAGATGCAGATATAGTATTTTTACTAACACACCCATCACCTGAAAAATATCCATTTAATAATCCAATAACAAATTCATCAGGTGCAGTATAAGCAAAACTTGGAATATGTTTATATGATGCTCCATGTCCCATTATTTTATCAAAGAATTCACAATAATAACGTGTATATCCGTTCAATTGAGTTATTTTACCTAGTGGTGTTTCTCTAATACGTTCTTGGTATTTAAAACCTTGATTAGAAAACCATTTTTTAACAAAATCTTTGACACTTTGTTCTTCTTTTGTAATACTAACAGTTCCAGAGTCCCAATGTGTGCATCCATCTGCTAAATACAAACCAATAAATATTCCATTTTCATAATTTAATTTAAAATATTCAGGCATATGACCGTGTTCACGAGACGCTCCATATGGATAGAAACAGCCTGTTTTAATATTTTCTACATTAGAACGACCACTATTAACACGTTGAAATCGTGCTTTTGATGGATATGGTAAAGTAAATTCTTTACCATTGTTGTTTTCCCACCATTTAGGTGGAATCTTAGAACGTCCTTCCATTGCATTTTCCATTAATTCTTTTGCTTTATGAAAATCTGTTCCATAAATGTATTCATTCTTTGGAAAATATTTATTCATTTCAATATAACTAATTTCAATAGGTGGTTTAGGCATATCAAGAATAGTTGGAACTATATCACCCACTTTCATATCTTTAGGACTTACTTCAATATATTTATTATTACGTAAAACTAACATTGATTTACTTGATGTTACAATTACTTCTCTACCACTTCTTGTATTAATTTTGTGTAAAATCTCACCTGGATCGTGTCTTGTAACAGTTGTTAAAATTGACCAAGTTGTTTTACCATCTTCATCACAAGTAGGAATAAATACTTCTTCATTTAATTTTAATAGTTCCATATTTGCCTGATCAGGACCATAATATTCTATATTAGTCTTATTATCCGGATTATCAATTTTACTATCAATCCATTCACCAATATTAATATACTTTGTTTCACCATTTTCTATTATTATAATAGGTGTATCTCCGGTTACACTTTTAACTGCAGTATCAATTAATCCTTCACGACCACCCATTGCATGAAAGAATACTTCTTGTGGTGTGAGTCCTTCAATAAATCCGTTTTCTACAAATCCACGTGCTTCAGGACCATCATCATATTTACAATAATGTGGTAAAGTTCTACCTGTAAATCCATAAGGAATACGTTTTCCTTCCACTTTAATTTGTGCTACACAACCCATAATTTGGGTAACATTACTTGTTTTTCCTTTACTACCGGAATTTACCATATTAATCATACGATTTGTATCATCATTTAAAGTTTTCATACAAATGTTTTCAACATCTTTATTCAACTTATTAACAATATTAATAAGTTTGTTTTCAATAAAAGATTCATTATCATATATCGTATCATTCTTTAATTCACCACGACGAAATTTATCTAATACTTCAATCGCTTCATCTTTATTTTTCTTTATTACCTCTTTAACATTTATTCTATGGTCTTCTTCCATCATTAGATCACTTAACCCTACACTAAAACCATCTAGCATTAACCAACGACAAATTAAACGTTGTGTATTATCTAAAAAGTTTCTACAAGCTGTAGGACCATAATCGTGATAAATTAGAGGTATTAAGCCACTAGATAATGATTTAAATGAATGTTTATCTAACTTACCAGCTTTTATTACACTGTTAATAACTTCAAATTTTTTAACTTTAGTATTCATATTTGGCGGTAATATCATTGAATATATTTCTTTGCCAGTATAAATTTTAGTATTAGAAGGTATATTCCCATCAAACATTGAATTTACCATTTGTAAGTTTGATACGGCTTTAGCATCAAGTCTTACTTTATCATCACTAATACGATATGATCCTAATAAAACATCTTGAACCATACCTATAATAGGTACACCATCTTTTTGACTTATTATCATATACGGAATATATGCTAAATCTTTTAATTCATTCATTGTTTGCACCGTTTGTGGTAAATGCATATTCATCTCCATGAATCCCTATAAGTTTCCCTATAGGACAGACTATACCTTAAGCCATCAATAGGAATTGCTAGTTCCTTCAAACCCACTATCATCTAGTCGTTGAACCTTCTCCATATTCTAGCATAACGAACTTAGGAGCTTGGCTGCGGATTGCCCAATCCTTAACTTTATTACCATTGGGTTCGGCTATTAACCGAGTTCCTCTTAAATGTTTCCAAATAAGAGTGGTAGTTAAGGCTCTAAGGGTGTTCCCGTCAATTTGGTAGTGTCGCGTATAATTTATAAATTATACACTAGGTAGTTATATATAGAAAATTACTATTTTCTAGTGGTATTTACACTATTTTCCTATGTAAGTGATACCACAACTTACATAGTAGCTACCTGTTTGGGACAAGATGTTTTATCCCCATCAAAATCTGCATTATATGGCGGTGTATCCAAAACATTTAAACGAAATGTTTTATAAGGCATTACTTTAGCACGATGACACATCATTGACATCTTATGTAAAGATGGTTGCCTATTAAATAATACATAATCATCATCTTGAATATGACGATAAACAACATCACCATATTGTAATCTTTCTGCTATTTCACCAAGATTACAATATTTAATATTAATGATTATACCATTTTTACCACTTTTATGGATATATTTTGCACCAGGCCATTTATCAGGACCATTCAATATCATTTCTCTAACTTTGCTAATATTATTAGTATTTACTATTTCAGGAAATGTTAGATTCATTGCTACTTTAATTGGTATCCCAAGTTGATCTATAGAAATATAAGGATCCGGAGTAATTACAGATCTTGCGGATTGATCAACACGTTTAGCATTTAAATTACCACGAATACGACCATCTTTCTTTTTCATACGATCTGATACACTCTTCATTTTACGTCCATTCCTTTGTAAAGATGCCGTAATACCTGGAATTGAATTATTAAGTAGCGTAAATACGTGATATTGCAAAATTAAAGCAGAATTTTTTAGAATATCTACATTTTGATTACGTTCTTTCTTCTCTTTATAGAATTGATTAAACTTTACAATATCACAAAGCTTATGTGTAAGATCATCCTCACGACGTTGTCCATTTTCTTCAATAATACTAGGTCTTACAGCAGGAGGAGGCACTGGTAATACTGTGCATAATAACCATTCCGGTCTAGACCAAATAGGATTAAAACCAAGAAGTTCAATATCTTTATCACTAAGACGTTTAAATACTTTTAATACTTGTTCTGCTGTAACCTCTGTTTCTTTTTTTTCTTTATTTACCATATATTCTAAATGTAATTTGAAAGGTGTTTTTTTAACATTGAAATGTAAGTAATTTTCACATCCGGTAGAACCATCAAAACCACATTTTCCACCTGTTTTATATTTACTTTGAATTGTTGTAATAAATTTAACATATGCTTCAAACCTTTTATGATTATTTTTAATACCTTTAATACGATTAATCTCTTCTTTAAATACTGGATTAGTTGTATTATCTGATACTATCAATTTACTACAATGAAAACACATACATTTTAATAATTTACGTGTTATGTCGTAAAACATAATATGATATAAAGGTGTTTCAAGAACAATATGACCCATATGATTAGGACAAAGACTAGCTTTTAATCCACAAGTTCCACATAAACGATTAAGTTCTAATGCTCCCATACGAATATCAAATAAACCATTTACAACAGGTTCATTTCCAGCATATGTATCAGTTTTAGTAACTTCACATACTGATCTTTTAATAATTTCATCAGGACTTAATACCGAAAATTGTATTCCTTTTATAGTTTCAATATCAATATCTTGATCTATATTATAGCCTAAAGATGAATATAATGGCATTGCTATTTATATTTATATAATATTAATATCATTTTTAAGTGCAATTATTTTTATAATCAATAGTAATAAAATGATTATTTTTGAAAAATATTTTGATAAAGACAGTTTAATTAAGGTTTATTATTTATATATTGTTTTTGCAATTATATTTTCGTTATTATTTGTTTATATCAAATGTAGATTATATATCAACTTTTTTGATAAGTTTTTATATAAAACTGATAAAAATTATTTACAATATTTAGGTTTCCATATTATAACATACGGAACATTAGGTATCATATTTGGTATAACTGATTACTTTTTAATGATCCTTAAAACTATTATTGTTGAATTATGTATTAATTTTGTTCAAAATTGTAATTTCTTAGAAATTGATGTGAAACAGACTATTTATTCAATTATTTTAAGTATTGTTAGTTTTACTTTAGGATGTCTAATAAACTATTTTTTTCTGAGTAAAAAGAATTAATATAGTGTTTTTTAATTTCATTGTTCGGTAATATTATTGACATTTCGTGATTTTCATTAAAAATTACATAAATAAATATATATATTGTTAAAACTAATAATACTGTTTTATACATATCCTTTGTTGATGCGTATATTATTGCTGTTAATATAATTATTTGAGATAAAGGATGTTTTAGCATTTCTTTTTGTTGTTCAGTAAGTTCCAATGATAAATATTTACTTCCAATATGAATTAATGCTATTGACATAAGTGATAAAGGCTCTATCATCTTTAGGTTGTTCTTTATTTGTTATTCCTTTTTTTATTAATATTATATCCAAATATATTGCTATAGCACATATTAATATTAATAAACCTATCTTTACATCCCATTGTGAAATATAATAAGCAAATAATACTATAAATAGCAATAATAAAGGATTTTCATACACAATTATCATAAAGTATGGATTTTTTATAGATGGGTTTAGTGCTATTATAACAACATATAGTATTAATATGATTAAAATAATTGTTTTCCATATCGTATCCATTTTATATTACTATATTACAAAAGATAATATGCTATATGCAACTTTAGAAGAAGCATATAATATTCCCAGTTTTAAAAAGCCTAAAAAGAAAAAAACAAAAGAGATTGAACTTTCTCCGGAAATTGATCCTTATGATAAATTTGATTCTAGTATGATAGTAAGCAACGATCATTCTAGAATTACTAGCAATAATCAATGTGATCCTTTACAAGCACCACCTTATGTATTTCCTATAGAAGAAAAAGCAAAAAAACAATATGAACAAGCTTTAAATGATATGAATTCTATTGATACAAAAATTGAAAGCAATATTGATGATGAATTAGATGCATATTTAGATGAGGATGAATACACAGAATTTAATAATAACACTAATAACACTAATAACACTAATAACACTAATAATACTAATAATACTAATAATACTAATAATACTAATAATACTAATAATACTAATAATACTAATAAAACTGATAAGACTGATAAGACTGATAAGACTGATAAGACTGATAAGCTATTTGATCGTATATATGAATTACTAATATTAGTATTATTTGCATTATTAATTATATTAATGTGTGAAGCTATTGTTCGTATAGCTAAAAGTTAATATTTTCATCATTATATTCTTCTTCATATAACAATGTATGAACGTATAATGGTTTAGTTCTTCCAACACGATGTGCTCTTCCAATTGCTTGCGTTCTTTCATTATTCATTGAATGATATATAATAACATCTGTAGCAAAACTAATATCAATTCCAGAACCTGCATAATTGGTATTCAATAAAATAACTTTAATTTCACCATTACGAAATCTATCTAAAATATTATTCATACAACCAGTTGTTCCTTTAATTTCTGTAAATGATATATCGTGATTATTTAAATTATTTATAATACTTGAAAAACCATTTTCTATTTTACTAAAAATTAAAAACTTACCATCAGGTTTAGTATTAATAATATCAATTAACGTATTTTCTTTACTTTTAATTTTAGTTTTTGGTTCTGTATTATTTACGATGGTGTTAGTAATAAAAGTAGTATCAGATATATTAATTTCATTTCTACATTCAGGACACTTTTTATTTGTTCTTATCCACATCATTATACAAGTCGCACAATATGAATGTGCGCAATTCAATATTAAAGGATTTGTTAAATTGTCTAAACAAATAGCACAACTTTTATCTTCAATATTACTTATTCTTTGTGTTAAATCTTTAATTTTATTTTCAAGATTAATTATACATTTGTCAATAGATTCAGTTCTTTGTTCTTTTTCTTGATCTGTTAATGACATCATACCTATCATATCTTTTTCACATTTTTTATTATGTAGGTCTTTATTCAATTTATTTGTAAAACATTCTATAATACCATTTTCAGTTGCTACATTACCACCAATTTCACGCATAATACCTAATAGATCTGAAGCATTTAATCTTTCTATCTGTGATCTTGATAAATATGGTCTAATGATACTTAAACGATTTAACATTTTACATTTGTAATTTTTTTCAATTATGGGTGGTAGATCAAAACTTTTTTTAATAAATGAATCTTGTGATTTTATTAAAATATGATTTAATTCGTTTTTAATTAATTCACGAATTAGATATACATTTGCATTAACACAATAACGTATATTTAATAAATTAGTATAAGTTGCACTTATTAACCACTTGTATAAAAAAGAAATATTACCAATTGACATTAGAATATCGTGAGCTTCATCTACAATTACTCTTGCCCAATATTTTATAAAATAACTATCGTGTTCCATATAATTCATAAATTTACGTAATGTTGTATTTTTAATTAAAATAAGATCAAATCTTTCAAAATATTTTTTAATTCTTGCGATATTACTATCATTCGGTTTTTCTATTTTTTTTATTATACGAATATCATCTAACAATAAAACTGATAATTTAGTATCATTTTGAATACTTTTTACCCATTGTGTATATACTGGTCCTCGTGGAACTATTACTAAAGTTGTATTAATATATTTTGATCTAATAACATCTGTATTATATTTTTCAATATTTGATACTATTACAGAATTTTTAATAGTATCACCTTGTTTTATTTTAACTTGTGTATTATAACTTTTTAATGACGAATTATTTATTTTTATTGTATTAACTGGTGAATGTGCTACAATAGATAATGCTGTAATTGTCTTACCATAACCTACTTTTTCACCAATAATACCAATATTAGTTGTTATTTCATAATAACTATTTTCATTTGTTTCATCATTATGATATATTTTTTCATCTTGTTCCATCCTACAAGCTTTATAAATACCGGCTAATTGATGTTTTTTTAATGGTAATTTAATTTTTTCATTTTGTTCTAATATAGGAGAATTTTCATCTAACATATCATTATAGTAGTGCATTATTATTATTATATAATATATTTTTTTATATACCTATATATTTTATTAACTCCTAACAAAATGCTTTGTAAAATCAAATGCATAAAACAACGGTGCCATTAAGAAATTAAAGATCGTATTTATCGGTAATAATATATTAGCAAAAGCATCTTTATAATTCATATAAAAATCATTCAATATATGTAGCATTATTATAAATATGAAAAAAGTCATAAAAAATCCAATTAAATCTAAATTAATTAATGTATCATAAAGCATTTCTGACAACATTTATTTTATAAAAATAATATAAATGAGTGGTGATAACTCAATTAATAGGAATAAAGATTTAATTGATGATAATATAGTAGATATTATATCAATTCAAAATGATATTAATGATTTAAGACTTGGTGTTGCTACTAAAGATGAAAAAGATAAAATTAAATATACTGGACATAATGATTGGCGTTTAAAGCTTGAAATATATTCTAATATTGATGATGCTATTGTTTTAAATAGTAATTTATTGTTTTATAATAACAATTCTTTAGAATATGTAGATTATATACATTTATTAGCAGATAGTAATGAAATTAGTATTTCAAGTAATCTTAAATTTGTTGATTATAAATCATTAAACAGCGGTAATAAAATAAGTCGTAATTATCAAGATGACACATATCAAGATTATATTATTACACATAAAGCTGATAAATTATTACTACG
>Ga0206123_10003321_pt1 | contig 13333 bp, 15 predicted proteins | sample Helgoland_Spring_2_FD_160086 | JGI IMG/M metagenome (GOLD analysis project Ga0206123, IMG submission 160086) | Pelagic subsurface seawater microbial communities from Kabeltonne, Helgoland, North Sea - Helgoland_Spring_Bloom_20160316_1 | ecosystem: Environmental > Aquatic > Marine > Epipelagic ... | reverse complement strand
ATCACCGATATCTCATCAATCAGACCCTGCATCAGGCTATGTTTCATTTTCATCGACACTTTGTTCACAATTAATTGAGTGGAGATATCGGTGATGTGTTCCAGGGTGACCAACCCGTTGGCTTTTAAGGTATTTCCTGTCTCAACGATATCAACAATTCTGTGGGCAAGACCGGTGATTGGCGCTAACTCCATCGCACCATAAAGTTTAATGACATCAACCTGCACGCCTTTATCGGCATAGAATTGTTTGGCTGTCTTCTCGTATTTGGTTGCGATTTTTAATCTGGCCGGTAGTGGTGGCTCGTCTTTCAGGCCCGCGACCATAATTTTGCATTGGCCAATTTTAAGATCCAGCGGCTGGTAATAGCCCTCTTCACCGTGCTCAAGCAAACTATCTTTGCCAGTCATACCAAGGTCAGCGATACCATGCTCGACATAGGTAGCGACATCCGCACCCCGCAATAACACCAGCTGAATATTATCTCGATTAGTGTCAAAAATAAGCTTACGGGATGTCCGCATATCATCCAGCGGTGTGATGCCAACCTTTTCCAACAGATCAAGTTGGGCGCCAAGAATTCGACCACCCTTGGCCACGGCCAAGGTAATATTATGATTCACTACGATTTCTAATCCTGTTTACTTAAGCGGCATTAACAGCCAGTACACTTGAATAATTAAATCAACGAGACTGAACCCGTTGAATAATGGCGCCAAGGTTTTGGAGTTTCTCCTCGACCTGCTCGTAACCGCGATCAATGTGATAAATACGACTCACTACCGTATCACCTTCAGCAATTAGTGCTGCAATGACCAGACTAACAGACGCTCTCAGGTCATTAGCCATAATCGGCGCCGCCTGCAGCTTTTCAACGCCTTCCACTATCGCAGTTGTGTTGTTTCCTTCAAGGCGTATGTGAGCCCCCATGCGATTCATCTCATGGACATGCATAAATCTGTTCTCAAATATCGTTTCCTTGACCGTCGCTGTCCCTTCTGCAATGGTATTCATCGCTAAAAATTGCGCCTGCAGGTCGGTTGGAAAGCCCGGGTAAGGTGCGGTCACCAGACTGACGGCTTTGGGACGACGACCGCCCATATCCAGCTCAATCCAGGTGTCCCCGACGGTGACATCAGCGCCTGCCTCCCGTAACTTGCTAATCACCACATCAAGGTGCGCAGGAATAACATCCCGCATTTTGACCCGACCACCAGTTGCCGCTGCGGCGATAAGATAAGTTGCTGCCTCAACACGGTCAGCAATCACATGGTGGTGACATCCTGTTAATGCCTCAACACCCTCGATGGTGATGGTATCGGTTCCCTGACCGGATACTTTGGCGCCCATGGCGTTCAGGAAATCCGCAAGGTCTATGATTTCAGGTTCCCTGGCACAATTTTCAAGTATGGTTGTGCCTTCAGCCAATGTTGCGGCCATCATGATATGTTCAGTGCCGCCCACGGTGCTCACGTCAAAAATAAATCGGGTTCCTTTAAGTCGTCCGTCGACACTCGCTTTAACAAAGCCTTCTTTCAATTCAATTTTAGCGCCAAGGGCCTCAAGCCCCCGGAGATGAAGGTCAACCGGACGTGGACCAATTGCACAGCCGCCGGGAAGCGACACTTCTGCCTCACCAAAGTGGGCAAGGAGCGGACCCAACACCAGAAACGATGCTCGCATGGTTCGCACCAGGTCATAGGGTGCAATAAAACTCTTGATGGTGCTGGCATGGATCTCGATGTTCATCTTTTCATCGACAACCACCTCAACGCCCATTGAAACCAACAGCTCAATCATTGTCGTGATATCACGTAAATGTGGCACATTGCTAATGGTAACGGGTTCATTTGCAAGGAGTGACGCAGCCAGTATTGTGACAGCCGAATTTTTTGCTCCCGAGGCCCGCAGTTCTCCTTCGAGACGTGCGCCTCCCCTAATAAGTAGTGTATCCATTTGTTCCTCGGCTGACTTTTATCAGCAATCTATCAGGCTTTGGTCTCTTCGGGGGTTTGACACTTCATGCTAACCGCATGAATTTCACCGGAGTTAATTTTTTCATTTAGAAAGCTGTACACAAGTTGCTGCCTTTTTACCCGGCTTAATCCGGAAAATGCCTCAGCGATAAGCAACAATCCGAGTTTATTGCCCTCGGCCTGCATCGTGACGTCACATTCTCCAAGTCCCGCTTCCAGCAAACGTTGAATTTCATCTACATCCATTTTGAACCCTAAACTTTGATCATCTAAAAGCGGGGGATGATACCATGACAAAGCCTGGCACTGGGCACAATAACCCCCAAAAATCCATGAAAGGCAGATAAACCTGAGGCGCCAGAATACACCTGCAGGTCCGCCTAAGGGACAGACACCAGTCTCATATTCCGAACGGATAGAAAAAGAACAAACCTACAAAAAACCAAACTTGCGGGAACCGGTTGAAATCACCTACTTCGAAGCAAACGGAAGAATACCGATTAGCCCATTCATCTCAGCCATTTCAAGGAGTTTGGCCTGGGGATTGACAATCTGAAGCTCCCGGCCGCTCGATAGGGCATAACGCTGAATCGAGATCAGGAGCGCCATCACAGAAGAGCCATTTATTTCTGCGCGACTGAGATCAAGCTCTGCAAGCTCAGGCTTCTCCTCAAAAGCATTGATAATCTGATCACGATATCGACTGACATTGTCAATGCTCACACTACCCTGGAGGTAGAGCCGATCATTCTCTGGCACAACGGCGACAGCCTGCCCATCACTGGATGATTGAAGCGTCGAATCGGAAACTTTCGACGGCGTTTCAGGAGATGCCTGGGAGCTAGACATCAACAGCCCAGTTTTCAATTACAAGATCAATATCATTACTGTATTTTTGCATATAGGCTGCAAATTGAGACCTGAACTGTAAACCAACATTAATCCCTTCGATGGTAACATTTCGTAACTTCCACACATCATCAACCAGACCAAGACTGTAATTGACAGTATATTGGGCACCATCCTGGCCGTGAATCAGCAAATCGATAGAGGCCCTGTTTTCCCTGGAATTATCACTGGCTGACTCCATAACCTCTACTTTCTGGTTATCAAATCCAACCAGGGCATTGGCATAGGTTTGAATCAACCCAATTCGAAAGGTTTTTTCAAATCGGGCTTTTTGATCGTCGCTGGCCCGACGATAATATTTCGCCATCACACCCCGGGAAAATGCCTCAAAGTCGACAAAAGGTCCTAGTGCCGTATCAACTTCCTTAAAAAATTTTTCCGGTTCGGTCGCATGTAGCGGTTTGACCTCAATCAGCTTCGCCAACAAGGTGTCCGTCGTATCCTGGACTGACTGCCTGGGGTCTGGCGCACAAATTCCCGACAGGGGAATCAACAACAATAGACACAAACCAAATCCCTGTATCTTTCTTAAGGTACTACTTAACGTACTACTTAACGTACTACTTAACGTACTACTTAACGTACTACTTAACGTACTACTCAACATAGTGCTCACCATCCGGAATTTCACCTTGTACTTGCCTAATTTCTTTACGTTAACTGCTAAAAAGTGGAACAACAAACAGAACTACTAATAAGAACCGCTCATCCGAACTACAATAATAGTAGAAGCTTCTTCATCCACCACCTTTGCCCGGAATCAACCCGTCACTAGAACTTGTTGAGCAGGAATTTGCCAATTAGCTCCTCAAGAATGACAGCAGACTGGGTATCAACCAACTCATCACCATCTTGCAGATACTCTTCTTCTGCACCAATGCTGAGGCCAATGAATTTTCCACCCAGCAGACCGTCGGTAAGAATTGCAGCGGTTGTGTCGATACTTATTTGATCAACATTGGCATCTATATCCATGGTTACCAATGCCATAAAGGTTTTTTGATCCAGTTCAATTGCCGATACCTGGCCCACAATGACCCCGGCGATACTCACCTTCGAACGAACAACCAAACCGCCAATATTTTCAAATTTGGCTTGAACACTATACTTATCCGCCGCATCACCCTGGGTGAAACCACTGACTTTAACAGCAACGATCGCAAGAGAAATAATGCCCGCCAACAAAAATGCACCGACAACAATTTCCAGGGTTCTCATTTGCATCGTATACAATCCTCTTTTTCTATCAAACTACCCAACACAGATATCGCACCGGCAATATACCGGCACGGCTACCCAATTCTAAAAATCAAACATCAACAAGGTGAGGAAAAAATCCAGTACCAACACACTCACCGATGAGTACACCACCGTCCTCGTGGTCGCCGCAGCGATACCCTGGGAGGTTGGTTCCGCATCATAACCCTGGAAGACAGCGATCCAGGTAACTACAAGCCCAAACGCAATTGATTTGATGATGCCTTTCAACACATGGGAATCAAATTCAACACCCGCCTGCATGGCAGACCAAAATGCCCCTTCATAGACCCCAAGCCAATCAACCCCAATCAGGGATGAACCCCAGATACCAACCACAGAAAACATCAGGGCCAAAATAGGCATGGTAATAAAACCCGCCCATAGCCGTGGCGCGACAATCCGGTGCAATGGATCAACACCAATCATCTCCATACTACTTAACTGCTCGGTTGCTTTCATCAAACCAATTTCAGCGGTGACCGCCGAACCTGCACGGCCAGCAAACAGTAACCCGGAAACGACTGGCCCAATTTCCATCACCAGGACAAGTGCCACCCCTAACCCGAGAGCACTTTCCGAGCCATACTTTACCAGTTGATTATATCCCTGCAGCGCTAATACAGCACCAATCGAAAAACCGGACAAGACAATAATCAGGACCGACAAAACCCCCAGTTGATATATCTGCTTGATGACCAGGGGAATATTCGACGCTTTCGGGCGTCTCACGATAGCCATCCACCAGATTGTCCCGGCACGCCCAAGGACCTCGATTAACTCAAGCCCAAACTGTCCCAGCCTTCTCAAGTTGGAAATCATTGCTGATCCCTGCCGGCACTACAACGATGGTTCATTTGTTCACACCCAAAAGTTCTTCAGCATAGTCCAGTGCCGGAAAATGAAAAGGCACCGGACCATCGGGCATACCTTGTATAAACTGACGTACCCTTGGTGACTGCTGTTCAAATAAATTGTCGGGGGTGCCTGCCCCGATAACAACACCATCCGATATGATGTAAATATAGTCTGCGATGCTCGCGGCTTCCTTTATGTCATGGGAAACAATAATACTGGTCATGCCATAGACGGTATTTAACTTTTTGATCAATTGAACAATGACACCCATTGCAATCGGGTCAAGCCCTGCAAAAGGTTCATCGTACATGATCAGCCTTGGATCAAGCGCGATAGCACGCGCCAATGCCACCCTGCGATTCATACCACCGGACAACTCACTGGGAAACATTTTGCTTGCTCCCCTGAGTCCAACGGACTCCAGCTTTAACAGCACCAGATCCCTGATCATATCTTCCGGAAGATCCGTGTGGATGCGAATGGGAAAAGCGACATTCTCGAATACGGAAAGATCCGTAAATAATGCACCACTCTGGAATAACATACCCATGGATTTACGCACTTCAAAAAGTTCGTTCCTCGACAAATCAGGAATTGAGTGATCTTCAACTAAAACCTTGCCACTTTCCGGACTCACCTGGCCGCCGATTAATCGGAGTAGCGTCGTCTTACCCGTTCCGCTCGGGCCCATCAATGCAACAATTTTCCCGACAGGAATATCCAGGCTTATACGATCAAATATTCGTCTTTGACCACGGCGAAAAACCACTTCGGAAATGGATATATGGGGCTTGATTTCACTAGTCTCTTTCATAGGCGTGAACGCTACCATTACCTTGGCCATTACGCCAGATGAAACAGTTCAGTGGCAGCATGGAGAGGGTCAATCCTTGCAAAAACTGCGCTAAACACCTTTAATGCGTTGTCCATTCAAACCATCGATTTAAGAGGGGTATGCTGCTACTAAGTTTTGCACTTCTTGCAGGATTTCTCATATTGTTTAAGAGTGCGGACTTCTTTGTTATAGGCGCAGTCACAACCGCAAGAAATTACCGCATCTCACCCATGATTATCGGCTTGACTGTCGTCGCGCTGGGTACCTCTGCACCGGAAATATTTGTTTCCGTGACGTCTTCCTTGCAAGGCGAGCCAGAACTCGCCATCGGCAATGCAATTGGATCAAATATTGCGAATATTGGTATGGTGTTAGGCATCACTGCCCTCATGGTTCCCTTACCATTTGCCCCGGAAACCCTGAAAAAAGACTTGCCCATTATGTTTCTGGTCACCCTGTGTGCCGGTGTGACCTTAATCGACTTGCACCTGGGAGTATGGGACGGATTATTACTATTGGTTTGCCTCCTGGCGTTCTTGTATCAGATAGCACAGGAACATCTTGGGCAGCGAAAGGCAGCCCTGGACACCAGGCCAGGTGAGGAACAGCATGCCGGCGTCCCGGAACTGGATCTCATTCCTGAGATGAGCCAGCAAAAGGCCATTCTTACTCTGATATTAAGTCTGGTCTTCCTGTTGCTAAGCGCTGAATTACTGGTCTGGGCAGTAGTCGAGATTGCCAAAAAGATGGGTGTCAGCGAGTTAATGATTGGACTCACGGTGGTTGCTGTTGGTACCAGCCTGCCTGAGTTGGTGGTCTCGGTAACCAGCGCACTAAAAGGTCAAACAGATATCGCGATCGGCAATATTGTCGGCTCAAACATTTTCAATGTGCTTGCGGTGTTGGCCATTCCCTGCATACTTGCGCCGTCAGAAATCGCAGGGGATATACTCTGGCGCGATTACGGCTTGATGTTTGTGCTGACTTTGCTGCTTGGCCTGTTTGCCTATGGTGTCGGGCAAGCAAAAATATCCCGGGTTAAAGGGGCAATCCTGTTACTCACCTGGCTGATATATCTTGGCGGTCTTTATCATGGTTTCTGACCTGTTCATGGTATATTTACGCGCTACTCACTCGAAACGGGTGAAGGCTGCGCCGGATCATATCCCCGTGGCAACAATCCCCAGAGCAACAATGGAACATGGAGAATCACTTTGACTGTCGGACGAGCACTCGTCATCCTGTTGCTGACTTTCTCAGCGGCCTGGGTAACCAGTTGGATCATTGAGGAAAATGACAAGCCTAATGAACTTAACCCGGCAGCCAGGAACGAACCCGACCTGTATATGGTGAATGCGATAATCAACCAATTTGATGTGACGGGCCAACCCAAACACCAGATTAAGGCTACCAGATTAACCCACTATCCAGACACGGACATCACTGCCCTGGAATTGCCCAGGGTTAAGATATTTCTTGAAGATCCCGTCAGCCCCTGGGATATTGAATCAAATTTTGGTCGCTTATTGCCTAAGTCAACAAACAGTGCCTTGCCCGACAGGGATGAAGAGGTTGTCGAATTATGGGAACAGGTGTTAGCCCAGAGAACCAGAACCACCGGCGACTTCGTCAATATCCAGACCGAGCGAATGACTGCTTATCCTGACCGGGACTATCTGGAAACCAGGGTCAAAGTTTACCTGGACGATCAGTCCGGGAGAACGACCGCCGGTGCCATGAATGCTTTTCTTGAAGAGGGCCGGTATGAGTTTTTTGCAAATAGCCAGGAACGGGTCAACACTATCCTGATCCCTGATGCGAAAAGTCCTGTCGAGTAACGTCAATTCTTGTAAAACAGGTTACAATACCTGTTTGTGTTAACGACTTTAAATTCCTGTGAAAAATTACCTACCACTAGTCTTCACCCTGCTGGCGTTACTGTGCGCTAGCCAGGCGGCCAATGCACTCAAATCTGATCGTGAACAGCCTATTAGAATTCAGGCTAACAGCGGTCTGATTGATGATGCCATTGGCAAGTCCACCTATACCGGCGATGTCCAAATTGACCAGGGTAGTTTGAAAATCAATGCAGATGAAGTGCAAATATTTATGTCCGAGAATGAGGTCGTAAAAATCATTGCGACAACATTTGAAGCCCCAACTGAAACCCCGGACCAGACAGGCAACAGAAAACTTGCACATTTTGAACAACTGGCCGATGACTCAAATGAACTAGTGACCGCTGATGCTACGCTCATCACCTATCTGGTAAAAGATGCAAAACTGCATCTCAAAGGTCGTGCCCAAATGCAACAGACCGCCGACAGTTTTACCGGAGAAACACTTTTTTATGATATCAATCTTGGCATCGTTGACCTGAAAAACAATGGTTCACCGCTGGATCGAATCGAAATCATCCTGACCCCGAAATAAACACCCCCATCAAAAAGAAGCACCTTTAAATGCACGAAGCGCTACACGACCCAATGCAAGAACCGAAGCATGAACTTCAGGCAATTAATCTGGCTAAAAGCTACGGCGGCACACCGGTTGTGAGAGATGTCACGCTCTCCATCAAAAGTGGCCAGGTGGTTGGACTATTAGGGCCCAATGGTGCGGGCAAAACTACTTGCTTCTATATGATTGTTGGGTCTATCCCCCGGGATGAGGGCCGAATCCTGTTTGACGACATGGACATTACACCCAAGCCGATGCATGAGCGTGCCAGAACAGGTATCGGCTACTTGCCCCAGGAAGCCTCGGTGTTCCGAAAACTGAGCGTTTCGGACAATATTATGGCGATCCTGGAAACGAGGAAAGAATTATCCAGGTCCGACAGAAAGGAACGTCTGGAATCTTTGCTCGAAGAATTCAACATTTCCCATATTCGGAATAACCAGGGTATGTCCCTGTCCGGTGGTGAGAGGCGACGAGTGGAGATTGCACGAAGCCTGGCTTCCGAGCCCGCATTTATCCTGCTGGACGAACCTTTTGCCGGTGTTGACCCAATTTCGGTACAGGACATCAAAAGCATCATTTCCCAATTATCGGAACGGAACATCGGTGTACTGATTACCGACCACAATGTCCGTGAAACCCTCGATATCTGCGATAGGGCCTATATCGTGAGCGAGGGTTGTATCATTGCCGAGGGTTCAACCGAGTCGATTCTGACAAATGAACACGTGAAACGGGTATATCTGGGTGATGATTTCAGGATGTAAGTGATCCAGATCCATTGAAACAAGGTGCTCGTCGGATTCAGGTCAATAAATCATCACTTTTTGCAATTGCAGCGCTGACTTAGACAACTATACTTAGTATGCTTTCAATCAACTTTTCAGCATAAGTAGTCTGTTTTTGGTCATAAACGATACACCACATTTGAAGATAGATAACAAGGTTCTATTCTTCGGGTGCCTGAGTATGATTAGCCCATGGCAATGAAACCAGCTCTCGCACTAAGGCTTGGTCAACAACTGCGGATGACTCCCCAGTTGCAGCAGGCTATTAAGCTTTTACAGCTCTCGAGCCTGGATCTTCAGCAGGAAATACAGGAAGCACTGGATTCGAATCTGATGCTTGAGGAACAAGCACCGGATGAGCCGGTCAGTTCTGACGAAGTCAGTTCCCTGGATGCACCCACTGAGTCAATCGACAGTGCTGCTATTGCAGCCGCAGAATCCGAGTCTTCAGCCGACAGCGGTCTCGATTCATCTAACGACACCGCGGCAGACTCAAGCGCCGCCGACTCAACACTATCCGTGGATGAGCCACCTCCCATCAATGATCCAGAGATTGATGGAGACATAGTTCCTGATACCAGCGATCAACTGGCAAACGAAAGTATTACTGAAGAATTACCCGTCGACAGCCTCTGGGAAGATGTCTGGGACGAAGCACCATCCCCACAAAGCTATACCGGTGGTGATGACAACGATAGCGACTACCTTGATCGCAAAAATGGCGACGGCATCTCGATCCAGTCGCACATCGAAGAGCAATTAAACCTGGTTCACCTCTCCCCCTGCGATGCCCTGATCGCTGAAGCCATTGTAGACGGGCTTGATCTTGAGGGTATGCTTTCCATCCCCCTTGAAGATGTATTGGAGAGTATTCCGGCGGAGTACGAATGCGAGCTTGATGAAGTTGAGGCGGTGTTACATCTTATTCAACATCTCGACCCGGTAGGAGTCGGTGCCAGAAATCTGCAGGAATGTCTTGTTATTCAATTAAAACAGCTACCGGAAACTACCCAGTGGCGCAATGAGGCAATAAAGGTTGTTGAAGACCATATCAACTCCCTGGCTAACAGGGACTATGCACTACTCATCCGCAAGACCCGACTCAAGGAACACCAGCTAAGGGATGTCATTACCCTGATTCAGAGTCTTAACCCAAGACCCGCATCCGGTATCGCAACAAGCAATACTGAGTATGTCGACCCTGATGTGATTGTGACCAAGAAAGACGGACGTTGGGTCGTTGAACTCAACCCAAAATCCGCACCACGGGTCAGGGTCAATTCAGAATACGCTTCAATGATCAAAAGGGCAGACAACAGTTCGGACAATACTTATCTCAAGAACCATTTGCAGGAAGCGCGGTGGTTCATCAAAAGCCTTCAGCAGCGAAACGACACCCTGCTAAAAGTTTCCAGCAAGATTGTTGAATATCAACGCGGGTTTCTCGAGTATGGCGCCCAGGCGATGAAACCGCTGGTGTTGCACGATATTGCAGAGGCTGTTGATTTACATGAATCGACAATTTCCAGGGTCACAACCCAAAAGTATATGCACACCCCCGCCGGTGTATTTGAATTGAAATATTTCTTCTCCAGCCATGTGAGTACTCACACCGGTGGTGAAGTCTCTTCAACAGCAATCAGGTCCCTCATCAAAAAAATGGTGGGTGAAGAAAATCCGCGGAAGCCGCTTAGCGACAGTAAACTCGCTAATATGTTAGCTGACCAGGACATTAAAGTTGCCAGAAGAACCATCGCAAAATACCGCGATTCGCTCATGATTCCTCCATCAAATGAACGTAAGCAACTCATCTAGCGGGAGATCTGGATAACTTGAAATAACAGGATTGAACGGCACCGGCCGGGAACCTTCGGTGAAGGGCGGCGTCAAATAGAGAGGACAAGGTTTAAGCGTTTTTACGCAGGAAATTGATGTCAGGTCACCGGCAATGATTTCCTTTCACTCAAGCAAGGAGAAGCAATATGCAAATAAACGTAAGTGGACACCATGTCGAAGTCACCGACTCACTGCGTAGTTATGTCACATCAAAGCTCGACCGCCTTGAACGTCATTTTGACAAAATCATCCAAATGAATGTCATCCTCAGCGTGGAAAAACAACGCCAGAAAGCTGAATCCACCATCAGCATCAGCGGCGGCGAAGTCTATGCCGATGCCGAGTCGGAAGACTTATATGCTGCTATCGACAAACTCGCTGACAAACTTGATCGGCAGTTGTTAAAGCAAAAAGAAAAACACAACGACAAAAAACATCGCGGCACCAGTCGATAGCGATGTCCAGATGCTCTTAATGAGCACTCATCCATACCGGGCCATCAATTTGGCCCGGCTTCTGGAAACACGGGTCACCACCAGCCAAGCTCATCGCAACATCTGCTTTATGTCTTTAAAATCTCACCAATCACCTTCTACACCTGCACATCGGCTTTAAACAGACAGGATTGGATAAAATAACCCAAACCTCTATCGACTGTCTTTCCAACTGGTTGATATAATCTCGCCTGCATTAATCCGCAGGATACCGGCACAGAGTGAACATAAAATCATTTCTTCTTCCAGAACGAACTCAATGTTGTATATCTGTCGGTAGTAAAAAACGCGCAATCGAGGAGGCTGCCAAACGGGTGGCCGCCACAAATCGACTATTGGATGCTGATGAAATCTACAGTCAGCTTATTGCCAGGGAGAAACTGGGCACAACCGCATTGGGCCACGGCATTGCCATTCCGCATTGCCGACTGGATTCATGCGATGAAATCATCGGTGCGATGTTTACCCTTGAGGAAGGCATTGACTTCGAAGCTTTTGATCAGGAACCCGTCAGAGTTCTATTTATCCTGCTTGTGCCAACCGAGGAAGTTGATGAACATCTTCAGGTGTTGGCAACCCTGGCATCGAGATTCGATTTGGAAGACTATCGTTTAGGGTTACTCGAAGCGGATACAGACGAAGCGTTGTATGAAGCTGCTACTCGCGACATGAGCTGATAGGTAGGTGTTACCCTGTAACCGGGGAGCAGCGTTAATACTTAAATAAGCAATTTGGTTCAGGGCAGATTTATGATTTCACTCATTATCATCAGCGGGCGATCCGGTTCGGGTAAAAGTACCGCACTTCATGTACTTGAAGATATCGGCTATTACTGCATCGATAACCTGCCAGTTAGCCTGCTACAGCCGTTAATTGAACGACTTGCACAGGACCAGACCACCAAACAGGTTGCTGTCAGTATTGATGCCCGCAACATTCCAGTTGACCTGCAGAATTTTCCCGACATTATTTCGAGCATCGACAAGTCCCTGGTTAATCATCGAATTATTTTTCTCGACTCGGGGAATGCCACCCTCGTTCGACGCTTTAGTGAAACCCGGCGAAAGCACCCCTTATCCAATCAGGCCAGAGGTCTAAAAGAGGCCCTTGAGCTTGAAACCAGCCTACTGGATCCGATCTCCTCAACCGCGGATCTCACCATCGATACCACCCGACTCACGATTCACGAGCTAAGGGATCTGGTCAGGTCAAGAATTACAGACGACAGTCATGAGTTTGCCCTCCTGTTCCAATCTTTTGCCTACAAAAATGGTGTGCCACTGGATGCTGACCTTGTTTTTGATGTTCGTTGCCTGCCTAACCCGCACTGGAAACCTGGCTTGAGATCATTGACCGGGCTAGACCTGCCTGTCATTGAATTCCTCGGCTCCGAAGACGAAGTTAATAAGATGTATAATGACATCAGCGCCTTTCTGGAATCCTGGCTTCCTTCCTTTGAAGCCAATAACAGAAGTTATATGACTGTCGCCATCGGGTGCACGGGTGGACAGCACAGATCTGTGTATATCAGCCAAAAGCTGCACCAGGCTTTCTTTCCCAGATGGAAAAACGTCCAGATACGCCACCGGGAATTAAGTAAGATCGGTAAGTAACCACGGACAACAACCGCAACTTAGATGAAGCCTGGACTTTTAATAGCCAGGACAGCAATGGGGAAACACCGTGATTGAACAGCCGATCAAGATTCAAAACAAATTAGGCTTGCACGCTCGCGCCGCATCAAGTTTTGTAAAAGTTGCGCAGGGGTTTGAAGCCCGTGTCACTGTGAAAAATGGCACTCAATCCGCTGACGGCAAAAGCATCATGTCGATGATGATGCTTCAGGCTACCATAGGTACAGAGATAATTATGATCCTGGATGGAGCCGATGAGCTCGAAGCCCGCCTGGCCCTGACTGAGCTA
>Ga0206123_10003320_pt1 | contig 13334 bp, 10 predicted proteins | sample Helgoland_Spring_2_FD_160086 | JGI IMG/M metagenome (GOLD analysis project Ga0206123, IMG submission 160086) | Pelagic subsurface seawater microbial communities from Kabeltonne, Helgoland, North Sea - Helgoland_Spring_Bloom_20160316_1 | ecosystem: Environmental > Aquatic > Marine > Epipelagic ... | reverse complement strand
AACGGAGAGATTACCAGTAGTAAACCTTGCAATTGCATCTAAGTTTCCATGAACCGCTGCAATTGGCTTGTCTCCAGCTTCTAACCAAGAAAGATCGCCAATAGCACCACCCATATTCAATACCATGTCGTGTTCACTAGAATAGCCAACATTACTTGGAGTATTGTAAGCAGGGTTTCCTCCATATCCAAACCAGTCACCCATAACGGCAGTGTCTATCAAAGGCAAAGCAGTTACTGGATCTAGAAATTTAGGCAATTGGATTTCAGATAATTTGTCAACAGAGTTTAAACAAGTAGCAATCCATCCGCCAGTTCCCTGACCAACAATGATAATTCTTGAAGTATCAATACCGTATGTGTTCCCGTTTTCATAATCCATTCTGAAGTATCTAATGGCAGCTTTTACATCCTGAATACCTCTGTAAGCAGCTTTCATTAAACTAGCCGCTCTTTCCGGCTCAGTTGGTAATGCAGGATTCCATCCAGCTCTATAATCTGTATTTGCTACAACATAACCTCTTGCAGCATATTGATTACAAAAAACTTGAGTAGCATAATCAAAAGTTCTTGACCCAGTCGCATTTCCGTTTCTAATAATTGGAGCAAATGTTCCAGTATGTAGATAGATAATTAATGGTCTTTCTGAAACTGTATCTCCAGAAGGTTGAAAAATATCTAATTCCAAAGCTGGCATTGTAAATAAAATTGGAGTAGGAGGAGTAGTAGTTGTATCCAGCCCAATAGGAACGGTAGCTCCTGTTGCAACTGGCAAAGCCTCGCCTAGTAGTACAGATTGGTTTACTGCATATACTATATTATTGGTAGTGTCTATTGAAGGAAACACTGGATCTAAATATCTTGTTTGTCCAATAGAAATAGAGGAACAAATAAAAGTCAAAACAAATAGAAAGCTAAAAGTAATTTTTTTCATAAGGTTGTTTTTGTGAATAATTTGAGTACAATTTACGTAAAAATTAAATAATAGTAAATTTTAGATATTAAAAATAGATTGTTAGTCTTTAAAATCGAAGAGTAATGACATGTAAATCATTCTTCCTACATACGGCCCACCATAGACTTGGAGAACCTTATTATTTAAAATATTTGACCCCCCTACTTTTATAGAAAGATTTTGTTTGGTTAAGTTTTTAGTCATTTGAAAATCTAATAAACCGTAGCTTGGTACATAACCTGTAAACTGAGGAGAACCTTCGAACTCAAATCCTTTTACCCATTTATAATTTAGGTTAAAGGACATTTTTTTTAAAATGGATTTGTCCAATATTTTAAGGTCAATTTCTTTTCCTGAAACCCCTAAGTTAAATTTATGTTCTGGTGTGTTGTAAGCAGGGATAATAGGATCGTCATTTTGTTTATTCAATACATTCCAAGAATAGTTTCCGTTAATAGTAAATTGATTGTCTAAATAATAATTTAATCCAGTTGAAAAACCTTGAGTAGTGATAATTTTTTCAGAGTTGGTAGCAACTCTGTAGACATCTAAAACTTCTAGTCCAAGAGCGTCTACAAAAATTTCTGCGCCAGTTATGAATCCAATAAAATTCGTATACCAATTATAATAATAGTTAGCATCTATAAATAACTTACCTCCAAGTGCTCCTCTATATCCAAATTCCAAACATTTCACTTCTTCTGGTCGGATAGGATCTAAGTTGAAACTAACTAATGAATCTGTATTTCTTCCAGACGTTGAATATGAATAAATAGATTCTATAGTGTAAAGATTCTCGTATCCGTTAATATTCCCAACTAGTTTAGCTCTTCCAATATTATAATACTGGTATTGGTTTAATAGTGTTGGGTTTCTTATAGCAGAAGTAAAGGTCGATCTTATAGTATGATTTTCATTTATATTATAAATTCCAGAAATTGCCTGTGTTGGAATAATATTGAAATTTTGGTTTTTATCTAACCTCATTGATCCTTTTAAAATTAATTGATCGCTCAAAAAGCTTTTTTCAACTCCTAAGTAGCTACCAACTTCTTTGTTAATTATTCTATTTATTATGGTATCTCCATTGGTGGTTATAGAATTAGTGTCGCTAAATAAAGATCCTCCAGATTTTGGAGTATAAATTCTGAAATTGCTCCCAAGAGTAATCTTCCAAAAGTCATTTTCCCAAATTTTCTCTCCATGCCCATGATACAGTGCAGATTTGTCTACTATTTTTGACCCACCATCAAGAACGGATGCAGTAGAAATAATTTCGTTAAATAAAGAGTCAAACCTATCAGTACCAACTTCATAAAAAGAAGTTACCCCCATATTTGGATGAGAATTGTTGGCATTGTTAGCAGTTTGTTGATGCCAAGCAACTAGAGAATCCTTAGGAATATTATCAATAACATTGAAAATGTCTGTAAAATTAACTGGATAAGGCACCCCATTTATAAAAGCAGGTTGCCAATTTACGGAAGGATCTAAGCTTTCTACTTTTGGAGAAATATTATCTCTCCAATAGGTTTTATATAATTCATGGTAGTCAACATCTGTTGCTGCAGCATTTTGCAGTTGAAATGCAGTTAAAACAGCATCGTAACTATCTCCTGCATCTTCGTGAGTTGCATAAAGCCTAACGAAAAAATCATTGTCTTTTTTAAGCTCTAGTTTGTTCTGGAAAAATCTAATATTTTTTAAACTAAAACGGTTGTCTCCTTGATAAACGGTTGTCCCTGTAGAAAAATTAGATGAGGAAAAGAGCTCCATAGAATTGTCAAACAAGTAATGCATCCCAAAACTTGTTTTAAGATTTTCTGTATTGTAGTCTACTAAATCTTGTTCCCAATAACCTTTTCTGTGCCACCTTTCAAGCCCGGGATAGGCCATTATACTTGCAGTATCGGCTTCACCGTCCAAACCATATATCATTTGATTTAAAATAGGACTTAGGTTTTCATCCCCATATCTATTTACTGCATCGTATCCCCCAGGACTACTTTCATTAGTTTCTAAATCTGCAACACTTGCAGAATTGTCTGCTATCCAATCGTTAGCATTCATGTAATAAATATTAAATTTATAAGCAAACCTGTCTTTTCCTTTTTTATCTTTAATTACTTTGGCATATCTAACTGCATATTCATTTAAAAATCGCTCTCCAAGCTTAATGCTTGCCGATAGCCCAGGAAATAAAAATGGATTTTTAGTCTCCATACTTATAACGCCATTAAATGCATTGGGCCCGTAAAAAGCAGAACTTGCACCAGAAATAATTTCTACTTTCATTAGGTCTAGCTCAGAGGCTCCAAGAAAATTTCCTAGAGCAAAATTTAGTCCTGGTGAAGCATTATCAACACCATCAATAATTTGTAGTGACCTAACAGGTGAAGTGCTATTAAACCCTCTTGTGTTTATCACTCTAAAACCTAGACTTGCAGATGTCATATCAACACCCTTCATATGACTTAGCCCTTCATAAAAATTGGTTGCAGAAGTTTGCTTGATATCATTAATATCCATAGACTCAATACTTAAAGGAGATTCTTTAAGTTTTTTACTTATCCCAGAAATTACTTCAACTGACTTGAGCTGTAAATCTTTGCTTTTCAACCCAACTTTTAATCTTTGATTGTCTATCAAATCAATAACTTTAGAATCGTATCCTATGTAAGAAACTTCAATACTAAATGGTATTGCAATATTTGTTTTAATTTCAAAATCACCATTAAAGTCTGTTACACATCCATAATTAGAATTAACTATCTTAACAGATGCACCAATGAGTTCTTCATTGGTCTCCTCGTCCAATATTTTTCCTTTAATGTTTGTTTGAGTAAAGGCATTAATTACTAAAAAATTAGCTATTAAAAACAATATGAAAGCATGTTTAATAACGTGTATAATATATACCATATAAGACGAAAGTATAAATTAATTCTATAATTAGAATTATATTTAAAAATATATACAATACTATATATTAAATGAGGGTTGTTTTTTAAAGACGATTTTATAAGAACTTGAAAAGAGTTATATTTGCAGAAAAAATAATTATGTTAAAAGCAGTTATCGAAAAGGCATTAAATAAGCAAATTGAGCTAGAAGCATCTTCATCTCAATTTTATTTATCGATGGCGTCTTGGACTGAAACAAAAGGGTTAAGTGGTTCATCTTCATTTTTATACCAACATAGCGATGAAGAGAGACAGCATATGTTGAAGCTTGTAAAATTTATTAATGAAAGAGGGGGGAAGGCTTTGATTCCAGCCTTGATTCAGCCACCTAAGACTTTTAAATCTTTGACTCACGTTTTTGAATCTTTGTTAGAACACGAGCTAAATGTCACCGAAAGCATAAACAACATTGTAGGACTTTGTCTGGACGAAAAAGATTTTACAACACATAATTTTATGCAGTGGTATGTTGCAGAGCAGCTAGAGGAAGAAGCTTTAGCAAGAACCATTATTGATAGACTTAATATGATTGGTAATGATAAAGCTGGATTGTATCTTTTCGATAGAGATTTGACAAAAGAAATTCCTCAAGAGACACAACTTTAATATGTTTAATGATTCGTAGAATATTTTTCATAATCTTATCTTTTTTTCTCCTTTTTCTGAAAAAACAAAATCTAATTTCTCAATATAGAGATCCTTTTTCAGAAAAAACAAAAGTCATAAGTATTAAAAAACGAAATAAAAATGGGCTGATTTATGCCACAAAGTCGTTCTTTTCAAAAAAACAAAAAAATTCTTTTCTTAATCAAAAAAAAAATAACGGTATAATTGGTTTAGACCACGATCCTTTTAAATTTAAAAGAAAGAATTTCTATAAACCTACTGGGGTTGAAGAAGATAGCTTCACTACAAAACATAGGAAAATGGCCTATAGTAATAAATATGATAAGGAAAGTTTAAAGAAAAAAGCAATTAAAAGCAGAAACAAATACATAAAAAAAAAGTGAAATAACAATAAAGTTTTTCTTGAGTCTTGAATTCTTTGCTAATTTATATTAACTTTATAAAGTGACTAGAAGATTTAAAATACCGTTGTTATTTGGGTTGTTTTTACTTATAACTTCCTTAACTATAGTGTCTCAGACAGATCCTGCAAAAGCATCAAGAATGAAGATGCAGGGAATGTATCTTTACCAATTCGCAAAAAATGTTTATTGGCCAAGCGAATACAATACTGGGGATTTCTTAATAGGAATTTACGGAAGTAAAGATTTGTTTAATGTTCTTAATAACACTTTCAAAGATAAAGTGACTGGAAGTCAAAAAATAGTATTTGACTTTTACGAATCTACGTCTGAAATTGCAGATTGTCACCTCCTTTTCGTATCTAAAGAAGAAACAAGTGTTATCACAAAAGTCAAAAAAGTTTTAGATCAAAAAACTTTATTAGTCACCGAGCTAACAGATATATCTAATTCAACTAGTTCAATGATTAATTTACTTTATGTGAATAGTAGGCTTAAGTACCAATTAAATAAATCTGAAGCCGAAAAAAATAATTTTAAAATAGGGCAAACTTTAACTAAATTAGCTTATTCAACAATATGAGTTTCTTTAAAAAAATATTATCGACTGTCTTGATATTTGGGGTTTTTTCCAATATTTTTTCTCAATCTACATATTGCCCTGAGAAAATGCTTTTACTTCAAAAATATAAGTCAAAAGAATATGAAAATGCCCGTGGATATATTGACACAGTTTTGTCTCAATGTCCAGATCAGATTCAAGATGCTTATTTTTGGCATGTTTGTGGATTTATAAACCTGGATGTATTCAAATATGTAGAAAACAAAGAAGCTGGATCTCCAACAAAAGCAAAAGCCGCAGATTGTTTTATTAAGTCTATAAATTTAGATATAGAGAAAAAGTATTTTGATTTAAATAATAAGCTAATTGACTACGTTTCAACTTTTTATTATAATGATGCTGTCAAAATCCTTCAAAAGTTTGACACTAAAAATCAAGAAAATGCTTTATCATATTATAACTCATTTAAAAAACTTAAAGAAATTTCTAATCCAGATTATGACTTCAGGGAAAAAGAGGTAGATTTTAATTTTGGGATTGGAATGCTTTATAAAATGAGATATGAAAAGGATAAAACCAATAATAAAAGTTTATTGGATTCTTGTATAAATTACTTAAATAAGTCTTTAGAAATTGATTCAGATCAATACTCTGCCAATTATAATTTAGGTATTATGTACCACAATCTAGGGGTAGATATTATCATGGAAGAATTAGATATTGATGCAGATTTAGAAATGGTTATTTTAATGCAAGAACAAGCAGTAAATTATTTCTCTAAATCACTTCCTTTTCTTAAGAAAGTTTACCAGATGAAACCTCAAGAAACTTCCATCGTCCAGGGAATTGCAGCAGTTTACTACAGCTTGAACGACATGGAAAAGCACGTAGAATATATGAATATTCTAAAAGAGTTAGAGTCAAATTCAGGAGAATAAATCAATTATAATATTTTGAGATTTACTGTAGGAAAAAAAATTGGTGGTGGTTTTAGTGTTGTTGTAATTTTATTACTTATTGTTTTCCTATATACTTTTTCCGTTGTCAATGTAGCTATTAAATCTAACGATAAATTCTTAAAAGTCGATCAGCCGTCCTTATTTCTAATCAACCAGCTTAAAGAAGATTTAGCAAAAACCCATACCTATATGCAGCAATGGGTTATAGAAGAATCTAGACCTGACGAACAGTGGAAAATTGAAGCAGAAACTTTACTAGACCAAACCTTGAAATCTGACTTAGATTCCCTTGAAAAACTTTCTTCTAAATGGATTTCTATTGAAGATTCAATTGACAATGGATTGACTGAGTTTAAAAACATCTCAACTAATATTTCTTTCTTGATTGAAAGTTACAATATTGAAGTTAGAAATATTTTTGTAGATATTGATAGTTACCAAGATGAAGCGTTGAAATTCAATGCTGACTTTATGTTTGAAGAGATAAGTTCTAGCTATGAATTTTTATTGGAGGAAATTAATCAATTAAGTAAAATAAGAACTCATATAGCAGATGTTCAACAGATTAAAACCAATAATAGGTTCTCCAACTTAATTAACAGTATTATATTAATTTCAATAATAATAGTTATAGGAACAATAGCTATTGCAATTTTTACCACAATAAGTATAACAAACCCTGTACAAAGTCTTAAGACAATACTTCTTGGTCTGGGGAAAGGAATTTTTCCTAAAAGTCAATTAAAACCAAGCAATGATGAGATAGGGGAAATGTCTGAAGCTATGAATAGTTTGGTTGCAGGGTTAACGGAAACTACTCAATTTGCACACGAAATAGGACAAAGTAATTTTGATTATGAATACCAGCCTCTTAGCGATGAAGATGTTTTAGGACATGCACTTCTGAAGATGAAAGACGAGCTTGCAGAAACGGAAAGAATTTTGGAGCAAAAAGTAAAAGAAAGAACTGAAGAGGTGGTAAAGCAAAAAGATGAAATAGATTCTCAAAGATCTAAACTTGAAGAACTTTACACAGATGTTACAGATAGTATTCGATATGCAAAAAGATTACAAGACTCTATTCTACCACCTGAAAAGTTGGTTAAAAAATACTTTCCATCTTCTTTCGTATTGTTTAAGCCAAAGGATATAGTTTCGGGTGATTTTTATTGGGTTGGTAAGCAGAAAAATGAATACATGTTTGCGGCAGTGGATTGTACAGGGCATGGTGTTCCAGGTGCTTTTATGAGTCTTGTAGGAGCTAACGGATTAAGTAGTGCTTTCAAGGAACATAAACTTACAAAACCAGGTCTTATTTTAGATGATTTAAATAAATATGCCAACGATTCATTAAATAAAAGTAATGACGATTCTATAAGAGACGGAATGGATATTACGCTTTGTTCTATTAATTTTGAAGAAATGAAATTAAGATTTGCTGGAGCAAACAATCCAGTATATTTAATTAGAGGTGGGGAACTGGAAATTTATAAGACCAACAGATTTGCCATAGGATCCTTTACCTATGGAGATCATAATTATGAAAATTTTGAGTTAGACTTAAAAAAAGGAGATAAAATATATGCTTTCTCAGACGGATATCCAGATCAGTTTGGAGGACCAAGAGGCAAGAAATTTATGTATAAAAAGTTTAAAGAACTGCTAGTGGAAACAGTAAATGATTCTATGGAACAACAAAAAAAGTTGCTAGAAGACAGATTAGCTGAATGGATGGGGGAAGAGCATGAGCAGGTAGATGACATAGTAATATTTGCAGTCGAAATAGATTAATTTAATATGCTTTACACAGCATCTAGTTTCAACAAATTCTCATTAATTCATGTTTTCAGTTCTCTTAAATCACCAGAATATTATTTTCCATACATTATTTTTTGTTTATTAATTCTAATAATTGGAAATATAATTAGGGTAAAACAAATAAAGTCCACGAAAAGAAAATTGACTTTTTTAGTAGAGAAAAGAACAAAGACAATATCCAAACAAAATGATCATATTGCAGAGCAAAATAGACTTGTCAAGTTAGAACGAGACAAATCTGATGAACTTCTCTCCAATGTCCTTCCTAAAAATATTGTTGAGGAATTAAAGTCTAAAGGAAATGCGGAAATTAAATCCTATAAAAATGTTTCTGTTATTTTTGTAGATATTGTTGGATTTACTAAGATTGCTGAGCGCAACAAGCCTACTTACTTGGTCAATAAATTAAATGAGTTGTTCTCAGAGTTCGATTCAATTAGCGAAAAATACAATTTAGAAAAAATTAAGACTATTGGAGATGCCTATTTAGCCGTTGGAGGTTTTGGAGATCATCCAGAAATAAGTTCCTTAAACTGTGTTTCTGCAGCTTTAGAGATTCAATTATTAATGAATAAATTAAAGGAAATTGCTATTTCTAAAAATGAAGAATTTTGGGAAGTACGAATAGGGATACATAACGGAGATGTTATTGCAGGAGTTCTAGGAACAAAGAGAATTGCCTATGATATTTTTGGCAACACAGTAAATATTGCTAAAAGAATAGAAAGCAACTCAACACCTGGAAAAGTAAATATTTCTGAATCTACTTATAAAGTTGTTAAAACTTTTTTTGATTGTTCTCCCAGAGGAGAAATCCCAACAAAAAATACTGGAGAAATATACATGTTTTATGTTAATGGTGTCGATTCTGTATTTTCTTCAAACGAAGCTTTTAGTTTTAGTAATTGGTTTAGGGAATACAGAGGGTTTTCTGCAAAATCCAAAATTGATATATTTGGACTTGAAGAATATGGTTTTAGTTTTCTAAGTAAAAAGTTGGCAAAAAACTTATTTTACCATGGCCCCCACCACACAAAAGACGTTTTAAATGCTGTAGAAAAAATTGCATTTAATGAAAAGGTTAGTCCAGAAGAATTTATTTTGTTAAGAGCTGCAGCTTTATTTCATGACTTTGGCTACATAGATAAATATCTAGATAATGAAACAATTGGAGTAGATTATGCTCGTGACTTCCTTCCTAAATATGGGTTCAATTTATCTCAAGTAAATAAAGTATGTGAATTAATAATGGCAACAAAAGTTCCTCAAAAGCCTAAAAACAATTTAGAAAGAATAATATGTGACGCAGATTTAGATTATTTAGGGCGTGAAGATTTTATAAGTATTTCATCTGATTTCTATAAAGAATTGAAGGAATATAGAATGGTTAAAAGTAAAAATCATTGGGACGAAATACAGATTAAATTTTTACAAGCCCATCATTTTTTTACAGAATTTTCTATTAATATGAGAAGTATTAATAAGAAAAAGCATTTAGAATTTATAAAAGATAGATTACTTAAAAATAAGTAGACCAAATAATTGTTGAAGTATTAATAGAACTAATCCATCAAATCTAAGTTCCACTATATTGTCGCCATATCAATCAAGTAGTAAAGAGCTAGAAAATTTCCTGTTAAACTATAGTTAACTAGGTGCTTTATTTTTTATCTCAAGATTCTTATAAAATAGTTGGTGATTAATTAATTCTTTTTTTTCCTTGGTCAATTTCTAAAATTACTCTCTTCCATCCTCCACCTTTAATATTATAAGTCCCTTCCCATTCATACCCTTGAGTACTTATTGCATAATAAGTATAATTACCTTTCATTTTTTTAAATTTTAGTTCTGCATCTTTTTCAGATGGACCCGAATTACAGCTCCATACAGTATTTATAGTACCTAATAGCTTTCCTTTTTTACTCTCCTCAAAAACACTTATTTCCCCAAGATGTTTGAATTCTCTATCGGATGCAAAAAATATTACAACAGTAGGTTTTGTAGATTGAACAGAGTCGTTGTACCTTTGAATAGAATCTCTAATTCTATTTTGCTTAGCATATTCTATTTCCGCTAGTTCATTTTGTATTACTGCATCTTCATATTCTTTCGTGCTTTGGCCTGTGTATCTAAAATCGTATGCTACTGACTGATAACCCTTGTCTGGTATTTCAAACTTTTTTATTAGATTATATTTCGTTCTTACATCAAAACTTTCTTTTATTGGCAAATAGAACTTTGCTTTTCCATAGGAGTCTGTTTTTTTGATTAATGAGTCTCCAGAAGCTAGAAGAGTTAGAATTTCCTCCCCAATTACTGGTTTGTTTTGGTAGTTGATAAATTGTAATGTAAACTCTGTAAATCTGTAAGTATATCTTTTGCTAGAAAAAGTAGAATATCCTCTGCTTCCAATATTAATTATACGTTCATTTTTTAATTCCCCACATTTTGTAAAATAGATATGTCCATTAGGGACTAAAACTTTTAATTCTCCTTTACTATTTGTAGTAGACTTAAATTCATTTTTGTTCTCATCTATTAATTTTACTATTTTATTTTCATAGGGCGAATCGTTAGGGTTCAAAACCTCAAGAATTAGTAATGTCTCAGTGGCAGATGGCTGTAATATTTCTTGACTTACAATTGTTTTAGAAATCAATATTAATAGACATAAAAGGTTTCTATTATATGTAATCATAGTAATAGATTTAATGAGTTATCATTTAAATATTAAATAACTATCTCCAAAAACTATGCCCTTTTGTTTTTTGAATTAAATACAATTAAATTTAAAAACTAGATGCTCTCAGAAAAATCAATCTAAGACCTGTAAGAACCAGAACCAAATGCTTCTCCATTTCCAGTTTGACAAAATTGTCTTAGGCTTTCTAAATATTTTGCAGAACTAAAATTTTGGTTGGCATAAAAATCGGACTTTTCAGAAAAATTACCGTAAGTAAATCTTACACGAGTTTTGCCTTCATTTTCGCTAAGTTCATAAGTCATAAAAAGCGATTCTATAGGCATAGAAGATTCTAAAAATTCCCAAGTAATTTTCTCATTCTCAATTTCATTACATTTTGCAATAAGAAACATTTCACCCCACTTAAAAGTTTTGGTATTGTCCAAGTTATCCACAATATCAGTGGTATACCACTGTTTAATATTTTCAACGTCTTTAATAGCTTCGTATACTTTGTTAAGTGGTGCGTTAATGTGTAGCAGATGTTCAATTTGGTGCATATTTTATATTTAAGTTTAGAGATAAAAAATTAAGATATAAATTAATTACTAAAGTAGAGAGATTAGTTCTGTTTTGATTTCAAATTCGAATACCTATTACGCAAATGTCGTCAACCTGTTCTTGGTCTCCTCTCCAATCTTCAAATGAAGTGTTAATTATTTCTAGTTGTTTTTTCATTTTCTCATTGTGAATACTCATAATTAGTTTTTTGAAATTGGCAAGTTTGAATTTCTTTCCTTTTTCCCCTCCAAATTGATCTTGAAATCCGTCAGTGAATACATAAATTAAATCTTCCTTTTCTAATTTAAAATTATGTGTTTTAAACGGGTGGGGATTATCAATCTTCCCAATAGCTTGTTTATCTGGTTTTGTTTCTTGGATTTCACCGTTTCGGATTATCCAAATTGGATTATTAGCTCCTGCCCATTGTAATGTATTTTGTGCCTTGTCTAAAACGCATAAAGATATGTCCATACCATCTTTTACATCTTCTTCACTTTTTTCAAATACATGAACAATAATATCACGAGTTTTATCAAGAATTTTTCCAGGTTCAATAAGGTTGTGTTCTTCAACTGATTGATTTAGAGCGTCGTTACAAATTACGCTCACTAGTGCTCCTGGAATTCCATGTCCAGTACAATCTGCTGCTGCAAAAAGAATTTTCTCCTCTTTCTGTTGCATCCAGTAAAAATCACCTGCAACAATATCTTTAGGCTTATAAAGAATAAAACTGTCCGGCAGATATTCATCTACAAGATCTTTTGGAGGAAGTATAGCTTGTTGAATACGTTTAGCATAATGAATACTTTCCTGAATTTCATTATTTTTTTGAGTAATTAAAGTGTTTTTAACGGTTAACGCTACTAATAATTTTTGACGATTTTTTTCATTTCTAAAAACTAAAAAAATGATTATTAAAAAGTTCATTAATACATTAGAAAAGAAATATTCGTTAGATATGTTATTTAATGTTCCAAGATAAAATGGAGTATTATTTAATGCCAAAAAATAGTACCCAACGAGAATTAATATATTCAAAAAGACATAAAAAAGACCAATACGAATTCCTCCCATAATTAAAGCGAAAATTGGAAAAATATATATGGAAGGCAGATCAGGTGAAAACAGACCTCCAGTTTCTAATGGTATAAAAAACATAGCAATTGTAAAGGCACTACAAATAGCGTGAGTAATGAATACAAATGAACCCCTGTACTTGAAGAAAAGTAGCAGACCTAGCAATAAAATTTCTATGAAAGAACCTATGTATAAAGTTATTGTAGAATCACTACCAGATATTATAGCAAAAAACGGATTCGCCAATATAAATACAAAAAATAACCAAACAATGAATTGAGATTTTCGATACAATTCAGCATTTTCCAAATGTTTTTTAGGAATAAAATAGTCTATTACTTTACTTATATTCATAGTTTATAAATCCTGAAAATACAACAAAACAGGAGTTGATTCGAGGGTCTGATTATAAAAAAAATTTACTTAAATAATATAAAACTAGAGATATTAATAGAAAGAAAACTCCAAAAAATGTAAAGTGTTGTCTCCATAATGGAAGTTGTGTAAATTCTTTTCTGCCATACTTCTTAGCAAGATTATTGTTATAGACAAACAAATTAAACCAGCGCTTTTGATAGTTATTTTTATAAAATTCTTGCACATTATAAACATATAAAAAATAACTATTAATAGCTAACGGACTTCACCAAATTAGATAAAGCAATAAAAGAAAGCAAAGGAGGAATTGCTAAATTTCAAATTCATTTATTAAAAAATAATAATAAA
>Ga0206123_10003316_pt1 | contig 13349 bp, 11 predicted proteins | sample Helgoland_Spring_2_FD_160086 | JGI IMG/M metagenome (GOLD analysis project Ga0206123, IMG submission 160086) | Pelagic subsurface seawater microbial communities from Kabeltonne, Helgoland, North Sea - Helgoland_Spring_Bloom_20160316_1 | ecosystem: Environmental > Aquatic > Marine > Epipelagic ... | reverse complement strand
CTCAAGGATCGCGCAGACTGGCCAAAACCTGAAAAGTCCAAAGCTCAATTACTGGATGATATTCAACAGAAACTGGCACTAGTTCCGGGTAACGCCTTCGAGATAAGCCAGCCTATTCAGCTTCGCTTTAATGAACTTATCTCCGGTGTTAGATCAGACCTGGGAATTAAAATTTATGGTGATGACCTTGGCCAGCTATTGGAATCAGGTACCGAGATCGCCGCAGTACTCAGCGGTATTGAAGGTGCCGAGGGCGTCAAAGTCGAACAGGTTTCCGGACTTCCAATATTGTCAGTCGAGGCCAATCGCTCCACCTTGTACCGCTATGGGCTTAACGTCGCCGATGTACAAGACGTATTGGCGGCCGCAACAGGTGGCGAAAAGGCGGGTTTGATCTTTGAGGGAGACAAGCGTTTCAGCATTGTGGTCAGAGTGGCGGAGCATATCCGTAACGACCTGCAAGCCCTTGAGCGTCTACCAATACCACTGCCGCAAGGAGGTTATGTTCCACTCAACGAAGTGGCGACACTCAATCTGGCGCCCGGACCAAACCAAATATCCCGAGAAAATGGCAAACGCCGTCTAGTAGTGAGTGCCAATGTGCGGGATCGTGATTTGGGCGGTTTTGTCGCCGATGTGCAAGCGCAGATTGAACAACAAGTGACTTTACCACCAGGATATTGGCTGGAATACGGCGGAACTTTTGAGCAACTGCAATCAGCTACCGAGCGATTAAGCCTGTTAGTGCCCGTTACGCTAGTCATGATATTCGCCCTCTTAATGATGACCTTCGGTTCAGCCAAAGATGCAGCACTCGTTTTTAGTGGGGTTCCATTAGCACTGACCGGTGGGGTTATTGCGCTTTGGCTGCGTGATATTCCTTTGTCTATTACTGCAGGAGTAGGGTTCATTACCCTGTGTGGGGTGTCCGTATTAACGGGGGTGATGATGGTATCAGCATTTAGAGATAAGCTGGCACAAGGTGATGATATCGATACCTCACTCCAAGGAGGTGCAATGTTGCGGTTGCGGCCGATATTGATGGTCGCCTTGGTGGCTGCCCTTGGTTTTCTACCAATGGCGCTCAACACCAGCACTGGTGCAGAAGTACAGCGTCCACTAGCAACGGTTGTGATCGGCGGTATCATCTCCTCTACCTTATTGACACTGCTGGTGTTACCGGGTTTATATCGAATGGCACATCGCAAACAAGAAGCGGCTTCCAGTGACGCAGCCTGAAAAGTCGACGAAAAAGTAAAAATCCCGAACGAAGGCGGGTGCTTTAATAAAGAACCAGAAAATTATCATCCCGACCGGAGACCGCGGCAGCCACACTATATTCCTTGATGATTCTGGATGAATAGTCAGGCGTGGTAACCGGCTTATTGTTTGCATCGTACAACTGGGTTTGCAATTTACCGCCAGCAAAATAGCCGCCAGCTTCGCCCCAAACGACAAGCCTTTGCCCTCGTCTATTGGTCGCCATAACCGGGTGCTTTTGGCGGACCGTTGATGCACGGAGCGGCATAGCCTTTTCAGATGATGCTAAATCTACCGTAAACAATCGGGCTTCGTTTTCAAAAGCTAACCAGCTGCCGTCGAGCTGATTCGAGGAAACAGGACATGTATTGATAACCCACTCACCAACAGTTCTGGGATTTTTATTGTCGTGATCCTGGGACATAACTTGCATATGTCGCCCATCGTTGTTTATCGCAGACCGGTAAGCGATTTGCATTTTTCCTTGCTCGTCATAGTTAGTGGCCAAAGAGCAACAGGCACATGCGCCTAACGCAGGATCACTCACTTGTGCAGCATTGTTAAAAGTCACGCCGTGATCGTTTGAAGACATAGCATAAACGGCACGGGAAGCTTCAAACATGAGATCGCCAGCATGCCAGGTGATTGTGATTGTTGAACCGTGGGTAGCCAGGCTTGCTTCCGCGTCTAATCCTTCTGTATGTTGGTTAGCCGGCATTCTACCTGGTTCGAACATCGTCCTTGCAAGGTTTGATCTGGAATAATAATACCCGTCTGATGGAATAAACCAGACCACGTGTACGCGGCGCTCATTGTCAATCACCGCTGATGCTTTACTGACCGGCCCTAAATGATTAAAACTGGTTGTGGAGATTTTTACGGGCGCACTCCAGCTTTTACTCTCTTCTAATCGTTGTCGATAGTAAAGATCTCCTGATCTGTCCCTGCCCTCCTGAGTGCGTCTTTTAAAATAGACCAGATGTATTGTCCCTGCATCATCTTTGAATAACCTCGGCTGTATTCCTTCATCCGGTACCTTCTCTACAATAATTTTTGTCTGCGGAACTGTTTGGGCAGTCATTGCTTCTGCCGAAAAGAGCACAACAAAAAACGTAACCAACACTATTACCTGTCTACTCATATTCGCCACTCTCAGTCTCACCTTATGATTGTTGTTGAACTCTGTAACTTAACAAAACTCGCCGCACGATCCACAATTGAATCAGCGGGATAATTATCCACTGCATGACCGGTGATAGCCCAACACGAATAACCGGGATGATAGGCATCAACGGGCTGTACTCCCATCGATTTAGAGGTCCAGTCGCAAGAAGTTCGAAGCCAATCGTAATTAACAGGCCGACAGTAAAGAAAACGACAAGCCCAACTTTATCTGACGTCAAAATCCAGTCTCTCGTACCACTGAAAAAACAGGCACAATAAAAAGCTGCCAATGAGATCACCACATCACCAAAAGTGGCCTTCGTGCAGTGTAAAATTACAACGTAGTGATGCGTATCATCCAAACCGTTAAACAAGGGCAGATGCAACAATTCCCAGACAAAATTCAACAAAAAGGCAAAAAAAGCGATATATAATTCTGCACACTGCGATATACGATCAACTAAATATCTCATCTATCAACTGCCATTAGGTGAACCCGGATAAAGCCGTACTACTGCGACAGTTAGGGCTTATCGCTATGCTAACCATTTCCACACGACTTTTCCGAATCGAAGTTGGTTGTGTTGCGCAATTTGGAAAGACTCAACTGCAAGCGCCTAACTTAATTGATTGCTCTGTAGATAATTGTAGATAGTAATCAATAACAGACCCGTCACTCCCGATACAACCACCCAGGATAACAATCCAGTCAAGAATCCGGACCATGTCATGGTCCACAGCATATTGGATAAATCAGCATGAAACATATGCCCCGTCATTGACATCATAGACTCTGGAATAAACACCACCAGCACGCTACATATTAGCCACAAAAATCCGGCAGTTATGGAACACGATATTGCGAAACTATTTTTGTTAATCATCACCAGTACTCCTTAATATGATACCATTTGGATCAAATTCAATTCTCCATTTCAACCTGCTTATCTCCTTTAAAACTATTTTCCCACGGCCATAACCGACCCATTGCAATGAACGTAAATGAGGCAGACCAGGTAATGAGAAAAAACCCATTTAGTGCTTCCATCGCCGTGATAAAACGAACATGACCTGCAGGTTGGATATCCCCAAGTCCCAGTGTTGTGTAAATTACGCCTGAGTAGTACAAGTAACTCATCGCATCATTGACCGCTTCACCTTTGAATTCCCCCAGGTCGAGGGCAGACACAGACCAGTTGTAAGTCACACCATACAGGCCAATCTCGACGATATGCGCAAAGAATAGTACAAAAACTATGACGAGCACCTGTGTTTGGCTTGGCAAATTCAGCTTTGGGGTATTCGACCCAAGCCAAATTAGCACTCGATAGTGGAAAGTGAATGTTGCAGCAACCAGACCAAATGCCAGCAAGAACGCGACGATCATGCGATCCCCTCTGCGCTAATGACAGAAGAATCTGGAGCACTAGTAGATAGCACCCTACTTTTTTCCTGGTGTTGCAGAACGAAACTATAGATTACCGGGAGCACTAACAGGTTCAATATAGTAACCGTCAACATGCCACCTAACATCGGTGCTGCGATACGATGCGTCACATCGGAACCAGTACTTGTACTAATCATGATAGGAATCAAACCAGCCATTGTGGAGATGGCAGTCATCGCGACTGGCCGTACCCGTTTAGAAGTTGCTGAAAGAACCGCATCTTTTATCTCAAGCACTGTTAATAATTTCGAGGATTCGGCTCGCCGCCTGGTGATCTCGACATCTATAAAACTTAACACCAGCACACCTATTTCTGCCGCCATGCCTGCCAACGCGATAAATCCCACTGCCACGGCAACCGACATATTGTAGTCATTAAGATAAACAAGCCATATCCCTCCCACCAGACCAAATGGAATCGAAGCCATCACAATCAACGGTTCAGTAATATTTCGAAAGTTCAAATATAGAAGTAAAAAGATAATAAACAAGGTTGCTGGAGCGACAATGCGCAGTCGTGCAGCAGCTCGTTCCATATATTCAAATTGTCCAGACCAGGTGATTGTGTAGCCGGGCGGTACCTTAACCTGGTCCTCCATTACCTGCTTGGCCCTGGTGACAAATCCTCCAATATCAGAGGTCGAGATATCTACATAGATCCAGGCATTGGGTCTGGCGTCTTCACTCTTGATAACAGGAGGACCGCGGTTGTATTCGATTTCATCGACTAGTGCAAGCGGTATTTGGGTCCCGGTAGGTGTAGGGATTAGCACTCGCTTGAGTGATTCCAGATCATCACGCAACTCACGCGGATATCTTAAGTTCACCGGATATCGTTCGAGTCCTTCAACGGTTTCAGTAATATTCATACCACCAATTGCGCTTTGGATAACCTCCTGAACCGCTCCTACGGTTAGTCCATAACGAGACGCGCTCTCACGGTTGATCTTGAAATCCATATAATAGCCACCGACGGCTCGATCGCCAAAGGCGGAAGTTGTCTCAGGCAGAGTTTTCATCGCTTGTTCAATGTCCAGAGACACGCGCTGCAGTACGTTCAGGTCTGGACCAGAGACCTTGATACCAATCGGTGTTTTTATCCCTGTGGACAACATATCTATTCGGGTTTTAATCGGCATAGTCCAAGCATTCGCCAAACCGGGAAACTGAATCGCTTGATCCATCTCTTTCATCAAATCTTTTGTCGTTTTATCAGGATTTGGCCACTCCTCCTTATTCTTAAGTCGTATGGTAGTTTCCAACATAGACAAGGGTGCAGAGTCGGTTGCAGATTCGGCACGCCCAATTTTCCCGAAGACGTGATGTACCTCTGGAAAAGTTATTAATATCTTGTCAGTTTGTTGTAACAGTTCCCTCGCCTTGGAGATTGAGATACCAGGGAAAGTAGTGGGCATATAAAGAATATCTCCTTCATCCAGAGGCGGCATAAACTCACTGCCGAGTTTTGAGTAAGGATAATAGGTTGCGGCTAACAGTCCCAAAGCAAGAACCAGTGTGATATTTCGCCACTGCATTGCTACTTTTAATGCAGGTCCGTGCATGGCATGGAGAGCACGATTAATTGGGTTCCGCTGTTCAGCGATAATTTTGCCGCGCACAAAATAGCCCATCATTACCGGAACGAGGGTAATAGCCAAGATCGCAGAAGCTGCCATTGCATAAGTGGCTGTAAATGCCAGTGGGCTGAATAACCGCCCCTCTTGCGCTTGCATGGTAAAAATTGGCAGGAAGGAGACGGTAATCACCAGTAGGGAGAAAAATAGTGCCGGACCAACCTCTCTGCAGGAATCGCCAATTATCTGCCATCGTTCATCTAACGTCAGCTCTTCTGTGCCGCTTGCGTGCGACTTTTTCTCACTAGCTTCGGCTAAACGGCTGTGTGCGTTTTCAACCATCACAATCGCCCCATCAACCATGGTGCCAATTGTTATCGCAATACCCCCGAGGGACATGATATTGGCATTCAACCCCTGGATGCGCATCACAATAAATGCCATCAGTATCCCCAGAGGTAAAGTAATAATCGCCACAAAAGCAGACCGTGCGTGTAATAAAAACAGGACAACCACAAGGCTCACAATGATCAGTTCCTGCAACAGCGAACTTGTCAGACTCTCTACTGCACGTTCAATCAAATCGCCCCGATCATAAACGGGAACAATCTCTACTCCCTCTGGCAAACCAGCCTTCAACTCATCCAGTTTTGCCCGTACCGCTTGAATGGTCGCAAGTGCGTTTTCACCAAAACGCATAATAACAACACCACCCGCGACTTCACCTTCACCATTTAGGTCGACTAATCCTCTGCGAAGCTCTGGACCAATGTGAACATTCGCCACGTCTCTGAGACGCACAGGTGTGCCGTCTTTATCCACACTCACAGGAATAGTATTTAGATCATCAATTGTTTTAATGTAACCCAGACCCCGAACCATATATTCGGTTTCCGAAATCTCAACCAGACGTCCACCGACATCCTGATTCGACATTTTAATTGCCATCTTGACTTTGTTTAGCGGGATGCCATAACGAAGCAAAACATTAGGATCAACCTCTACCTGGTATTGTTTAACGTAACCCCCGATTGAAGCGACTTCAGCAACACCTTCGACGGTCTGCAATGGGTATCTCAAATACCAATCCTGAAGTGAACGTAGCTGCGCAAGGTCATGTTTTCCCGTTCGGTCTACCAAAGCATATTCGTAGACCCAACCAACACCAGTCGCATCAGGTCCCAGGGTCGGAGTGATGCCCTGGGGTAGACGGCCACTCACATAATTTAATGCTTCCAGCACTCTTGAACGCGCCCAATACATATCAACGCCATCTTCGAAGATGATGTAGACGAAGGACAAACCAAAAAAAGAATAACCCCGTACAACTTTAGTGCGTGGTACCGCCAGCATTGACGTCGTCAATGGATAAGTCACCTGATCTTCAACTACTTGAGGCGATTGGCCGGGGAATTCTGTGAAGATAATAACCTGTACATCAGATAGATCAGGAATAGCATCCAGAGGGGCATTCTTGTACGAATAGAAACCAACCAACGCTATAATCAGCGTGGCAATTATCACCATAAAGCGATCACGTAAAGAAGCACTAATAATCGCATTAATCATGATCATGCTCTCCCTTATCAGGCCCGTCTACTTCTTGGGTTTCGGAAATTGTTGCTGTGCCTTGACTATCGGGAGCCATCGACTCACGGTGATCCATGCCAGTCATAGCCTTCCTCGTTGTATCGGGCACCGTTTTCGCCTTTTTTATTGCGCCCATCATTTTCGCTGTGGCCTCCCGTAACTTGGATTCAGAATCCAGCAAAAACTGCGCAGAGGAAACAACTTCCTCTCCTTCCCTAACACCGTCCAGTACTACCACCTGACCATCTGATTCAATACCCAGTTGCACTATTCTTGGCTCAAACTTCCCTGGGCCCCTGACCACAAATACCTGTGTGCTGTTGCCAGATCGAATCACCGACTCAGCGGGTATGACAATGGCATTATTCCGCTCATCGGAATGAATGCTTATTTCGGCAAACATATCCGGGCGCAATAGCGACTCACTGTTATCAAAAACCATCCTCACCTTGGTCGTCCGTGTCGTTGATTCGGAATACGGATACATATAGGAAATTGTGCCTCTGAAGGTGCGCCCAGGAACAGATGCCAGTGACATTTCAACTTCATCGCCCAGCTTGACCCAGGGCAACTCGTAATCGTATATATCTGCATAAACCCACACCTGATTGAGATCGACCATCATGTACAACTCTGTTTGAGGTGTCACAAATTGTCCTTGCCTGGAACCAATGCGAATGACTGTTCCCGAAACCGGCGAGTGAATATGCAAACTCTTCTTTACTTTTCGTGTCTTTTCCAACTCTTGAATCTGATGCTCCGGCACATCAAACATCCGCAATCGCTCACGAGAACTATTAACAAGCGCTTCTGCACCTGTCCTGATTTCCTCAAACTGGCTGTTACTGAGCGCAGCAAGATTATTCAGCGCAAGCAAATATTCCTCTTGAGTTGAAACCAGTTTGGGTGAATAAATACTGAGTAGAATATCGTCTCTGTCGACGCTCTGACCGGTTTTATCAACCCGGATATCCTCAATCCAACCTTCAACTTTAGGATGCAGTCGCGCCATATTTTCCTCATCAAAAGCGACTCGGGCCACGGCCCGAACTGTTCGACTAATAGATGTTTTCTTTGCTATCTGGGTACGCACACCAATATTCTGAACAACGACTGGGTCAATCTTCACCATGCCGGGATTTTCACTCGCATCGATATCTGCATAGACCGGAACATAATCCATACCCATGGAGTCTTGCGCTGGTACAGGAGACGTCACCAACGGATTCATCGCACTTCGATAGAATAAGACTTCCTTCGACGACGATGGATTAACATCGGCATAGACAGGAATGTAATCCATCCCCATCGAATCCTTTGCAGGTTTCATTGAGGTCACCTCCGGATTCATAGGGTTACGATAAAAGATTGGGCTATCCTCGGCCGCAGACATGGACGTTGACTCAAGACTGCGACTGTCTGAAATCCAGTATCCTATGGCCGAACCAACTACCAACATAAATACCGCGACTATCAGGGTTGATCTATTCATAAATATTCTCCTCACCGACGAAAGCTTCCAGGCGCGCCAATGCTTGATTAGCATCACTTAGCGCCTTCCAATATTGTAATTCGTAGTTAAAAAGCGTGATCTGACTTCGAACCAGATTAAGGAAATCCACCTCATTGACTTGATAAGCCGCTAACATTGATTGCACAGTCTGTTGCGCCTGTGGAACAATGCCATTGCCATACAACGAATATTGTTGCGACGACCGCAGGTAGTCTGTCGTCGCACTGGAGATTGCAGCTGTGACGCGTGCTCTTTCATCAATCAATGCATAGCGATTTTTTTGTACCTCCAGGCTTTTTTGCGAGACCGCTTTCGCCTGTTTCCGACCAAAGTACAAAGGGATTTTTACCCCCAACTGGAGGGAAACAAAATCCGCGCGCTCATCGCCTCTTGGTAATGGATTGTTTCCGGCTCGATCGCCATAGAGTACGCCTAACTTAAAATCAGGATAGTAATCGCGGCGTGCTAGCTCCAGACGAGATTGAGCAGCTTCAATCTGAGTCTCCTTTTCTCTTAGACTTGGGCGTACTGCCTCCGCTTTCTGATACAACTCAGATTCACTGGCAATCTTCGGCATAACCTTCGATACCTCACGTTGCAACACGATGGAGTCGGTTGCTGGTTTATCCATTAGAATATTCAGTGCAATCTCCTGGTTTCGGCGAATTGCCTGAAGTTGAATTTCCTGATCCATTAATTTGGATAATTCCAATTGTGAAAGTAAAACATCTTGCTGCAGTCCTTTTCCCGTCTCGTATTTCGTCGTTGCTACAGCGATAAACTGACGCAACAATTCTTGATTGGTCGCTACGGTCTCAAGCGCACGGTCCATATAAAACAATTGCCACCAATTGCCTTTGACATTTTTAATCAGCTGTAACCGAAGTTCCTCGACTGAAAATCCGGCTGCCTGCGCATCAAACTCCGCAGCTTCTTCTTTTAAGTTCAATTTTCCAGGAAATGGAAAATCCTGGCTGAAGCCAACTTGAAGCTGAGTCATCTGTTCCTGTCTCCTGTTGAAGGTATCAGCAGGGAGGTTCATCGCATTAAAACTGATCATTGGATCAGGCAATGAACCCACTTGAGAAGGGATCTCGGACAAAGCCTGAAAGCGTGCAGTTACTTCCGCTAGCCTGGGGTTATCTCGAATCGCAATCGATACAGCAGCCTCCTCCGTTAATATGACACTGGGACTAGTTTCAGCTGCATGCGAATCAAGCGAAGTCACTACAGACCCGATCACAATGACCAAGAGTAGTATTGTTAGCCTCATTATTCTGCATTTTTCAAAACAGATGTAGCTGCTAATTTCAGGCAAAGTTTGATCAAAAAGTATCAGTGCTCGCACGGTTTTTTTACTATTTGTATACAACACATCAGTTTTCCTAAAGTTAGAAGCTTCACCAGAGGCTTCGGTGTAAGTGGATTTCAATGATGCAGGCTTCTACAGAATCTGTTGAATCAGCCATTTTTAGAGGACTGTCCCAATTCTCGATGAGCTGACAAATACTCTCACCCGAAGGTGTTCGATCTGGCAGATTTCGCCAGCTAATTGAAGCTGTTTCCATATGCAACACAAAATCAGCAATAGATTCTAGAACCTTGGAGTCACACCAAGGTCAATAGATCAGTAATTAGAAATTAATCAGTTGGAATTCCAATCGATAGGCGCACGCGCGCCAATTGGAAGAATCAGGAATATCTGGGAGGATGATAAATTGGTGAGGAAACTCTAATTGGTGGTTCTACAGCAACAAGCACCAAAGATCTGTGTTGTTGGGGAACAACTAGCTGGGAAAATTTATGGCTGATTAACATTCCACTGCTTGTGCAAGAAGTTGTGCAAGAAGTCGCACATGACCCAGCCATACACGCCATTACACAATCGTCACAGCACTTTGATCCGGGCTCATCAGCGATATCAATGGCACTTTTATGTTTATGGCAGCGCATTTTCGTCATAGCTTCATTGGCCGACCGGGTCATGTGAGCCATCGAACTTGGTACAGCATCACTGCTCGAAGACATGCTTGAATGAAGATTTGTTTCCTCCGGCGCCACAGGCATAGCGGCAACTAAAGGCTGGAAAATCAGCCCTAAAATTACCAGCATAATGCCGAGCGAACGGATCATACATTGCTCCTTTACTATCAAAACAATTATAGACACAGGCTAAACGATAAGTTTTGACCTGGATCACTGATTGAACAAAATGCCAGTATTCATTAGGCTTAATAACCTTAGGCTTATGCAACTCAACGCACAAGCCCTAAATTTTTCAGCCAAATCCTGCTTACCTAATCTTTCTTACTCGTGCAGGAAGATTAGATTTATTCTTATAGCAACCAGCAATAGATTGCTTAAACTAATGGGAAAGTGAATCAGCCATTTCGTCCCTTGCGGTCAGAATTTGATACTGATCTGGTGTCAACTCCGGCAGCTTTTGTAAAAAAGCAACCATGGCCCAAATACGCTGATCGTCATGGGTTGGCCCCCATGCCGGCATGCCAGACGCTTTAATCCCGTGTTTGATTATCCAGAACTGGCGTCTCAGGCTTTGCCCGGAATCTTCAGACCCCCCATCTCCTTGACTCTTATCTCCGTGACTCTCATCGCCGTGCTGATGGCCGTGCTGGTCTGCGTGCAGGCTGAGATTAGGCGGCATGGGATAAAGACCAAGACTCATATCACTTTCGACTCGTCCAGGTTTCAAATGGCAGGAAACACACATATCGTTATAGTCAGGCCCTCCGGCCAACAGTAGCATCGGATCATCCAGTGGAGGAATTGTTATGTCTTTTGAAGACCTTTCCACTGACTGCTCTCGAATTGTTTCCAACAGCCAGTAGGTCAACTTGTTATGCGGCACATCAGCGCCCATCGGATACATGCCTGAATAAATATATGCAGTGCCCAAACCAACGACAACTACTATGAAAAGTGTAATACCTTTTACGATCTTCATGGAGTTAACCTTCTCAGCCCATAGGACCAACCAAGAAAAATTGTGCCAGGCGATAACCCCTGCCACATTGTTATTGTTACATTTTATGATTGTGCTCAACATCATTTGATTTAACACTTTCATCTTCATGGTGCTTTTCGGCAGCCTCGTTGTGCTTGCGATCTGGTCCTTCTTCTTCCATATCTGCCTTCATACATTTTTTCATCATGGCCATCCTCACTGGATCATCCATATTCATCTTTGAATGATCCATTTTTTGCATTGCTTCACACCTGGGTTTCTCTGCCTTCTCTTTATGCTCTGAAGGAGAATGAGCCTGTACTGATGCGGCGGTGAGAACACTGAAAGTAAATACGCAAATCACAGTTTGTAGAATTTTCATTGGTAGACCTCATTTATATTTGTAGAGCAAATTTTGGTAATAAGTACTTAAGCAGCTAGAACCATGCCCTTACACCTACTACCCACTGGAAATCATCGACCGATTTACCCGAACTACGGGAAAAATCCGCACTGTTCCCAAAACGCTTGTTCCAGTTAACACCGATGTAAGGTGCGACCTCTCGACGAACTTCATACCGAAGCCTCAAACCCGCCTCGATGTCAGACAAGCCAGATCCAATTTCAAGGTCGACGTCATTCTGACCATAAAAATTGATTTCAACTTCGGGTGTCAGAATCAGTTTTTGGGTAAACATCAGCTCGTATTCAGCTTGTACCCTGAATGCAGTTCGACCACTCTCACCGATAAATAATGCGGTATCGAGCTCGAAAAAATAGGGTGCCAAACCCTGGAGTCCAATCACAGCCCAGCCTCTGCCGGGATCAGGCTTGAAGTCCTGTCGCAAACCTACTTGCACATCCCAGAAGGGTGCAATGGCGTGACTATAAAGTGCCTGTACCTCTGCATCTTCAGTTTCGCCATTCGCTCGCTCACCTTCTGTTTTGAACCATAATTTATGCAAGTCCTTGCCAATCCAGCCTTGTCCTTCCCAGACAATAGGATTGTTATGCTCCACATCACGCACCTCCAATCGATCTATCATTACCTTACTCAGTAATGGATCATCCATAGCCGCACCAAGAACCGGGAAAGCATAAAAGTAGAAGCATGAAAGCAATACTATTCGACAGGATTTCCCGCGTTTGTAAATCCGGGTTTTCTTAAGTTTTTCTATACATCGTCTCATTAATTATTTCTCCTTAGCTGACCCGTACTTCACGAAACATACCCGGCATGTGATAAACCAAATGACAGTGATATGCCCAGCGCCCGATCGCGTCGGCCGTGATGAGGTAACTGATTTTCGAACCGGGCTGAACAATCACCGTATGTTTACGCGGGATGTATCCAGGTTCGCCGGTTTCCAGTTCACTCCAAATGCCATGCATGTGCATCGGATGACTCATCATTGTGTCGTTGACCAGTGTAATACGAACACGCTCACCGAACTTAAACTGCAAGGGATCAGCATCGGCAAACTTAATGCCATTCATTGACCACATGTAGCGCCCCATGTTTCCGGTTAGATGAAGCTCTATTTCTCGTACAGGCTCTCTTGGGTCAGAGGTAGGATAGAGATTCCTGATGTCTGCATAAGTCAGCACCTTTCGACCATAGCGTTGCATATGGTCTCTTAGTCCAATTCCCGGATCGTCCAAACCGTTCTGGGGGGTCTCGGAGCGCATATCGACCTGAGGTCCGTACTCACTTGCAACATGGGTGATGTCTCTCGTGCTACCAAAACCAGCCTTTCCCAGGGTTTCTCCTTGCCGCCCGCCAGACATAGGCTCCATCGTTTTCATGACACTCATTTGATGCTGGCTATGATCCAT
>Ga0206123_10003315_pt1 | contig 13350 bp, 11 predicted proteins | sample Helgoland_Spring_2_FD_160086 | JGI IMG/M metagenome (GOLD analysis project Ga0206123, IMG submission 160086) | Pelagic subsurface seawater microbial communities from Kabeltonne, Helgoland, North Sea - Helgoland_Spring_Bloom_20160316_1 | ecosystem: Environmental > Aquatic > Marine > Epipelagic ... | reverse complement strand
CAAATGGAAGTGAAAGGTTATCGATACTTTCAGGTGGGGATGTCGGTATCGGAACAACAAGTCCAACAAAACCATTACAAGTAACAGGTGATATAAGTGCGAGTGGTGATATATATACCACAGATATTAGATTTACAGGAACAACTAACACTATACAAGACAAAGATGACCAAAATAGAATTTCATTAACAAGTGGAGGTGCTTTAAAACTTCATGCATATGATGGTGATGAAATTGTTTATGTTGGACATAGTTCAGATAATAATGTTGGTATCGGAATAGCAACTCCAACTAAAAAATTACAAGTAGCAGGTGACATAAGTGCAAGTGGTGATTTCTATGTACAATCAACAAAGAAAATATATTTTGGAACTGGTGACAATACATACATTCAAGAAAGTTCTAATGATGTATTAAAATTCTTTGCAGGTGGAACAGAACATTTTGTTCTTGATGATGGTAATAAAGCATATTTTTCAGCTGGAAATGTTGGTATCGGAATGACTAATCCATCAAGATTGTTACAAATATCACAATCTGCAAATAGTGGTTTTGATACAACGGTTCAATTATCAGGTCAACACGGTTCAGTAGGTGATGGAAACGCAATATTCTTTAAAACAAGTCCTGCTGAAACTGCAGATAGATTTGGTGTTAAAATTGGTGGTATAAGGAGTACAGCTGATAATGGTTCGTCAGTATTTAAAATTGAATTAGAAAAGGATTCTGGTAGTGGTTTAGAAGGACTTTTAGAAGTGTTTAGAATTGACCAAAAAGGAAATGTTGGTATTGGAACAAACACTCCTGCTGGAGCATTGGATGTTGTTGGAGACATAAGTGCTAGTGGAAACATAACTGGTTCAACAATTGAAGCCCAAACATTTGTAACTGATGTTTTCTTATCAGCTCCATCAGCTAGTATAACGAATTTAACCAATACTAATATAACCTCAAGTGGACATATAAGTGCAAGTGCATCTTCAACTGGTTCATTTGGAATGGGATTCTTTGATAACAAAGTAGGTATCGGAACAACAAGTCCAACACATGAATTAACCGTAGAAGGTGATATAAGTATGAGTGGTGATATATTTGCTAATTCAATATTTTTTGGTGGTACAATTCCAACGACAACAAATTATGTAGCTGTATCAGGTACTGATTTATTTATTGGTGCAGATGATGATTTAATTTTACAACCTGATGATGATTTAGTTATTCAAGCTGGTACTACCACGAAACATACATTCTTTGCAGAGGGTAGGGCTAGATTTAATAGTTCAACTACTACAGCACCTGACGCTACATTGGAAATACAAGGTGATTTAGATTTAAAAAATCCTGGACATATATCCGCTAGTGGAAACATAAGTGGTTCATTAACTTCGGATTTACAATATGGTGGAGCAACAATTCATACGGTACATCAGTTAGGTAATGGTGCAACAACACCAAGTGTAGCTGGTAAAACAATAGTTAAAACTGCTAATTCAGGTACTACAGCTATAAATGGATTTGCTGATGGAGTCGCAGGTCAAATAGTTTATGTTTTAATTCAAGACAACCACACAGATTTTACAGATGGTACTAATTTTCAATTATTTAGAGGATTAGACCATACTTCTGCACAAACAAATGATACAATAACATTCATTTGTGTGGATGGTACAAAATGGGTAGAACAAGGAAGAAGTGATAACACTTAGGAGTGAATAATGGCAGATGTAAGAAATTTTAAACCACAATTAAGTTCATCAAGAATGTTCAAATATGTAAAAGGTGAATCAAAAGACTTTGATGATAAAAAAGTTGATGATAAATTTTACAATTATATGACATCTTCTTATGAAACACAAGATTATTTAAATGATGGTTATCAATTCGCATTAACTGCTCCTCTAATATATCAATTAGATTTATTAAAAGAAGATATAGATGATATACATACTCATTTATCACAAAGTAAATTTACAGATAACAAACAAAAATTTCCTGTAGTGGATGTTACAAAAGAATTTTATGTAACTGGTACTACATCGTTAGAGGGTGATACAACAATTTCAGGATTTACGGATATTAGGGGTGATTTTAAAGTTAATGGAAGTGCAATATCTAATTTAAAACCAGCTCTTGAATTTTCTGATAGTTTAAGAGCAAAAACTTTAATTAGTTCATCAGCTCAAATGGCTTCAGATATAAGTGGTTCATTCACTGCATTATCAGCTTCAATTGCTACCGATATAGGAAACGCTGGTGGTGGAAGTACTGATTTTACAAGTGTTGATTCTGTTCTTGCTCCTGATGCAGATGATTCAAGAGATTTAGGTTATTCTAATAGACAATGGAGAAATCTATATATTGATGGAACTGCAAATATTGATAAGCTTTCAGCAGACTCATTTACAAAACCCATCGCACCTGTTGTTCTAACAGCTACAAGTTTAAAAAGTTCTACGGTAGGTGTTACAGGAATAAATACTCTTGTATTAAATAGTTCAAATGCTTTAAGTATACAAGGTTTAGTACCTGCACATTCAGGACAAGAAATAACAATTATGAACATTGGTAGTGGAGCAGTAACAATAACTCGTTCAACAAAAAATCAAGCTAGAACAATTTATGGTTCTAGCAATATAACAATTAATCAACACCAAGCTTACAAATTTGTATGTAATCCAAGCCAAGTTTGGTATCAGATTAGTTAAAAAAATGATGATAAAAATTAAAACCTTATATTTATATATGAATAGGACTATATAATGGCTAAATCTAAACTAAGGTGGAGTGGAGTAGCAGTAGATGGAAGAAATATTCAATCCATAACTGGTGTTTCATCTAAATGGAGTAATAATTCATTCACTTGGGGTGAAGTATCTTTAGCAGCTGAAATAGCAGAAGTTATTGATGGTGTTGGTTATAAAAAAAGAAAAGAACGTCTTGATAAATTATTTAAAGACGAAGATAAAAAGAAAAGATTTATTCACTTGGTATGTAGAATAAAGGGTGAAAAGGTTTATGATGATAAAGTGGAAGTACAAGATATTGATGTTAAAGTAGAAGATGCTGAATTAGTCGTTGAAACCATTGTAAAGAAAGTCAAGTTGGAGATAAAAGAAAATGTATAAATTATATACCGATAAACAAGAAACCTTCGAATGTGATTTATTTTTGGAAGGTGCAGATTTAAAACAATCAAGTGCTAGACTTATTGTTGAATCAAAAGACTTGACATTAATGTTCAAGGGTACAATTGATGATAAAGGAAATTGTAAAGTTCCTATCAAAAAATTAAAAGGATTAATGGGTGAGAACACTACAGGTGATATTAAATTAGAAGTGATTGCAGAAGATACTTTAATTGAACCTTGGCAATCTGATTTCATTGTCGATACTGCTAAGAAAGTAACGGTTGAGGTTAAATCTCAAAAGACAAAGCCACAAATCAAAGAATCTACAAAACCACAAGTAAAAGTTAAATCAGTTAAAAATTATGTAAATCCAATTGATGAGATGGTAAATACATTGATTGAAAATGATATAACAATTGATAAAGTGTTACAAGATAAAAAGAAAATTGCACCAATATTAAACAATTATGCTAACACTATTAATTATCAAGGGGGAACTCAAAAGTTCATAAAAGAAGTAATTAATAAATTAGCTAAAAACTAAAGGTTATATAAATGTCATTCGACTTAACGAATAAGAACATCCAAGATACTTTTCAGAATCTATTACAGAAGACTGGTTCAGATGGTCGTTTATTTGATTTAGAAGGTAATCAAGTAAATGATTTAACTTTTACAAATATATCTGCAAGTGGACACATATCTGCTTCAAAATTTGTTGGTGATGGTAGTGGATTAACTGGATTAACATCAGCTGCTATTTCATCATATACAAATAATGGTAATAATAGAGTTGTAACTTCTGTTGATGCTAATACTGTAAATGGTGAAGCTAACTTAACATTTGATGGTACAGCTTTAAATGTAAATGGAGAATTAACTTCAAGTAAAATATTAGCAGATGCACCAAATCCAACAGATGATTTCTTTTTATTAAAATCAGGTAGTATGGAGAGTATAAAAGTAAACGGACAAGGTGTTTTAACATTGGGTGGATTTACGCTTTCACCAACAGCTGTTAGAGGTGGATTATATTATGACCACGATGATGATGAGTTTTATTTAGGAAAAAATAATTAACGAAAAATAAATTTAATATATATTTATATATGAATTAGGAGAAAATAATGGCAACTTGGAAAAAGATAATAACCAGCGGTAGTATCGCTGAATTAAGTCAGTTAACTGCTAGTGTAGGAATAAAAGTTCCAAATGATTCAATTCCAATAGCTTCGTTAGCAGAAGACGCTATTACAATTGCTGGAACATCAACTGCATTGGGTGGTTCAATAACTGCTGATACAATTGCAGGACAAATAAGTGCTGATACAATTAGTGGTAATCAGATTAATGGTGGAACAATTGGCTCAGTTACAATTTCTGCATTGGCTGGAGCATTATCTTTAGGTGATAACAACATTACAAATGTAGGTGATATAAACGCTGATAGTATTAGTGTTGATGCAGCTACAGCAGGATTAAATATTGACTTTAGTGCTGCAAATACTGGAACAAGTAAACTTACACTTAGAGACAATATGGCAGATGCTCTAAACATTACTGAAGGTTCAAACTCCTATATAAAATTTACAACTACAAATTCAAGTGAAAAAATATTAGTTAGTAAAGATACAGATTTTGTAGGAAACATAAGTGGTTCAACAATTGAAGGACAAATCCTTACTGCTGATGTATTTTTATCATCACCATCAGCGAGTATAACGAATTTAACAAATACAAACATAACCGCAAGTGGGAACATAAGTGGTTCATTAACTTCAAATCTTACAATAGGTGGACATGCAACAATTGGAGCTATAACGGCTTCCTCCTACACTGGTTCATTTGTAGGTGATGGTTCAAATCTAACAGGTGTTGGTCAAGATATTGACACATTAAACGCATTTAGTGGTGTCCCACACGCTACACAAGATGAATTTTTAATTTCAGACAATGGAACTGAATTAAGAGCGACAATGACAATGGTTGCAAATGGTGGATTTGCTCTTGTAAGTGGTGATGCAACAATAGCAGCAGGTGGTGCTTTAACAATTGCAGCCACAGCAGTTGAAAATGGAATGTTAGCAGATAATGCAGTAGATACGGAAGAAATTGCAGATGATGCAGTAACAACTGCTAAAATAACAGATGCAAATGTTACTTTAGCTAAAATAGCAAACGCAGCAGCAAACACCGTTATAGTTAGAGATGCTAATAGTAGTGGTGTGTTATCTGCTAAAGCAGTAACAAATACTCAAATTTTAATTGGTGATGGAACTGGTTTCACAGCCGCAGCATTAAGTGGTGATGTGACAATGACTAATGCTGGTGTTACATCTGTTGCTGATAATAAAATTGGAAACGATGAATTAAAACAAGACGATGATATAACTTTACAATCGTTAACTACGACAAACAATGTTACAATTGGTGGTGATTTAACAGTAAATGGTTCAACCACAACTATAGCAACCACTAATACAAAAGTAGAAGACCAATTAATGTTTTTAGGAACAGGTTCTGCTGCATCTAATAAAGATATTGGTATTTTAGCACAAAGTGGTTCAGCTGATTTATCAGGTTCAGCATTTTATCACGATACTGATTCTGAAAGATGGTCTGTTGCAAAAGGTATAAAAGATACAGCTACTTCTATAACTCCATTACAATTCGTCACCACAGTAAAAACAGACACTGTAAATCCTGATGCAACATCAGGTTCATATGGAGCTGGTGAAATGCATGTTAATACAGATAGTGGTGAAATTTGGATAAGATTTGGGTAAGAGGTTTGAATGGCAGTAAATTTTAACGGTGGATTTAAAATAGGTGGTGTTGAATATAGACACCCATTATCATCAGAAGAAATAAGATTTTTATTAACGATATTAAAACAATGTGATTTTAAAGGTGAAGAATTAGAAAATTTAATGGTAGTAACTTTAAAATTACAAGAAGAATATAATAAGGTTTTAGAAAAAGAAGAATTAACAAAGTAGTTATCGGCCTAATGTGTGGCAACATTGGGAAGTGGGCTTATCACAAGTAACCAACCATAATTAGGAGGATTTAATGCCAAACTGGAAAAAAGTTATTACTTCAGGTAGTAATGCACATCTCAATCATATAACGGCTTCATCCTATACGGGTTCATTTGTTGGCGACGGAAGTGGATTAACAAGTGTAACATCTACTGTTGATATTGATGGTTTAGGTGCAGGAACATCATTACATCAAACTCAAGACCATTTTATGTTCTCAGACAATGGGACAGAAAAGAAAATTACATTCAGTAATTTAGAAGATGCAATTTTTGGTAATGTAAGTGGTAATGCAACAATAGCAGCTGGTGGTGCTTTAGCACTTGCAGACAATTCAGTTGGAAACGATGAAATGGCCGATAATGCAATTGGAAATGCTGAATTAAAACAAGACGATGATATAGTGTTACAGTCGTTAACTACAACAAACAACATATCAGGCTCAACAATTGAAGGCCAGACATTGACTGCTGATGTATTTTTATCCTCTCCATCAGCAAGTTTAACCAACATAACTACAACAAACATTACGGCAAGTGGAACAATAAGTGCAAGTGGAGATGGATTTTTTACTGATTTAACTGTAGATGATGATTTAGCAGTATTGGGGCAAATAGAATTAGGGCATGCAAGTGATACAAGTTTAACGAGAGCATCTGCTGGTGATGTAAACATTGAAGGAAACATAATTTACAGAGCAGGTGGAACAGATGTACCAGTAACTGATGGTGGTACTGGAGTTGGTACACTTACTGATGGTGGTGTTCTATTAGGAAACGGAACTGGAGCTATTCAAGCTATGGCTGTTTTAACTGATGGACAAATGATTGTTGGTGATGGTACAACAGACCCAGTTGCAGAAAGTGGTGCTACATTAAGAACATCAATCGGTGTTGGAACTGCTGATAGCGTATTGTTTACAAATATTTCTGCAAGTGGAAACATAACTGGTTCCGATGTTCAAGGAGAAACCATAACCACCAATGTTTTCTTATCAGCTCCATCAGCTAGTATAACGAACTTAACTAATACTAATATTACATCAAGTGGAAACATAAGTTCAAGTGGACAACTTATTGCTGCTTCTGCTAATTTTAACGAAGGAAACATTACAAATGTAGGACAAATATCTGTTGATGGAATAATAGCTGATCCAGATTCAGATGTCACTATAGGTTTAGGAACTGGTGGTATTAGTTTTGAAGCAAATACTGGAGATACATTTCATTATAATTCTAATCAAAATAATGCTGATTTTCAATTCGCTGGAGAAAATAACCAAAATTTATTTTATATTGATTCATCAACAGATAGAGTTGGTATCGGAACATCAACTCCAGGTAAAAAATTAACTGTACAAGGTAACATAAGTGCGAGTGGTAATATAACGGCGTCATCCTACACTGGTTCATTTGTTGGTGACGGAAGTGGATTAACTAATGTGTCAGCAACTGTAGCTGATGAATCAGTAACTCTTGCAAAATTAGCACATGCAGCTGCAAATACAGTTCTTGTAAGAGATGCAAATAGTGCAGGTGACCCATCATTCAAAGCAGTAACAAACACTCAAATTTTAATTGGTGATGGAACTGGTTTTACAGCCGCAGCATTAAGTGGTGATGTGACAATGACTAATGCAGGTGTTACATCAGTAGCTGATAATAAAATTGGAAACTCTGAGTTAAAACAAAATGATGACATAACTTTACAATCGTTAACTACAACTAATAATATATCTGGCTCTACAATTGAAGGACAGACATTGACTGCTGATGTATTTTTATCATCACCATCAGCAAGTATAGTGAATTTAACAAATACCAATATTACTTCGAGTGGAAACATAAGTTCAAGTAAAAATGTAATTGCAAATCAATTAACAGCAAGTGCTTTTCAATTCATAGGAAGTGGAACAGCAGAATTAGAAGTTGAAGGACACATAACCGCAAGTGGAAACATAAGTGCAAGTGGTGGAATAACAGCTGCAACATTAGATACTCCACAAATATTTAACACTGGTTTAAAAATCGGTAGAGATTCTACGGATTTAATTGATTTTGCAACTGCTGATAATGTTATAGGATTTAGGGTAGGTGATAATGATGAAATGAAATTAAACACTACTAATCTACAACCTGCAACAAGTAATGGATTAGCTTTGGGTGCTGCCAATAGACAATGGTCAGATTTATTCCTTGCTGAAGGAGCAGTGATAAACTTTGATAATGGTGATGTAACCATAACTCAGACTGGAAATAATTTAGCAATAGCTGGAACAGATTCTACAACTTTTGTTGGAAATATAAGTGCGAGTGGAAACATAACTGGTTCAATAATTGAAGGTCAAACCCTTACAGCAGATGTATTTTTATCAGCTCCATCGGCTAGTTTAACCAACATAACTACAACCAACATAACCGCAAGTGGAAACATAAGTGCAAGTGGAATAATAAACACAAGTAGATTACGGGTTGATAACTTTATTGCATTAGATTCTAGTGGTGATATAGGTTCATTGTATGATGACAGTACTATCAACAATATAAAAATTGGAAGAAGTGGAGCACACATAACCGCAAGTGGAAACATAAGTGCAAGTGGTGAAATAAGTACGCATGTAGGACAACATATATTTAGTAAAACAAGTACCACAGATGCTGATGCTAAAGGTGATGTGGTTTTCTTTGGAGGCACAACATCAATGGATAATGGTAAAATTTATCATTATAAATCAGATGGAACTTGGGAGTTAGCTGATGCTGACGCTGTAGCAACCTGTGATGGTTTATTAGCTGTTGCATTGGGAGCGGCTTCAGATACAAATGGAATGTTGTTAAGAGGTACGGTTACATTAGACCACGATCCAGGTGCAGTTGGTGATGTGTTGTTTTTAGCTACGGGTGGAACAGGACAAGCCACAGCTACAGCACCTTCAGGTAATACTGATATAGTAAGAGTCATTGGTTATTGTTTAGATGCTTCAAATGGACAAATATGGTTTAATCCATCATCAACATTTGTAGAAGTGAGTGCTTAATGTGGAATCATATAAATAGAACGACTGTTCGAACAGAAGAAAATAAGTATAGACTTTATGCTAAATCTGCTCCTATTAATTATAAAAAATCAGACGGAACATTTGATACAATAGACCATACTTTTAATGACACCACCTCTTCAATTGGTGAAATATCTTTGATGGATAAAGGTGTGATGAGTGTTGGAAAAAGAAAAGGAAATAATCCTCATAAAGTAGTCGGAATCCGACCTGATAAAAATCAACATTTAGGAACACAACAATTAGAATTTAGTTTAGTCAATGTAGAACTTGATGGGGTATCTCAATCTTTTAATGTAGAGACTGATTTAGAAATTAAATTAGAATCAGCTAGAGTGCTTCAATTAGTTAAAGCAAATAAAGACTTTAATGATTTCAAAATTGAATTTGATATACACAACACAGGTCTAGAACTACAAAATTCAAAATATTCAAACACAACAACCATAAGAGAAGACTTTGGTTTTAATCTACACAATTTAGGAAATGTTGAAGGGGGAAATACAGATAAAACTTTTAATAATATTTTTACTGATAATAGAACTAATCCATATATAGATTCTTGTATATTTCAAATAACAAACAATTATATAACTACTGGACAATATTCCAATACAGAAGAATTTGGTGACAGTGATTTATCTAATTATGTAATAGATGATAATGTTTATCCAAATGGTGGTGCTGCATATTTAAAAGATTGTATAGTTCTAATTGCTAAAACACATAATATACAAGAGGTTGGTGTTGAGGAAATATTTGTAAATAAAATGTGTAATGAATATGGATTGGAAACAATATGGGAAGATGGTGAAAACGGACAATATTTTACAAAAGATGGTAAAAAAGTAGCTTCATATTATTCCATAGGTAATAATTTTTATATGTTTATAAATACAAAAGCAATACCTGATGATGTAAAAACATTATTTCAAAGAAAAACTTTCAATGATACTTCGTTTTTAAACATTACATTATCTGATTTCAATACAACGATTACAAATATGTTCAATACAGATTTAACAATAGACTTAAATACTGATTATTATGAACCAATTAATAATAAATTTGTTTTTAAAGTAAATAATGAATCATTTTATATTAATCCTCCTACTTTATTTGATGAAAGTTATAATGTATTAGAATTAGAAACAATTCATTCATTGAAACAAAATAATGATGGTAGTTATAGATATACCAAATATTTTTCACTAATTGGATACTTAAAAAATTCACATAATATAAAATATATTGATGCGGATTTAGCAGCTGCAACAGGTGAAGATGCAATAACTTCAGATAAAAAACCATCTGGATTTGGTACTAGTACAGCTAACCAATATACCTCTACCAATCATAATGCATTAAGAAATTCCACAACTGCAAATTCAACTTTTGCAAGGACAGCATCTGATAATATAGTACGAATATGTTCAATTGTCCATCAGAAGACAACAGTAACAAACAATGGGGTAACTACTACAAGTTATTTTTATCTCAGAAATCAAAATGCTTATAAATTTGACTCATCTGGTATATCTGACGCGGTTACAAGCGCAACATTTAAAATAAAGGGTAGGCATAATAACACTGGTACTAGTACTCCAGCTGACTTTCATCTTATACTATTAAAAGCTAGTTTAACAGGTACTGAAGTTGTAGCTAATTGGAATGATTTTGTAGGACATACATCAGGTTGGGGTGCAAGTGATGTTACAGAATATACAGCAGAACATGTTTGTACTGATTCTTCAATGACATTTCAAAACATTACATTAAATTCAGATGCTAGAAGTGATTTACAAAGTCTTGATGATTTTGAATTTATTCTGGAGGAAAAAGAAGAGGTTTATGATGATAGTTTTGACCATCATGGTGCTTTTGCTTCTAGTACTAGTGCTTATACGAGAGCGTTTGATAGTATTTCTGTTAATGCTCCTACTACATCACTTAGACCTTACATAGAATTTGAAACTGGTGCTAGTGGTTATGGACATAAAGTTGCAGGAGTAGCAGCTGCAAGTATTTCAAAAGTAAAAGGTGTTGCTACTGCAAACATTGGTAAAGTAATAGGAGTGGATTAAAATGTATAATTATAATACAGAACAAGAACTAATAGATACTTGTAATTCTGAAGGATTATCATTCAGTAATATTTCTGATGTATTAAATTTTTTCACAGATGATGAAATAGGTTGGACAGAAGAACAAGCCAAAACTCATTTAAGAGATAGTTTTCCAAATGTAACTGATTGGAGTTTTTAAATGGCAAATTTTTCACCTTCAGACGATGCTTATAGTATTAAACAAGCTTCTGCCGGTTCAACTGTTACTGAAAAACTTGAATCCGCTAGAGATAATACTAATGTAAGTAGTATGAACGCTTCTAATATGGGTAGTGCTATTCAATTCTTAGAAATAATAGCTAGACCTCAAGCTAATGTAAATTTTTATGTTATATATAGGAGTCATTTAATATTTGATTTATCTGGTGCTGATGCTGGAACTATTGAATCAGCTACATTAAAATTATATGCATACGAAGCTGATACTGGTGGAACAAGAAATAATGGACATAAATTTTATGTAATTGGACACGATTATGGGGGTACTTTAAATGCTGCACTTGATGATGTGAATCCAACAAACTATGCAGCAGGTGATTGGACATCAACGGATGTACCAACTTATTCTTCAGAAATAACAGTTAATGGAGTATCTGCGGGTGATTTAATTAGTGTTACTTTAAATTCAGCTGCAATTACAGATATTAATTCAGCATTAGCCTCGGGTGATTTTGATATAGGATTAGTGACTAATTATGATTATAAAGATGATTTTACTTTAACACCATCAATAACTACTAATCAATACAATGGAGTAAGAGTTGCTAGTCAAGACCATGCGACTTCTGCATACAGACCTGTTTTAGAATTAAATTATGCATCACCAACAACAGGTCCTTTTAAAATTCAAGCTGGTGCAAGAGTTCAAGTTTCAAGTGGTAAGTTTAAAGTAGGAACTATATAATAAAATAAAGGTATTATTAACTTTTGTTATATTTATATATGAATAGAACTATATTAATTGGAGAACCATTTTGGTTAACTTAAAGAATTTATTAACAGAAGGTGTATTTGATAAAGGTATATTGAAAGCCGTTTTTATGGCTGGAGGACCAGGTTCTGGTAAAACCTATGTTTCATCACAAATATTCGGTATTCCAAACAAAAATATTAATATATCCGTTGGTGGATTGAAATCAGTTAATTCAGATACAGAGTTTGAATTTCTATTAAAGAAATATGGATTTGCTACTTATGGTACAGGTAAATTAGATATTGATAAGTGGCCTGATGAAGTATTTGATTTAGTTGCTGGTGGTGATGAAGATTCCAAAGATATGACGGTTAGAAAAAAAGCCAAGTTAATGACACGAGATAGAAAAGAAAAATATATGGAAGGTCGACTTGGAATGATAATTGATGGTACAGGCCACGATTACGGAAAAATTAAAAAGGAAAAAGAACAATTAGAGAAACTTGGATATGATACTTATATGGTATTTGTTAATACTTCATTAAAAGTGGCCCACGAAAGAAATAAAGAAAGAGAAAGAAGATTACCTGAAAAGATATTAGAAAAGTCTTGGAAAGATGTACAAAAGAATCTTGGTAAATTTCAAGGATTGTTCGGTAGTAAATTTGCAGTTGTGGATAATTCAAAGTTTTTAAAACCTGAAGATGCACAAAATAAATTTGGAATGATTGTTAAAAAGTATATTAACAAATTCATTAAAGGGCCCGTAAAAAATTATATTGGTAAAAAATGGATTAAACATAATTTACTTCTTAGAGGTAAAAAATAGATTTTTGATAATAAGTAGGTTACACTAACGATATAACCAGGAGACTGATATGGAAAACGAAATCCAAAATCAGGTTTCATTAATTCTCGGTGAATACGGGTGGTTATTTATAGTTGGTATTTTAACATTACTCTTCCGTTCTACAATTGAAAAACTTGTAGCTGGATTTATGATATTTCAGGGTAATGATTATAATGAAGACGATGTAGTAGAAGTAGATGGTAAACCTGGCAGAATAGTCAGAGTAGGAATCTG
>Ga0206123_10003314_pt1 | contig 13354 bp, 10 predicted proteins | sample Helgoland_Spring_2_FD_160086 | JGI IMG/M metagenome (GOLD analysis project Ga0206123, IMG submission 160086) | Pelagic subsurface seawater microbial communities from Kabeltonne, Helgoland, North Sea - Helgoland_Spring_Bloom_20160316_1 | ecosystem: Environmental > Aquatic > Marine > Epipelagic ... | reverse complement strand
TAATTTTTCAGATTCTGTTTCGTATTCAAAATCGTTGTTTTTTAAAAAACTTAAGAAGTCTTGAAAATCAGTTTCAGAAAATTTAAAGTTTTTCCAATCTTTTAATTCATTTGAATAATAATAGGTTGTAGCATAATCAAAAATCGCTTGATCTTTGAGTAAAGCCGTTGTAATTGGACTGAATTTCCCAGATTCTAATTCGATATCAGGCATAATGCCACCCCCATCATAAACTGTTCTTCCTCCTTTTGTTTGAAACGAATTATATTCTTTGGAATCAACCCGAACAGGATCGCCATTTTCATCACGATTCCAATAATCCAATGCTTGTATACATCGTCCGCTTGGTGTATAATATCTAGAAATTGTTACTTTTAATTGAGTTCCGTAGGTAAGTTTCTTAGGACGCTGTACCAAGCCTTTTCCAAAACTACGCGCCCCAATTACGACTGCTCTATCTAAATCTTGTAAACCACCAGAAACAATTTCACTTGCGGATGCACTGCGTCCGTTAACCAATACTACTAAGGAAATTTCGGTATCAAATGCAGGCTTCTGAGTTTTATAGGTTTTGTTGTACTTTTTAATAGCCGATTTTGTGGTTACAATAGGTTCGCCTTTTGGCACAAATAAATTCACGATATTTACAGCCTCTGTTAATAATCCGCCAGGATTACCTCTCAAATCTAATATTAGTTTTGTTGCACCTTGACTTTTTAAGTCTGTTAGGGCTGCTTTTGTTTCTTTAGTAGTTTTTTTATTAAATTTAGATAAGACAATATAACCTATATCGTCACCTATCAACTGATAAAAAGTAACCGCATGTACATCAATTGCTCCTCTTATTAAAGAAGTTTCTTCTTTTTTTCCCTGACGTAAATAAGTGAGATTTACTTTTGTATCTGCCATTCCCTTTAATAACTCGCTTGAATCTCCTTCATGTTCTTTTATATTAATATCATTAATAGTGATTATTTCATCTCCTGCTTTTAATCCAGCAATATCTGCTGGAAATCCTTTAAAAGGTTCAATGATAACCATCTTGTTATCTTTATTTCTTACAGTAGCTCCGATTCCTGTATACATACCAGAATTGTTAATACGAGCGTCTTCTACTTCTTGTTCGTTCCAATAAACCGTATAAGGATCTAAATCTTCCAACATCCCTTTTATGGCTTTATTCATTAAATCTGAAGGGGTGGTTTCATCCACATAATTCATATTTAACTCTTTAAAAAGCGTTGTGAATATTTCAATTTGCTTAGCGATTTCAAAAAAATCTTTTTTAAAACTTACCGTCGCAAGTAAAACGCCTAAAGCAAGAAAAGGAATAAGAATGTTCTTTTTCATTTTTTCATTTTTTTAAGTACGTTAATAAATGATTTATCAATGGTGGTATAAGGTGAATTTTCTTTTCCAATATATAAAAAGAACAACAAATACTTAAAATCACCATCATTTTTTAACAAATGTTTTTGATGACGATATACCTCTCTTAGTTGTCTTTTTATACGATTTCGGGTCACAGCTTTTTTAAAATTGTGTTTTGGAACTGAAAATGCTGCCTTTGTTTTATGGCTATTTTCTATTGGAAGATAAAACAACTTTATAGGATATTTAATAACAGTGTTACCCTCTGCAAAAAGATGCTTAATAGCTTTTTTACTCTTAAGTTTTTCAGATTTTGGAAAACTAAAATTCATGTTGGTAAATGTATGAAATAAGGGAGAGTATCAGTAATAAATTAGAAGCCAATATCTAAATTTGCCCGAATTCTACTTACAGTTTCTTTGATGTATTAGTGCTGTAAGACAACTTTTCAACAACTATTTTAGATTATAAGTATTATTTTCAAGATTAATATCCGCCATTAAGCCAGAGTCGTCAATTACAATACTTTTAATTCTCTTATCTTTTTTTAGAACAAAGGAGTAGTTTGGGTAAGCCCAAGCCCAGTCTGGCAAAACAGTCCAACTTTCATCAAGTCGCGGGTTTGGCTTATTGGTTCGCATCATTTGTAATGGAATGTAAAAGTTACCCGTCGTATCGTCTTCATAAGTCACTTTAAGATCTATTGGCATAGGCATTAAACCAATTCTTTCAATAGTTACAATCGTCTTTTCTTTTTCAGAAACTATATTCTTGATGCCGTAATCTATAGTATTAGTTGTCTGTGTCCAGTCTGTCAAATACCAATCTAGTTCTGCGCCTGACACTTTTTCCGCAACTCTTATAAAATCGTTAGGTGTTGGGTGTTTAAAAGCCCACTCTTTATAATATCGCAACAGTGTTTTATTTAAATTATCTTTACCTATTACATATTCAAGTTGGGAAAGAAAAACAGCACCTTTGCTATATGCCGCAATACTGTATCCAGTATTGGTGGTATAACGATCTGCTTGAGTAGACTGGGGTTGCTCTTTACCACTAGTAGCAATATAACTGTATCCTCTGTATGAGTTTGAATTTGGATTGTCTTTTCCTTCTTTCATTATTTCATTCATAGCTAGGTTAGAAATGTAGGAGGTAAACCCCTCATCCATCCACTCGTGTTTACTCTCGTTTGTAGCTAATAAAAACTGAAACCACGTGTGAGCTAATTCATGAGCTGTAACACCGATTAAACTTTCTAGCTTCCTTTTACCGGTAATTAAAGTACACATAGCGTATTCCATACCCCCATCACCACCTTGAATAACAGAATACTGTTTATAAGGATAATCACCAATGTGTTTATTAAAATAAGATAATAGTTGTGCTGTTTTTTCTTGTAGATTTTTCCAATTTTCAATAATCTCAGGGTCGTTTTTATAGTAGAAGTTTAAGATAACCCCGTTAGGACCCTTATAAGTGTCGTGGATAAAATTTTTATCCGCCGCCCAAGCAAAGTCATGAACATTTGGCGCTTTAAAATGCCAAGTTCTGGTGTTTCCCTTAGTTTTTTTCCCTAAGCCTTTTTTATCACTATTTTGAAGATACCCAGTGCCACCTATAATATAGTTTTCGTCAAGTTTTATACGCACATCGTAATCTCCCCAGACACTGTGAAATTCACGCGCTATGTATGGTACCGCGTGCCAACCCTCAAAATCATATTCTGCTATTTTTGGAAACCACTGTGTCATAGAATATGCGATACCTTCTGCGTTATTTCTTCCCGATCGCCTTATTTGAACTGGTATCTGCGCGTCCCAGTCCATTGTAAACACAGTTGACCTGTTAGGTAAAATAGGAGTATTTAATTCAACTTCTAATATAGTTCCAGCAATTTCAAAAGACAAAAGAACCCCATCTTGTGTTAATCGTTGAGGTTTTATAAAACCAATTTCTGAGGGTAATAATTTAGAAATACGATCCCCAACTCTTTTGTCTGAATCTTCAATATTTCTTGAACGAACATCCATTTCGCTCCCAGGCTGAAAAGCATTAAAGTATAAATGATAAAACACCCGATATAAAGTATCGGGTGAGTTGTTAGTGTAAGTTAGCTCTTGAACACCTTTATATTGGTGGGTTTCAACATCTAAATCTATTGCTATTTTATAGTCTGCTTTTTGTTGCCAGTAAGACGTGTTGTTTTGGGAAAACACCACACCAAATACTATTAAAAAAATAAAATTTAAAACTAACTTCATATAATTACAGTTTGCTTGCTAAAATTAGCGCGTTGTATAAATTTACTGTTTTTCCAGATTTAGAGATAGCAGTAAACGGTTGCATATTAGATTCGTCACCGCCAACAATTACAGAGTTAGAAACACTTAAGCCGCTATCCATTAACACTCGCTTTACTTGTTTAGCAGATAATTTTGGATAACAAGAGCGAACCATGGCTGCTACTCCCGCAACGTTAGGCGATGCCATTGATGTTCCTTGTAAATACTCATAAGTATCTAGTGGAGTTGTCGACCAAATCTTTACACCAGGAGAAAATAAATCAACATTTGCTACTCCATAATTTGAAAAAGTAGCAACCATCTCTTTTCCATACTTATAATTTAAAGCCCCAATTGTGATAAAATTATCACTAATCTCTTCACCTTTTACTATTTCATCGTTGGGGTAACTCACTACAACATCTAAATCGTTTGCATCGTTTCCTGCTGCATTTACGATTAATACATCTTTTTTTGCAGCATATTTAATAGCATCCCAAACCCACTCTGGGTTTTGCGAAAACGCTTTACCAAAACTAGTGTTGATCACCTTTGCTCCATTATCAGCAGCATAACGGATTGCCAACGCCACATCTTTATCATACTCATCTCCATCCGGCACAGCTCTTAATGCCATTATTTCAACGTTTTGAGCCACTCCATCCATTCCAATATTATTATCTCTTTGTGCTGCAATAATTCCAGCTACGTGAGTTCCGTGTTTTGCATCTTCTTTTTTTGGATCTGGCCCATCAACATCATTATTACCATAAACGTTATCGTTAATATCGTAAGGATTGTCTTTAAGAACAGCTCTAAAATCAGTATCCATAGTGAAGTGATTTTCTAATCGGCCCTGAAAGTACTGAACCCCTCCATTAAGACGTTCTTTAAACTCTGGAATAGTACCTCCATAAGAAAGCATTTGAGAAAGAATACCAATGTTTTTTTGATCTTCTTCTGTCGGATCTGAAATAGCAGCTAAATCCTCAGCGTTGTAATCCTCTTTTCCTACTTTTTTTGAAATAACATCATGGGATATAGTTACTTGATTAAGCATCTGGCTATACCTTTCAAAGTTCGCTTTTATTTCTTTGTGTTCCTTATTATATTCCGATTTTGCACTCTCGTAAAGGTCAAAAATATCTTTTTCGCTTTCCTCAATATCAGCGCTGCTTTTTCCATCAAAAACAGCATTATATCTTTTTATAATACGAACAAATTCAAGATTTTCACCAACAATGTCACCTAAAAAGTTCCATCCATGAACGTCATCTATATATCCGTTTTTATCGTCGTCAATTCCGTTGTTTGGAATTTCGTTCGTATTCGTCCAAATAACGTTTTTCAAATCCTCATGCTCAATATCAACTCCACTATCAATTACAGCAACGATTACTTTTGTTCCTTTAAGATTTGGAATTAATTCCGCATAAGCTCTATCAACACTCATACCAGGTATAGTATCAGAGACTAAATCAGTGTAGCTCCAGCTTTTAAGCTGGGCATCTTCAATTTTAGTTGTTTTAGCTGTTTTTTCGTTTGTATTTTTCAAAAGAGCTGCATTAATTGGCCTTACAGTACTTCCACAACTTGTTAATAATATTGTTGTTGTAGCTGCGAATAAAAGAGGTTTTAATATTTTCATTGTTATTTAATTAAAAAATTCGTTAATAGCAAAACACTCGTCGAGACGAACTCCTCTGTCGGTATGTTTTACAGTAATAATTGGATTATGAGCATCATGCTCTAGAAATAAATAGTAATTATTATTTGCTGCCAAATTTAGAAATTTTTCTTTTTCTGGCATAGTTAATAAAGGTCTTGTGTCATATCCCATTACAAAAGGCAGGGGTAAATGTCCTACGGTTGGTAATAAATCTGCCATAAAGACCACCTTTTTTCCTTTATAATTAATATGTGGAATCATTTGTTTCTCGGTATGACCGTCTGCAAAAAAAATATCAAAATTCATTTTTTTTGACTCTAAAAAATCACCCTCATAGTTCTCAATAAAATTTAATTGCCCGCTTTCTTGTATCGGTATTATATTTTCGACTAGAAAAGATGCTTTTTCCCGACGATTTGGTTTTGTAGCCCAATCCCAGTGATTGGTATTACTCCAATAAGTTGCGTTTTTAAACGAAGGTTCATAACCTGTTTTATTTTTATTCCACTGTATGGCACCACCACAATGATCAAAATGGAGGTGAGACAAAAACACATCTGTAATATCATCTTTATGGAAACCTTTGTTTTTTAGTGAAGACTCTAACTTATGCTCTCCCCAGGGATAGTAATATCCAAAAAACTTATCACTTTGTTTGTTACCCATACCCGTATCTATTAAAGTAAGCCTATTGCCGTCCTCAATTAATAGACAGCGAGCAGCTATATCTATCATATTATTATTATCAGCTGGGTTCGTTTTGGACCAAATTGATTTAGGAACCACGCCAAACATAGCTCCGCCATCTAATTTAAAATTACCTGCTTCGATAGGGTGTAATTCCATAAGCAGACAAAGGTAATTAAACAGATGAATAAGGGCAAAATCTTATGAGATTATTAAGATATTATGCTAATTTGTATTTGTAAAATAATTTTTTGAATTTAAAGTGTTGATTTATTTGTTAAGAATTGCAGCTAGTCTCTTTCCATAATCTATAAAAGCAACGGTCTCATCTGTCCGAGCTAACTTTATTTTATCAAATATTAAAAGGGCACTACCGCTACTTTCAATATGATAAATTTGCTGGTTCTCAAAAAAGCGAATAATTTCTTCAGTAAAAAATGAACGAATTTCAGATTCATTGTTACCCATGAGTAAGAATTTCTTAGAAAAATCAGGATACATTTCAAAATCAATATCCTTATAACCTGTAAACGCCATTACCCGATCAAAAATTTTTCCTAAAACCCCTTCCTTTTCCATAGAGAAAACAGGTATTTTTCTGTTTAACTTTAGGACCATTAACGTGGTATTAAAAGTTTCAGCTGTAAAAGCTTGTCCCTCATTAAATGTAATATCTGCAATTTCCCATGACATGCCTTTTCCTTGAAACGATCCCTTCAAACTATTGTATTTTCGTTCAATAGGCCTAATCTCAAAAAAATGAAATTTTTTAAAATAGTCTGTATTCCAATCCACTTGGCTCGAGAATTGAAAGTCTTTTTCGGTTGCTAAATTCCTTAAGCGTTTTTGTCTTTGAGATAATTTAGCATCAGAGCTGGTCAAACATATTTTTAAAGCTCTATTATGATTGGATGAGGATACGTGCGAGTCTAATCCAGTAATAAAAACTTTTCCACCAGATGCTCTTTGCGTTTTTAAATATTCAGCTAAGTAATCCATATAGGTAATACCCACCAATCTAGTTTCTGATAAATCAATGTTGACATCAGCTCCTTGAGGAATTTGTACTATCAATTTATCAATTTTTAAAATTCCTAAAAAATTAGCAACTCCTTTAATTTTAAGATCAAAGGCATTGTCAGACAATTTTACGAGTCTAGTTCTTGATTTATAGATCATTTTAAAAAATTGCGGGATAGATAACTTCGCTAATAGCATGTGCGTAACTAGGGCTAGTAGAAGTCCGCCAAGTAAACCAACCAACAAATTAGTGTATAAAGTTAAAACCATAGTAAAAATAAAGAAAACAAGCTGCTCAGTTCCTTGGTTGTAAGCTTGTTTAAAAACTGCGGGTGAAGCCAATTTAAAACCAGTGTATACAAGTAAAATAGCAAAAGCACACAAAGGTACCTGTCTCATTATTGGGCTTAACAAAACAATAAAAGCTAATAATAACAAACCCTGATACATGTTTGACCATTTTGTTTTTGCGCCATTGTGAATGTTTACAGTACTTCTAATAATAACAGCAATTATTGGTAGCCCCCCAATTAAACCCGCTACCACTGTACTCATACCAATCCCTGTCAAGTCTTTATTTAAATTTGTTTTTCGCCTATATGGATCAATTTTATCAACTGCTTTTGCGATAGCCAAGGACTCTATACTTGTAATTATTAACATTGAAAATACTGTTGTCCAAAACTCAAGGGTGTTTATTTTGCTGAAGTTAGGGTGCATTATGGAATCTATTATAGAATCAGGAATATCCAACAGTAAATCAGGGCCTATATCATAGGCTTTTCCTAAAAAAGAAATGGTTTGTTGATCAAAGAAATTGAATACATATACAAATGGGATTGAAAGAGCTATAACCCACATGGGCGCTGGTAAAACATGAAGAAAGCGATAACTGGTTTTACTATGAAACAACAACAACAACAATCCTGTTAAAGAGATAATTACAACAAAGGGATTGGCTTCGGGCAACAATAAAAAAGCATCAATTAGATTTTGAATAATGCTACTGCTATTAGAACTTGTGCCCAGCGCAACATGAATCTGTTTTGCAAAAATGATAATTCCTATGGCTGCCAATATACCATGAATTACTGAAGAATGAAAGACCTCTGCTAATCTTCCTAGTTTTAACAAACCAAGCAGCATTTGAATTGCACCCGAAACTACAACAGCTGCTAACACATAATTAAACGCTTGCCCAGAGCCATCGTCCATTAATACAATACCTAAAAGAATTACCCCAATAACTCCTTTAGCTGGCCCATTGACCGATATATGACCACCTCGGTATAAGGTTGTAACAACCCCTCCAATAATTGCAGACAAAATACCAGACATTGCTGGTGCTCCCGCAGCAAGAGCAATACCTAACGAAAGAGGTAAAGCAATTAGTGCAACACTTACAGCAGCAATTAAATCACTACGCCAATTTTGAATTAACCCCTGAACACCTTTCTTTGGTATGGTTTCCATTTTTTAATTTTTGATAATTTTATTAATCAATAGCTAAAATAGTAAATATTCAGAATTATTTATATGTTAATGATCCTAAGAGATGTTACAATCAGGTTTCGATATAACTATAATTCTTCAGGCGCTAATTCTAAATATAAGCCCTCTAACTCTTTCGTTAGGGATATTTGACAACCCAACCTGCTATTTTTTTTAACATTAAATGCCTCAGATAACATAGCTTCTTCTTCTTCTCCTTTTTCAGGAATAGCGTGTTTGGAATGAACATAGCATTGACAAGAGGCACACATAGCCATGCCGCCACAAACCCCAATAGTGCCTTCTGGAGCTAACTCATAAGACCGAACAATTTCCATAATATTCATAGCCATATCTGTTGGTGCTAAAATTTTATGAATATGCCCATCTCGATCCTTTATAGTGATGTTAATGTCTGACATAATTAATCATTATGGTTGAGCGACTGAATGACGGGTTTTTTAGCTTCCTTTCTAGTGCCGTCAAAACCATCAATACCACTTACTGTAGTGTATCTAAAAATATTTTTTTTACCAGGGTTTATTATTTTAAACGCAGATTGACACATTAATGTTGCCTCGTGAAATCCACACAAAATAAGTTTTAATTTTCCAGGATAGGTATTGATATCGCCAATTGCAAATATACCAGGAACGTTTGTTTGATAATCAAAGGTATCTACCTTAATAGCATTTTTTTCAATTTCTAATCCCCAATCAGCAATAGGTCCAAGTCTTGGCGATAAACCGAAAAGTGGGATAAAGTGATCTAAGTCAATATTGGTGTCGACTTTATTTTTTGTGATGACAATTCTCTCTAATTTTTCTTTTCCAATAAGTTGAGTAATCTCAGCTGGAGTAATTATATTTATTTTTTTTTGTTTTTTTAATTCTCTCGCTTTTTCAAGAGAATCTAAAGCCCCTCTAAATTCATTTCTTCGATGAACAAGTGTAACTTCTTTTGCAATATCCGCCAAATAAATACTCCAATCAAGAGCTGAATCTCCTCCCCCGGCAATAACAATACGCTTGTTTTTATAAATAGCAGGATCTTTAATAATATATTCCACCCCTTTACCCTCGTAAAAATTTAAGTTGTCCAAACCGGGCTTTCTAGGTTCAAAACTTCCTAAACCTCCAGCAATAGCAATCACGGGTGCTTGATGTTTTGTTCCGCTACTTGTTACAACCACAAACATTCCGTTTTTATCTTTTGAAATTTTTTCTGCACGTTCTCCAAGAGTAAATCCAGGCTTAAATTGCTTACATTGTTCCAATAAGTTATTGGTTAAATCTCCAGCAAGAATTTCTGGGAAACCCGGAATGTCATAGATGGGTTTTTTTGGATAAATTTCGGAACACTGTCCTCCAGCTTGAGGGAGTGCGTCTATAAGGTGGCATTTAAGCTTTAATAAACCTGCTTCAAACACTGTAAATAAACCTGTTGGTCCAGCTCCAATGATTAAGATATCCGTTTTTATCATGTTAATATTTTTTCAAAATTGAAACTGCAAAATTACAAACCTTTTATCTTTTTTCTTGATTTTGAAGATTTTTTCTAATGGAAGTAAACTTATTTAAAGTCAAAAGTATTGAGTTTTTTAATTACCAGGAGTATTTTATAATAATTTTATGAAAATACATTCTTTATTTTACGGAGATAAATTTTAGTTTTGTTCTTTTAAAAATTGAGTCGTGGCTATTAAAATTACAGATGAGTGTATTAATTGTGATGCTTGCGTTGCAGAATGTCCAAATAATGCAATTTATGAACCAGATCAGGAGTGGTCTTTTTCAGACGAAACAATTTTAACAGGATTAATTACTTTGCCTGACGGTTCTAAGGCAGATGCTGAGGCACAAAACGAACCGGGTTCAGACGAATTTTATTACATCGTGACCGATAAATGTACGGAATGCAAAGGTTTTCACGAAGAGCCACAATGTGCAGCCGTTTGTCCTGTTGATTGCTGTGTGCCTGATGAAAAAAATATAGAATCAGAAGCCGCCTTGCTTAGCAAAAAATATTGGATGCACGGAGAGTAAACCCCTTTCACACTTTAATCATTTAACTTAAGTACCGCCATAAAAGCTTCTTGAGGTATTTCTACATTCCCTACCTGACGCATTCGTTTTTTTCCTTTTTTCTGTTTTTCAAGTAGTTTACGCTTACGAGAAATATCACCACCATAACATTTTGCAGTAACATCCTTACGGAGTGCTTTTACTGTTTCTCTTGAAATAATTTTTGCTCCAATCGCTGCTTGAATTGGAATATCAAATTGTTGTCTTGGGATTAGTTGGCGAAGCTTTTCACACATTTTTTCCCTACATCATAAGCATTATCTTGATGTAGTAAAGCAGATAAAGCGTCTACCGGATTACCATTTAATAATACATCTACCTTTACTAATTTAGAAACTCGCATTCCTATTGGATGATAATCAAAAGAAGCATATCCTTTTGATACTGTTTTTAAACGATCATAAAAATCAAAAACAATTTCAGCGAGAGGCATATCAAAAGATAACTCAACCCTTTCAGGGGTTAAATAGGTTTGATTGGTGATCTGCCCGCGTTTGCCAATACATAGCGACATAACTGGGCCAACAAAATCCGATTTTGTGATAATTGAAGCTTTTATATAAGGCTCTTCAACCCTGTTTAAACTGGATGGTTCCGGTAAATCGGAAGGATTATTTACCAACAGTATTTCGTCAGGTTCTTTATTGGTATAAGCATAATAAGAAACGTTAGGAACAGTTGTAATTACTGTCATTCCGAATTCTCGTTCTAAACGCTCTTGAATAATTTCTAGATGAAGCATTCCTAAAAAGCCACAGCGAAAACCAAAACCAAGCGCAGCTGAACTTTCCGGCTGAAAAACCAAAGAAGCATCGTTAAGTTGAAGCTTTTCCATAGAATTTCTTAATTCCTCGTAATCTTCGGTATCTACAGGATAGATACCTGCAAATACCATTGGCTTAACATCTTCGAAACCATCAATACTATTTTTAGTTGGATTTTTAAAATCGGTAATAGTATCACCCACTTTTACTTCTTTAGCTTCTTTAATCCCTGTGATTAAGTAACCCACATCTCCAGCTTTTACGCTGCTTTTTATTTCTTGTTTTAATTTAAGAGCCCCAACCTCATCGGCATAATAGTCATTATTGGTTGCCATAAATTTAATATGCTGGCCCTTTTTAATTTCCCCGTTCAATATCCTGAAATAGGTTTCAACCCCCCTAAAAGGGTTGTAAACAGAGTCAAATATTAAAGCCTGTAATGGCTCGTTTACATCTCCTTGTGGAGCTGGTATTCTTTCAATAATAGCCTCTAAGATAGCCTCAATCCCAATACCTGTTTTAGCACTTGCTGGAATTACTTCTTCCGCATCACAACCCAAGAGTCCAACTATGTCATCAGTTACCACTTCTGGATTTGCAGACGGTAAATCAACTTTGTTTAACACAGGGATAATTTCTAGATCATTCTCAAGCGCTAAATACAAATTAGATATCGTTTGAGCCTGAATACTTTGGGCAGCATCAACTACCAACAAGGCTCCTTCGCAAGCCGCAATTGACCTGGAAACCTCGTAAGAAAAGTCGACATGCCCAGGAGTATCTATTAAATTTAAAACATACGTCTCTCCTTTATAAGTGTATTCCATTTGTATCGCGTGACTTTTAATGGTAATACCTCGTTCTCGCTCCAAATCCATACTGTCTAACAATTGGTTTTGTTTTTCGCGTGCAGTAACTGCTCCAGTGCTGTCCAAAAGACGATCAGCTAGGGTACTTTTACCATGATCAATATGGGCAATAATGCAAAAATTACGTATGTTTTTCATAAAAAAATACTACTCTTATTGAGTTTGCAAATATAGAATAAAAGGAACCAATTTACAGTGCTTAATTAAAAACCGTTTTAAAAAACTAATTAAGATGATTTTCAATACGATAATTACAAAAAACTAGCCTATGTGGTTTATTAAAATCTAAATAAACAGTCTTAGACACAGACGTATACAGATAGCAATTAATTTACTTATTTTTGCAAACATATGGTAAAAATAGACACTATAGAACTAGGAGATTTTCCGCTGTTACTCGCTCCCATGGAAGATGTAAGCGATCCTCCATTCCGAGCATTGTGCAAAGAACAAGGTGCAGATGTGGTTTATACGGAGTTTATATCGTCTGAGGGTTTGATTCGCGACGCTGCAAAAAGCGTTATGAAACTTGATATTTATGAAAAAGAACGACCTGTTGGAATTCAAATTTTTGGAGCAAATTTAGAGTCAATGCTCCGAAGTATCGAAATAGTGGAAGCTTCGAATCCAGATATTATTGATATTAACTTTGGTTGTCCGGTAAAAAAAGTTGTTTCTAAAGGAGCGGGTGCTGGAATATTAAAAGATATTGATTTAATGGTTTCTTTAACTAAAGCAATGGTTGAACATACTTCTTTGCCAATAACAGTTAAAACACGTTTGGGTTGGGATGAAGAAACTATAAAAATTGTAGAAGTAGCCGAAAGATTACAAGATGTAGGCTGCAAAGCAATAGCTATTCACGGAAGAACAAGAAAACAAATGTATAAGGGAGCCGCTGATTGGGCCCCTATTGCAGCGGTAAAAAACAATCCGAGAATGCACATACCTGTTTTCGGAAATGGCGACGTTAATACTCCAGAGCGTGCCAAAGAAATGAGAGATTCATTTGGTCTTGACGGCGCAATGATTGGTAGAGCGAGTATTGGCAACCCTTGGTTTTTTAGAGAGGTACAACATTATTTAAAAACAGGTAAAAAATTATTAAATCCTA
>Ga0206123_10003311_pt1 | contig 13357 bp, 11 predicted proteins | sample Helgoland_Spring_2_FD_160086 | JGI IMG/M metagenome (GOLD analysis project Ga0206123, IMG submission 160086) | Pelagic subsurface seawater microbial communities from Kabeltonne, Helgoland, North Sea - Helgoland_Spring_Bloom_20160316_1 | ecosystem: Environmental > Aquatic > Marine > Epipelagic ... | reverse complement strand
TGTTACATTAGACTCCTTCTCCACTAAGGAAACTGGGTTGTCAGGGTATTATAAATTTATGAGAGGTGTCGCGGTTGGTGATAAAGTGGTGTTTGCTCCCGTTGAATCATCGAAAGTGGGGATATACGATGTCACATTGGACTCCTTCTCCACTAAGGAAACTGGGTTGGGAAAGGATGAATTATTTTCGGGAGCTATATCGGTTGGTGATAAAGTGGTGTTTGCTCCCTGGAACTCATCGAAGGTGGGGATTTACCAGATGTATGGATAAAATTCATTAAAGTATAAATTGTTTAGATTATTTAGAATTCTTTATATTTTTAATTAATTTAGATTATTAACATTTTTAATTAATTTAGATTATTAACATTTTTAATTAATTTAGATTATTAGGATTTTAATTATTAGGATTTTAATTAATTTAGATTATGAACATTTTTAATTAATTTAGATTATAAACATTTTTAAATTAATTTAGATTAACCAAATTACTTAAATTTTACCTATTAGGATTTTAATTATTAGGATTTTAATTATTTTATACTTAATTAGATTATTTAATTCTTTAGATTATTGATATTTAGATTATTAACATTTTTAATTATTAGGATTTTAATTCTTTATATTTAAATTATTTTATATGTATTATAATATATATGAAACATAAATCGCTCATTTCTGCTATTGCTATTATATACACAACTGGCTTAATTAAAAATAATAATATGTTTTATAAAAATAAACCAATTCAATCTATTGATTTTAATAATAAAAAAAATTATTCTAATAAAAATATACAACAAGAAATCTTTTTTGCCGCAGGTTGTTTTTGGGGTGTTGAAAAACACTTTGAAAATATTGAGGGTGTTGTTGATGTTGTTTCTGGATATTCTGGTGGAAATTATGAGAATCCAACCTATCAGGATGTTCTCAATAATAGAAGAATTCAAAGCGAAAGTTTTTTATCTGTTCTCCAGAACATTGGTCTTTCAGACGAAGAGAAATCATCTAAAAAAAATTCTTTAATAAACCATACTGAGACAGTTAAAGTTATTTATAACACCGACACAGTTTCCACAGAACAATTACTGAAAAATTTCTGGGAGATTCATGACCCAACACAACTAAATAGACAAGGTAATGATCTTGGGAATAATTACCGTTCTGCAATTTATTGGACTAATGATGAACAAAAAGAAATTGCAATTCGGACAGGTCAACTATACCAAAAGCTATTAACAGCAAAAGGTTATGGTAAAATTGTGACTGAGATCGCAGCTTTAGAAAAATTTTGGCCCGCTGAAGATTACCATCAAGATTACATACAGAAAAATCCAAATGGATACTGCCCTGATCATTCTACGGGCGTTACTTTTAATGGCTGGATTGAAGAATCACCGGTTGCAGATATATCACCATTAAGTGGAAAAGAAATTATTGTTATCCAACCAGACGTAAAAGGGACATGCTTATTTTGTATTGAATTCGATAAAAAAGTTACCTCAAAATACGAGGGAACCATTCCATTAAAATGGGCAGCAGCATCTTCATTAAAAGGATTTGATCTAGTAACACCAACCTGGGCAACACCTACTATATTTCTAATAGAGGACGGCAAAGAGGTTTGGGCACATCAGGGCATTATGTCGTCAGAAGATTTTTATAAAGCATTGGGTGAATTTAAATTAGGTAAAGATTCGGAGGCTTTCAATGTTGCGTTTAATCAAGGAACTGATAAAAGGTTCTGCCAACAGTATCAAATTTTTAAAGATACCCCTGATGGTATTTTTATAGATAAGCTCTCTGGAAGACCGCTTTTTGATACTGCATACCGATTTGATTCTAAAACAGGCTGGCTGGCCTTTACAGAGCCAGTACCGAAGGCGGTTTATGAGGTGGTTGATAATAGTTATGGTATGACGCGTACAGAAATAAGATCTGTAAGCTCTGATATTCATTTAGGCCATGTATTTAATGATGGACCCGATGGCAAGCCAAGATACTGTATTAATGCGACTGTATTGGAATTTATACCGAGGACTGAACTTGAATCTTAGATTTTAAAATTAATATATATATATATATATTAATTGTAAAATCAGGGTTAATTGCAGGTGTTATCGTATTATTTACACAAAATAAAAATAATACAAACTATAAAGCTATTAAAACAAATTTGGAACACAACAGAGTAAAGAATTATAATAAGTCAAGTTATATTAAACCCAGGAGAAATAATAAAACAAGCATAAATAATACACTTGATGAACTTATTAAGATATCTACTGATGGTAAGACTTTAAAGTCTGATAGCTCTAAGTGGAAGTGCGTCCTGGATAAAAAGAATTCCCTAATGTGGGAAGTTAAAAATGAAGATGAAGGATTACAATATGCCCTTAATACATACACTTGGTTTGACGATGTAAGTGGTAGAGGGAGCGGAACCTTCAGTAAGAATTGTAATTTGGGAGAGAACTGTAATACCAAATCATATATTGAAAATATTAACAACATTGAGCTTTGTAGCTATACTAATTGGCACTGGCACCTACCACCAAGAAATGAGTTAAACTCTATTGTTGATTATTATGGTGATAGTGATACTTTGATTAATACAGATTTTTTCCCAAATACCCAGAAGGATACTTACTGGACATCAACATCAGTAAAAGACAGACCATCACTTGCCTATGAGATTCCCTTCTTTTTTGGCGGATCCACCGCCCGAGATAAAACAATTGATACGTTTGTCAGGCTTGTAAGAAGTGCAGACTAAAGAAATTGGTTAATTGTTATAAATTCTTATTATGATATACAACTTAGTTTACAAGAGGTAGTTGAATCTCAACTTTCAGGGATCTTCCAGAACTTCTAAAGCCTATCTTTAATAAACTCAATATCGCTTTATAGCTTTTAAAAGATAACAAAATATTAATAATAGATGTATAGTGCCTATATAAATGCCACTACAGCTGGTGCAGTTATCATAAAGCATTAGGTGTTAACGATTCTAAGCATTTAGATTTTTAGTTAATAATAGGTTAACAGAGTGTCTATGACGTGAGTCCTAAAATTGTAAAAGGCGAACCCAGGAAGAACTGGTAACATAATTAGAATTAATAACTGCAAATCTAGTAACGAGGCGGAGTTGACAATAACTCTTAATATTGTTGTAATTAAAGAAACTGCGTTTAATTTTAAAATTAATTTAAATCTAAAATTTTTAAATTAAAATCTTAGATTTTTAAATTAAAATATCTGTATATTATATAGATGAAGACAATTGTAAAAGCAGGTTTAATCGCAGGAGCTATCGCATTATTTACACAAAATAAAAATCATAAAGATATTAAAACAAATTTGGAACACAACAGAGTACAAAATTATAATAAATCAAGTTATATTAAACCCAGTAGAAATAATAAAAAAAAACTGGATCGTTGGAATAAAACGATAAAATGGTCAATGCCTGGTGATTCTTTAACACTTGACCCACACGCTCAGAATGAAGGACCAACACATATGGTTTCTCGTCAGGTATATGAAGGGTTGGTAACTTCAGGTATTAATATGGAAATACTTCCTCAGCTTGCAGAGTCTTGGGTTGTATCTCATGGACAGAGGGGGACAGTAGAAGATACTTGGATATTTAACATTCGTAGGGGTGTCCTATTTCATGATGGTTCATCTTTAACAGCAAGTGATGTTGCTTTTAGTATCAACAGAGCAAGAACTTCTCCATCTGATATGGTTGATTTAATTAAAAGTATTACATCCGCACGGGCGATTGATGGTCATACTGTTGAAATAAAAACTGATGTACCGAATCCAATTCTGTTAAACGAATTAACTCAGATATTTGTAATGTCTGAAGCTTGGGTAAAAGCAAATGGATGTGGATTTTCATATAATTGGGTTGCCGGCGAAACATCGTATTGCACATCTAATGCAAATGGAACTGGACCATTTAAAATTACTTTCAGAAAGCAGAACGTAAAAACTGTTTTTGAAAAAAATAACAACTGGTGGGGAAATCAGTATGCACACAATATCGATAAAATAGAGCTTTTACCAATTAAGAATGATGCAACAAGAATTAAAGCACTTCTTTCTGGAAAAATCGACTACACTAATGTTGTACCTGTTCAGGATATTGCAAGAATAAAATCTTCTTCAGGTCATCAAGTGAAAATGACTCCTCAAAATAGAACAATTTTCTTTGGTATGGATCAAGGTTCGACTGAATTGAATTCATCTAATATTAAAGGAAAAAATCCTTTCGCAGATAAAAGAGTTCGTCTAGCAATGTACCACGCTTTAGATATGGATGCTATTAAGGATAAGGTGTTGCAAGGGCAAAGTGTCCCAGCAGGTATTATTACTGCACCAGGTGTTAATGGTCATACCGCAGCGCGTGACCAAAGATTGCCCTACGATCCTGAAGCATCAAAGAAACTTTTAGCTGAAGCAGGATATCCTGACGGATTTGAAGTCACATTGGATTGTCCTAATGATCGTTACATTAACGATGAAGAAATTTGTATAGCAGCTGTTGGTATGTTTGCTAAAATTGGGGTTACAGTTAATCTTGATGCAAAAACTAAGAGTCAGCATTTCTCAGAAGTAAAAGAGGGTGATGCTAATGGAATGACTAGTGATATGTACATGTTAGGTTGGGGTGTTCCAACTTTTGACAGTCACTATGTATATTCCTACTTGTTTGAAAGCTCTGGTATATTAAATAAAGTAAATTTCAGTAACGCTAGAGTCGACGAATTAGTTGCGGAAATGGGTATTGAAACAAACTTAGATGAAAGAAATAGGATGATTGCCGAAGTTTGGGATATAGTTCAGGACGACGTAACATATCTTCCTTTACATCACCAAGTTGTTAACCAAGCAGCAAAAAGTAATGTAGATGTTCCAATTCGGATGAACAATGAACCCTTATTTAGATTTGCAAACGTTAATTAATCATTACTTTAAAGTTTAGGTTCAGATATTCTAATTAAATAAACTGCGTTTAATTTTAAAATCAATTTCAAAATCTAAAATTTTAAAATTAATTTAAATCTTAGATTTTCAAATTTAAATATTAGATTTTGAAATTAAAATATATGTATATTATATAGATGAAGACAATCGTAAAAGCAGGTTTAATCGCGGGAGCTATCTCATTATTTACACAAAATAAAAATAATACAAACCATAAAGCTATTAAAACAAATTTAGAACACACCAGAGTACACAATTATAATAAATCAAGTTATATTAAACCCAGAAGAAATAATAAAAAAAAATTGCTGAATTCTATAAAATGGTCAATGCCTGGCGATTCTTTAACACTTGACCCACACGCTCAGAATGAAGGACCAACACATATGGTTTCTCGTCAAATATATGAGGGCTTAGTAACTCCTGGTATTAATATGGAAATACTTCCTCAGCTTGCAGAGTCATGGGTGGCAACAGCAGATGATACTTGGATATTTAACATTCGTAGGGGTGTCCTATTTCATGATGGTTCATCTTTAACAGCAAGCGATGTTGCTTTTAGTATCAACAGAGCAAGAACTTCTCCATCTGATATGGTTGATTTAATTAAAAGTATTACATCCGCACGGGCGATTGATGGTTATACTGTTGAAATAAAAACGGATGGACCAAATCCAATTCTGTTAAATCAATTAACTCAGATATTTGTAATGTCTGAAGCTTGGGCAAAAGCAAATAATTGTGAAGCTTCATATAATTGGGATAAAGGTGAGACATCGTATTGCGCATCTAATGCAAATGGAACTGGACCGTTTGAAATTACTTTTAGAGAGCAGGACGTAAGAACTGTTTTTGAAAAAAATAACGACTGGTGGGGAAATCATTACACACACACCATAGATAAAATTGAATTACTACCAATTAAGAATGATGCTACAAGAGTAGCAGCACTTCTTTCAGGGGAGATCGATTATACCAATGTTGTACCTGTTCAGGATATAAAAAGAATCAACTCTTCTTCAGGTCATAGTGTGAAAATGACTGCTCAAAATCGAACAATTTTCTTTGGTATGGATCAAGGTTCGGCTGAATTGAATTCATCTAACATTAAAGGAAAAAATCCTTTTGCAGATAAAAGAGTTCGTCTGGCAATGTACCATGCTTTAGATATGGACGCTATTCAAGATAGGGTGATGCGAGGGCAAAGTGTCCCTGCAGGAATTATTACTGCTCCTGGTGTTAATGGTCACACAGCAGCGCATGATCAAAGATTGCCTTACGATCCTGAATTATCAAAAAAACTTTTAGCTGAGGCAGGTTATCCTGATGGGTTTGAGCTGACATTAGATTGCCCTAATGATCGTTACATCAACGATGAAGCAATTTGTGTAGCAGCTGTTGGTATGTTTGCTAAAATTGGGGTTACAGTTAATCTTGATGCAAAAACTAAGAGTCAGCATTTCCCAGAAGTAAAAGAGGGCGATGCTAATGGAATGACCAGTGATATGTACATGTTAGGTTGGGGGGTTCCAACCTTTGACAGCCACTATTTATTCTCATACTTGTTTGAAAGCTCTGGAAGCTGGAATAAAGTAAATTTCAGTAACGCGAGAGTCGACGAATTAGTTGCGGCAATGGGTGTTGAAACAAACTTAGATGAAAGAAATGCGATGATTGCTGAAGCTTGGGATATCGTTCAAGACGATGTCACGTATCTTCCTTTACATCACCAAGTTGTTAACCAAGCAGCAAAAAGTAATGTAGATGTTCCAATTCGGATGAACAATGAACCCTTATTTAGATTTGCAAACGTTAATTAATCAGTACTTTAAAGTTTAGGATCAGATATTCTAATTAAAGAAACTGCGTTTAATTTTAAAATTAATTTAAAAATCTAGAATTTTAAAATCAATTTCAAAACCTAGAATTTTAAAATCAATTTAAATCTTAGATTTTGAATATAATATATATATATATATATATATATTATATAAATGAAGACAATCTTAAAAGCAGGTTTAATCGCGGGAGCTATCTCATTATTTACACAAAATAAAAATAATACAAATCATAAAGCTATTAAAACAAATTTGGATCACACCAGAGTACACAATTATAATAAATCAAGTTATATTAAACCCAGGAGAAATAATAAAAAAAAATTGCTGAATACTCTAAAATGGTCAATGCCTGGCGATTCTTTAACACTTGACCCACACGCTCAGAATCAAGGACCAACACATATGGTTTCTCGTCAGGTATATGAGGGCTTAGTAACTCCAGGTATTAATAATAGTGAGGGAATTTATGAATTTGCTGCCTCAAATGAACTATGGAGAGCTTCTTTAGAAACAATAGATTTTATGCCATTAGACAGTGTTAATTATAGTGGGGGAGTGATAGTTACCGACTGGTATTCAGTTGAATCAAATCCAGACGAGAGCATTAAAATTTCAATCAGGTTTTTAACAAATGAAATAAGATCAGATGCCCTAGATATAAAAGTTTTCAACAGAAAATGTTTGACGGGGTCTAATTGTGTAATATCGAAAAGTGGAGACGGAGACCTAATTAATGAACTAAAAAGTGCAATTTTAAAGAAAGCAGAAAATTATAAAAAAGAGAAATAATAATTTATTTCCCATAAATAACTCGATAACCAAACAAAACTTAGTAAAATTTACTTTATTATGGGTAGATATACTTTTAAAACAGTAGAAGAAAAATGGCAAAATAATATTTTCGACCAAAGTTGACAAGAATAAAAAATTTTATTGTTTACAAATGTGTCCATATCCATTTGGAAAATTCGTATGAGTCATGTTAGAAATTATACTATTGGCGATGTTCTAACTAGATACAAATCTTTGCAAAGCTACTATTTTCTCAACCTTATGGAAAATGGGACTCATTTGGAATGCCTTCAGTGTTTATCCTACACCTGGGGTTATGGCGGGTTTATACATTAGCCCGACATACGATTCTAAATCTCAAAGAGTAATAACACGAACATGGACTAAGGTCACCACAGGTCAGCGTAAATTAAAAAAATTTTTAAAAAATATAATTCCTAGATTATAATTTATATAGACTGTTTATTTAAATTAAGATTAATTTAAATATAGATTTAAATTAAAATATATGTATATATTATAGATGAAAAAAAATTCTAGAATAGGTCTTCTGATTGCTGGCCTAACTATATTACAAATTAACAAAAAAGGATTAAGTAATAATAACAAAAATATACGACTCGATCCTCTTAAAGCAGCCTTTCTCTATATTGGTCCAACTGGAGATCACGGCTGGACTTTTGCACATGACCAAGGGGCGAAATATGTGAAAGAAATGATGGGGGGATGACGTAATCGTTACGACTGTTGAGAGTGTTGAAGAAAACTCCGATTCTGAGCGTGTTATCACGAGTCTCGCCAGAAAAAATGATATTATCTTTACAACATCATTTGGTTATATGAATTCAACAGTAAAGGTTGCTAAACGTTATCCAGATGTTAAATTTGAGCATGCTACTGGCTATAAGCGTCCTACTGATAATATTTCTACTTATTCTGCGAGATTTTATGAAGGACGACACGTTATTGGTAAGATTGCAGGCAGAATGACAGAAACTAATATTTTTGGTTATATTGCTTCATTCCCAATCCCTGAAGTTATTCGCGGAATTAACTCTGCCTTCCTAGCAGCTAAATCTGTTAACTCTAATATAGAAATAAAGATCGTTTGGGTTTACAGTTGGTACGATCCTGGGAGAGAGGCAGATGCTGCCTCTGCTCTTATAGCTCAAGGTGCGGATGTTCTTATGCAACACACCGACTCAACCGCACCTATGACAGTTGCTGAAGAGAAAGGTGTCTATGCTTTTGGCCAAGCTTCAGACATGCGTGCGTGGGGTCCAAATGCTCAATTAACTGGAATTATTGATGATTGGGGTCCTTACTACTTAGAGCGTGTTCAGGCTGTAAAAGACGGAACTTGGACTTCAACTGACACTTTTGCTGGAGTTCAGCAAGGAATGGTTAAGTTTACACCAATGAATAATTCAATGCCTTTAGAAGTTAGAGAGGAAGCTTCAAAAGCTATAAATGATTTATCAATGGGGAAAATTCATCCATTCACAGGTCCAATTAACAAGCAAGATGGTAGCCCTTGGTTGGCAGAAGGTGAAACACCTCCTAACTATCCAGATCTACTTGCAATGGATTTTTATATAGAAGGTATTGACGCTAAATACCCTAACTAAAGTATTATAAAATTAAATTATAATTAATTCGATTGTTGAGGAAGACATTAAAATCTATAAATACTACGTTAATAAATATTTTTATATTATATTATATAATATATGATATATTTATTGGGAGATATCGGACATTATAATAAAGAATTTAAAACTCTAATGAATTTAGTTAAAAGCAAGTTAAAAAATAAAGATATTATAGTTTTATTAGGAGATAACTTTTATAGCCAAGGGGTTACGTGTATTAATGATCCCCAATGGAACCTATTTAAACAATTTTTTAATATAAATAATAAAATATATAGTATTTTAGGTAATCATGACTATCAATTAAATCCTTATGCTCAAATAGAATTTAAATATAGAAACTATTCTATGGAAAATTGGTATTATAAAAAAACAATTGATAACATAGATTTTTTCTTTATAGATACAACTCAACTGATTTCTCTCGGATTTGTAGAAGGACCAACACCCTATGGTCATGTAACCGAAAATTTTCTGTCCACTATTCACCATAAAGATATTCGAACATTAATAAAGAGTCAATTATCTTGGTTAATAAAAAGTTTAAAAGAAAGTACTAATATTAAAATAGTGATTGGACACTATCCAATTGTTACATATGGTCATCATTATGGAAAAGATACCAATAATCTCCGAAGCATCCTATTTCCAATATTTAAAAGATTCAATGTAAGAGCATATATTAATGGACACGACCATAATGTCCAACATATCGTATTAGAAGATAATAAAAATTCTCCATATAAATTACATAATATAATCGGAGGCAGTTCTTCATCATTGGCACACGAAAATAAGTCTTTTAATAAAAACTATTTCTATTCTAAAACAAACTGTATTTTAAGATTAGATACAAAAAACTTAATTGTTGAAGCATTGGATAAAAATGGCGTTCTTAAAACTATAAAATTATAGTTTATCTAAATAATCATAAAATATTATTTAAATTTGACTTAAATAATATTTAATAATTATTTAAATAATAATGTTTTTATTGAATAGAATAAAATATATAAAAAAACCTTTATTTTTACCATATTTTATAACCAGAAATAAGTCCTATAAAACAGGAGCTCAAATAGTTTATGATAAATTAGTAGAACACAATGTGAAAACCGTTTTTGGATATTCTGGTGGAAGTATTATGCCCTTAATCGACCAATTTCATAAAAAAAATAATTATGGCGCTATTAATTTAGTTATAAATACACACGAACAAAGTTGTGGACATGCAGCAACAGGACTATCCAGAACTTCTAAAGAAACTGGAGTTGCTATAGTAACAAGTGGGCCTGGTGCAACTAATATGGTAACTGCTATATTAGATGCCCAAAATGACAGTGTCGCCAAGGTTGTTATTACTGGCCAAGTAGGACTTAAAAATATGGGAACAGACGCATTCCAAGAAGCTCCTGCGGTTGCTATCACTACACCTTGTACCAAATGGTCGGTGTGTGTTACAGATATTAAGGACCTACCTTCTATAATGGATAAAGCTTTTGATATTGCGAATAGTGGGAAAAAAGGTGTCGTTCACATTGATTTGCCAAAGTGTATTTCAATAGATACTTTGGATATGGATTTATTGGCTGATACTCAACCAATATTTAAACATACTATTGCTGATAAAATATTACAAAAGTCATCGATTAAAAAAATCGCAGATGTTATTAATAAAAGTGAAAAACCGATACTATATATTGGACAAGGATGTGCTCACGCATCAAAAGAATTGTTAGATTTTGTAAATAAAACGAATATCCCGTGTACATCTACTATTCATGGTAAAGGTATATTAACCGAAGAGCATCCCTTGTCTCTAGAGTGGTGTGGTATGCACGGTTTACCTGCTGCTAATTATTCACTACAACAGGCAGACTGTATAATAGCAATTGGTTCTCGCTTTGATGATCGAACCACTGGAAATATAGATTACTACGCACCTATCGCTCGAAAGGAAAAACAGATTATTCATATAGATATTGAACAAAAACAATTTAATAAATCATTAGAGACACATTATAATTTAAAATGTGACAGTAAAGTATTTTTGAGTAGTATTTTAGATAAAGTTAATAATAATCCTAGAATGGACTGGGTAAATCATATAACTGGTTTAAAAAATCAGTTTCCTTTTAAATATACTGTTCCTGAAAATAATCGAATAAACGCGCCACTTGTTATTAATAGTATAAATAATTATTTGAAAACTGTTACAGATTATTATATAACAACTGGGGTAGGCAATCATCAAATGATGACCTATCAATATATTAAAGGCTTATATCCAAATAGAATACACTCATCTGGGTCTTTAGGCGTAATGGGTGTTGGACTACCCTATTCTATAGGGTGTCAACTAGCAAATCCTTCCAGTTTAGTGATAGATATTGATGGAGATTCCAGTTTTATGATGACTATGAATGAATTAAAAACAATTAAAGAAAATAATTTACCTATAAAAATTGCTGTATTAAACAATTCTGTACAGGGAATGGTAAATGTGTGGGAAGAACTATTTTTTGATAAAAGATATACTGCTACAATAAATAAGAATAATCCAAATTTTTGTTTATTGGCAGAAAGCTTTGGTATTAAAAGTATAAAATGTGATAATTCTTTAGACTTGGATTCTAAAACAGAAGAGTTTTTAAATTATGATGGAGCTATTTTATGTGAATATGATATTGATACTGAAATATGTTTACCATTAGTTGGCCCGGGAAAAGCACTAGATGATATGATTATGTATGAAGATTATATTTCTGATAATTTAGATTTAAATAAAGAATTTATTCCATCCTAATCATTTAAATATTAATATAGATTTAATAATTTTATATTATATCTAATAATTTTATATTATATCTAATAATTTTATATTATAATAACTAATGTTCTATTATTTAAAATTACTCTATTTAATATTTTATAATTCAGTTAAAATACCTATAACTCATTTTTTATTTAAAAATAAGTTAATAACAGAGGAAAAATATAATAAAAAGATTAAAGATATTATAATATATAATGGACCAGTATTTATTAAATATGTTCAGTTAATATTAATAGATAAAGAACATCTTAAAAAATATTTATCTATAGATTTAATAAAAGAATTAACTGATTTAGAAGATAAAATTTATACAAATATTAAATTTAGAGATAATGTTGTTATAAATAATACCATACATTTAGAAAACTATTCTAGTACTGCTGCTGGATCTATATGTGCAATATATGAGTTTTCGAATAATAATGAGGTTTTTATTATTAAAAAAATACATAAAAATATAGAAGAAACTATAAGTATAGGATATATTGTATTACAACTTGTTGTTTATATTTTAAAAAAACTATCCCTAAATTATAAGAGTATCTTATCTATAATAGATATGAAAACATTTAAATCTAGTACATTACAGCAATGTAGTATGATTTATGAATCTAAAAATTTACAACAGTTTTACAATTTATATAACCATTATAAAATAATAAATATACCAAGTTATATTTATAATAATAATGAAATAATTATTATGAAAAAGTTAAATGGCTATAAATTTAATGATTTTATAGATAAATTTCCAGATTATAAAGAAGAATCCTACTATGTGTTAATTTCCTCCATTTATTTAATGATTAGTAAAAAATTACTACACGGAGATTTTCACTTAGGAAATATGTTATTTAGTATAGAAAATAATAAAGTGGTAATTAATATATATGATTTTGGTATAATATTTAATCTTAATGATATCCAATCTGATAGTTTATTAAATTATATTGAAACATTAGAAAATAATCATTTAACAACATTTTTAAAAACATTTAATAAAAATATTACCGAAGATTTAATCAATAATCGTCATAAATTATTTTTAAGACGTGAATCTCATAATAAATTAAATGTATCATATTTATCAAGTCTTAAAATACCGTTAGAAATTATAAATATATTGTCCATATTGTGTTATATTGAAACATTATTAATTAATTTAGATATTAATTATTTATTTAATTTTATGATTGAGAATGATATTTTAGAATAAAATAAAATTATATATAATGGACACT
>Ga0206123_10003306_pt1 | contig 13369 bp, 10 predicted proteins | sample Helgoland_Spring_2_FD_160086 | JGI IMG/M metagenome (GOLD analysis project Ga0206123, IMG submission 160086) | Pelagic subsurface seawater microbial communities from Kabeltonne, Helgoland, North Sea - Helgoland_Spring_Bloom_20160316_1 | ecosystem: Environmental > Aquatic > Marine > Epipelagic ... | reverse complement strand
CATTAACGCAGCAGCATGAGGGCAACATCGTTGGATGTATTCGCCTGAGCGGTCATGGCGGCAGATGCCTGCACAAGGATTTGTTGCCTAGCCAAGTTTGAGGACTCGGCCGCAATATCCACATCCATGATCCGACCGTTGGCTGCACCAATGTTAGTAATCTGGGTTTCAACATTTGAAAGTTGATACTGCAGCCTACGAACTTGCCCACCATTTGTAGCTCGAAGGGTGGCAATATTTTCTAAGGCTTGGGTGAATGCCGCAGCGGTGAAGGCATCGGTACTTGATGAATCAAGAATAGCTTCATCTGCAGCTGTAGTGTCTCCTCTTTTTATTAAACCAGTCGGGTCCGCATCATTATCGTAATCAATGGCAAGTCTTGCAGCTGCAGTCTCTTTTGCAACTGTTCCAAGTGAGGCATTCCCCGCTCCATCAGTATCAACAAGAAGGGCAGATCCGAGTAAGGCTTTGTGGATTTTGAATTCCGTTCCTCTTTCATCTAGCACGACATCGAGACTAGCATCTGCATGAGCTCTGCCAGTTGCGTCGTTGTTATCAAAGTCTAGGTTTGTTGTACTAAGATCTCCATCAGCATCATCCTTCCAGTCACCAAAGAGGTAAACACCATTGAATTTTGTTTGAGTCATATCATAGAGTTGACTACGCAACTCGTTGAACTCCGCTTCGTAATTATCAATATCAGTGCTGTTTTTGGTGACATCCGCGGACATACTTTGCAGTTCACCCATACGACTTACAATTTTCCCTGCACTCTCCAGAATACCGTCTTGTACCTGAAGGAATGAGATGGCATTCGAGATATTGTAGCTGGTACCGCGTAACACTTTACCGGTGTGCTCAAGCTTCATGGAGACAGCCAAGCCACCTGCATCATCTGCAGGTTCAGTGATCCGTTTCCCACTCGATAAGCGATCCAGACTTTTCTGCAGGTTTGCGTGATTGGTGGCGAGATACATGCCGGCACGAGTGGCGGCGACATTTGTATTTATTGAGATACCCATAATATTTTATCTTCCTTGATTTGTTGTTTTCGACATCCGTGTCTTATGTAAAAAGCCCCTGCCTTATTGCAGGAGCATGAGGGCCACGTCGTTGGACATATTGGCCTGTGCGGTCATGGCGGCAGATGCCTGGACAAGAACTTGCTGTCTAGCCAAGTTGGACGATTCAGCTGCTACATCCACATCCACGATCCTGCCATTGGCGGCACCAATGTTAGTAATCTGGGTTTCAACATTTGAAAGTTGATACTGCAGCCTACGAACTTGCCCACCATTTGTGGCTCGAAGGGTGGCGATATTTTCAAGAGCTTGCGTAAAAGCTGCTGCGGTATGATGGGTGGAACCGCCACCAGTATTCTCCAAGGTTCTTAGGTCATCACTAGCGGACTGGATTAAACCATTTTTTGCATTTCCTGGTGTAGTAGCGACGATGACCTCCGCATCCGTTGCTGTTGTATCCGCAGCATGCATAGCAAGGGATGTAACTGAAGCGTCATTATTTACCATCAGTGCAGAACCAAGTAATGCTTTGTGAATCGTGAAGGTGGTGGTTCCATCTTCGGCCATTACAACATTCAATGAACTATTAGCGTTAGTTAAGTCCGCTGCCGTACCAAAATTTAAATCGGTAGTGTTCTGTGTTCCTGCGTTGTCATACCAATCGCCAAAGAGGTTTACTCCATTGAATTGAGATTTAGTCATTTCGTATAATTGATTTCGAAGGTCATTGAACTCCGCTTCGTAATTATCAATATCAGTGCTGTTTTTGGTGACATCCGCGGACATGCCTTGCAGCTCACCCATACGACTTACAATTTTCCCTGCACTTTCCAGGATACCGTCTTGCACCTGAAGGAATGAGATGGCATTCGAGATATTGTAGCTTGTACCGCGTAACACTTTACCGGTGTGCTCCAGCTTCATGGAGACAGCCAAGCCCCCAGCATCATCTGCAGGCTCGGTGATACGTTTTCCGCTGGATAAACGGTCGAGGCTTTTCTGCAGGTTGGCGTGGTTGGCACCGAGGTATACCCCGGCACGGGTAGCGGCGACATTTGTATTTATTGAGATTCCCATAATATTTTATCTTCCTTGATTTGTTGTTTTCGACATCCGTGTCTTATATAAAAAGCCCCTGCCTTATTGCAGGAGCATGAGGGCCACATCGTTGGACATATTGGCCTGGGCAGTCATGGCAGCAGATGCCTGTACGAGTACTTGCTGTCTGGCTAAGTTCGAAGATTCGGCCGCAATATCCACATCCACAATTCGGCCGTTGGCTGCAGTTAGGTTGGTGATCTGAGTTTCCACATTGGCAAGCTGGTACTGCAGGCGGCGAACTTGGCCCCCGTTCTCAGCACGTAGTCCAGCAACTGCTTCAATCGCAGCCTGGTAATGTGCTTGGGTATTAGCTGAAACACTCTCAGCTCCGGTTAGCCCAACTGTTATCGCTTGGCCGGTAGCAGCATTATCTAGCACTGCTGTAATGCTAGCAGTTGAAGCTTGTGATACATTGAATGTATCTGTTCCCGATTCTGTCATTACAACCGGTAGGACTGCATCATCAAAAAGCGCGATGCCATTAAACTTCGTGGTGGCTAAGTCCTCAATCTGACCGGTTAAGTCACGAAATTCAGAGTCATACAAAGCCTTGTCGTCAGCGTGCTTTGTTACATCAGCATGCATTCCTCTCAACTCCCCCATTCTGGTGACGATATCTCCGATGGATTTTAAAACTCCATCTTGTGTCTGAAGAAGTGAGATTGCGTTTGCGAGGTTGTGAGTTACGCCTCGAAGAACCTTGGAGGTGTGCTCCAGTTTCATGGAGACGGCGAGTCCGCCTGCGTCGTCTGCTGGTTCTGTAATGCGACGACCACTGGACAAGCGGTCCAGGCTCTTTTGCAGGTTGGCGTGATTACTTGAGAGATACATGCCGGCACGGGTGGCGGCTACATTGGTATTTACTGAGATTCCCATAATATTTAATCCTCCTTGATTTTGGTTATTGGGTTATTTTGTTGTTTGGTTTGTTGACTTCCTTGTCGTTAAGAAAGGGTATGTTTGTTACTGAAGAAGCATGAGGGCCACGTCGTTGGACATGTTGGCCTGCGCTGTCATCGCAGCGGATGCCTGAACGAGCACTTGCTGTCTTGCCAGGTTGGCGGACTCAGCTGCGATATCCACATCCATGATCCGGCCGTTGGCTGCCGTAATGTTGGTGATCTGGGTCTCCACATTGGCGTTGGCGTACTGCAGGCGGCGTACTTGACCACCGTTTACTGCACGTAGTTCCGCAAGGTTTTGCAGAATGTGGGTGAATGATTGTTGATCGAGGTCCTCTAGGTTTAGGTCTGTTCCTGATCCGCCTTGGACTGCGACAGAAAAATTGTACGAACCATCTGCCAGTGCTGTGAATCCGGTGCCATCACCGTCAGTGCTATCTTGATCAACGCTTGCATTGCCGTTTACACCATGAGTTGCACTTGAATTATCCCAGACAACATCGTTGTTGGTGTGGGCAGAAGTAACACCACTTGCAATGGTGAATCTAAGACTCAGTGCTGGCAGTAATGAAGATTGATGTATGGCGAAGGTTGTACCGTCCTCGGCAATCGTCACATCTAACTCTTCTGCATCAAGTACAGCTGGTGGAGTGGTATTATCCTTAAATTTTGTTCCACCGTCTTGCTCGAAGAGAGGAATACCATTGAATTCAGTCTGACTCATGTCGTACAATTGATTTTGCAGGTCAGCAAATTCGGAGTTATAGAGTTCTATATCGCTAGAATTCTTGGTTACATCCATTGACATCGACTTTAGCTCACCCATGCGGCTCACGATATCGGCTGCGGATTTCAATACACCGTCCTGCACTTGAAGCAGGGAAATGGCATTGGAAATGTTATAGCTGGTGCCGCGAAGCACTTTGCTTGTGTGCTCCAGTTTCATGGAGACAGCTAAACCGCCAGCATCGTCGGCAGGTTCAGTGATCCGTTTTCCGCTTGATAAGCGATCCAGGCTTTTCTGCAGGTTGGCGTGGTTGGCACCAAGGTATACACCGGCACGGGTGGCGGCGACATTGGTGTTAATTGAGATTCCCATAATTATTATCCTCCTTGATTATGTTTTGGGTTATTGTTGTTGGTCGTTGTGTTCTTGACTTCCTTGTCGTGAAAAAATTGTGATTACTGGATGAGCATGAGGGCCACATCATTGGCTGCGTTGGCCTGAGCGGTCATGCTTGCAGATGACTGGACAAGGACGCGTTGCCTGGCCAGGTTTGCCGTTTCCCGGGCAATATCTACATCCATGATCCGCCCATTGGCGGCTTTGAGGTTGGTGATTTGAAGCTCGAGGTTGCCGAGGTTGTACTGCAGGGCCCGGACGGTACCGCCATTGGTGGCACGGGCTGAGGCAAGGTTTTGTAAAGCTTGCACAAAGTAACCAGCCTGTAGGTTATCCAGGGACAGGGTGCTGTTGCTGCTGTCGTCGTGGGCAAGGCTGAAGGTGCCATCAATTTCACCGTTTCCTGCTCCGGCTCCGGTGTTGGTTTTATCCCACGCACTGCCATTGGTGTAGGTGTTTGCGGTGGCATCCTGTGTGAGGGTGATGGCAGAAAGAATGAGGGTTTGCTTTACTTCGACAATACCCCCGCTTGTTCCGTTTTCAGATGTATAAACATCAAGAACAACATCATCATCCGTATCGTTTGTACCGAAGACTAAACCGGCACGAAGCGTGTCGCTTCCGTCATAGTCCCCAAATACCCGGATCCCATTGAATTTGGTCTGAGCGAGGTCATAGAGTTGCCCCTGAAGGTCGTGGGACTCCTGGTCGTACAGGGCTTTGTCGGTTGTGCTCTTGGTGACATCGGAGTGCATGGCTTTGAGTTCGCCCATTCTGGAAACGATGTCTGCAGATGATTTGATGACCCCGTCCTGTACCTGAAGGAAAGAAATCGCATTGGAAACATTGTAGGTGACCGCCCGTAGGTTCTTGATCGTGCTGCTTAACTTCATGGACACCGCCAGTCCACCAGCATCATCCGCAGGTTGAACGATACGGTTGCCGCTGGAAAGCCGGTTGAGGCTGCGGTTCATTGCATCCTGGTTGGAGGCGAGGTTGAAACCTGCCTTAGTGGCGGCGATATTTGTGTTGATTGATATTCCCATAGTTACTTGTGCTAAAGTGGTAGGCTGATGTTTAAACGCATCCAATGGAGTCTCATCAGTGGAGTCAGAATCGATTCGGTATTGGATTTTTTTGTTCATTAAAAAGGTGAATTAAAGTGCAAATTTGCGAATTTTGTACAAAATATGTGCTGTCTGGTAACGGATTAGTAAGAGATTCATAACAGGCCGTTTAGTGGATCAGTGGAATCATGACGGTCGGGAATGGAGAGGGGTTTGCTTACCTGATATTCTTTTAGGTAGCGAGGCACCTGACATCCCTGGCAAAGTAAACAGGGACATGCACTCTCCAGTTGGGTAGAAGGAAGTACCTCTGTGGGGAGTAAGTATAATGTTGTGGGTGCGGTTTATCATAACTGTTTAAATAACAGAATGACAAAGAAGGTTGTGCAAATGCACATGCTTGGTACACTGTAGTGCACACACGCAGATGGTGGCACTAGCAATATAGGCAAACACAAAAACAAAGACTGTCATCCATGACGAGTATTGCGGCAACCTCCTGTTGCCAGACATAAAAGTAATAAAATATAATTAAGGTGTAGGTGATGTATCTGCAGGTTTGCAGACAGGGTATAGTTTAAGTTTTACACGCTACACAGTCGGTTATCTCCTTGGTTAATGGTTAATGTGGTTAGTTGAAATTAAGAGTGTATAAAAATAGTAATGATTACCCTGTTGCCGGCAGGTTCCCGGGGCTTAGGGCAGATATAGAAGGCGTGCCGCGCAAAGTTTGCAGTAGACGGTATGCCCACTGAAAAAGTCTTTGCTTAGCCATAGGTTGGTGAGCACCGGGGGTATTTCCTTGCGGTAGAGTTGGCTTCCCCAGGATGGAGGCAATTTGATTTTCAGACTGAATGAGATTTATGAGCTCATCCAATTTTGATAAGCCTTCATCTGCCTGCAGTATGAATTGGACCACAGAGGTCAGGCAGTCATCCATGATCTCCCGGCTTGGGAAAATGGTAGAACGGCCGGAGTATATAATTCCCAGAAAGGCGGGGTTGCCGTTCAAAGGTATAATTGGGATTTTGTGGGTAAACTCCTTGCCGCGACTTCGCAAATGTATCTTGATGGGCTGTTCCGAACCGTCTCCAAAAAGGCGGCAGGAGTGAAAAGAACGATTGGATATTTCTTCCAGGTTTTTAAGGAAGAGCAAAATAGGCGGTGGGGCTTTACCGAGAACCGGTCTACCCAATGCGTGTTCATTGTTGATCAGCAGGAGGGTGCGTTCGGTATCCATGAGGCTTGTTTTCTGGGAGGCAAGAAACTCCTTCCCATGAATCAAATTGCGCATCATCACTTTCCTGGGGGTGGACTCCGAAAAAGAGGATGAGTCCACAGAGTTGTTCTGAGCAATTGGGGGTATATCCGATAAAGAGTATGAGCACGATGCATCTGGCACAGGTCTGCCGATTTTGACCGGCACCTGATGCATCGACTGCTCACAACTATGATTTGTGTGAAAAGATCGCATAATTAATTGTTAAGTAAATTTGTATTATTGCTTATTATTATGAAAAAACGGGTTTTATATATTGAGTTCTAAAAAAGTAGATAGGGAACTAGGTGGCCATAGCAGGCAGGATGAAGCTCCCCGAATGAGGGGTGTGAGAACGGTATCGTGAGGGGGGGATACCGCTGCACGAACTCGGTTGCGAAAAGAGGTGGTGTACCTTTTGCCAGGAAGATGATTGCCAGGGTAACATACTAAAGCTTGCGAATACTGCTCCGGGTGGCCGGGGAGCGCACGGAGGTGATAAACCTTTTGCCGAATTGTTGGAAGGAGAAGGTGTCCTGTGCGAACCCAACATCGTGTTGATAGAATAAGTGATCACCATAAGCCACCTCCGGGTAAGCGGTCACCAAGCAAAACATTTCTTCTTGCCGGGGTTAAGGTATTGAAAGGAGATGATGCGTGGACACCGGGCCATTCGGCAGTATTGAATCGCAAGAACGGTTCATAAAGTAACCTGTGAGAGTTCATTACATTGGTCATGGGAGCACCTCCAGGATTGGTTGTGAAACAGGAGGGGCATGGCAATGACCGGGTGGGCTACAACTAATAATTCCGGTTGTCATGTATCCCTGTCGGAAACTTTGAGTTAACCAAGTAGGCGGAGGAACTCTCCAGGAAATCAGTGCATCGCGTGTGAGCCTATACCTTAGCATATACACCTCCAGTTTAAGGGGGCAGGTTCAGGACCGTTGACGGAGCGCCTGGGCTTCAGCCAGGTCTTGTGAGCCGGGTGTGGCACTGCTGTGCATAGGGCACCCGTGGTCATCAATAAACCTGGTGGTGCACCCCATGATGGCATGAAAGTGACGCAGTTGCGGTTGGCACTGTGTGTTATCAACAGCATGGCATCCTTCCTTCTTCATGGAATGGACCAGTAATTCCGTGATCATTTACACCATTACAAATGTAGCCAAGCCTTGGACATAATGAACTGGTAGCTCCCCCATAAGTGCCAACAACCAAGCAAAGTACATGCATTAGGTTGCCGGAGCCTGTCTCACCCCCTCTGCAGAACTCTGCAGAGTATGGGCGGGTCGGGCTAAAACTCTTGGGGGAAAGATTCATGGATTGGTGTAATGTCTTGTGTTTACCTGATACTAAGGTTGTTAACTTCAGTGCCTGCCTAACCGAGGATGGTAAGGGCAATGTTGGTCAATTGATTGGCCTGGGCAACCATCGCCGCGGAGGATTGGACAAGTACATTTTGCCTCGCGAACCGGGTGGATTCCAGGGCTACATCCGCATCCATAATTCTCCCATGGGCGGCCTCCAGGTTGGTCTGGTTTTGCACCAATAATTCACTGGTCATATTGAGCCGGTTTTGTTCTGCACCGTTTTCCGCACGGGCATCAGCGATACGCTCAATCATGTCAGTAAATGTACCCATTGAGACAAACATAATACTCTTGAGAAAGTTGTCCTCGGTGTAGATTTCTGTTTGCATATAAGCATCAATTGCAGCTTGATCCTCGAAGTTTTTATCTGTACTGACTGAGAATAATGCAACTCCTGACGAATTGGTAGTATCTGTTAAATCTGCAGCAGATGTTACAGCCGAGCCGTCAGCTTTTAAAACTTCAGCCCACTCATTATTAGTAAGTTGGACTGCGAAGCTGACACCAGCTGTTGTACCACCAGCAGTAGCATAAAATTTACCACCTTCAGCGATAACAGTGTTAGCAACTTGCGCACCGACTGGGTCATGAGCTTCAATAGCAACCTGCGCTTCATAGGCACTACCTGCTGAATTAACTTCGTTGCCTGCAGTGTATGTTGTGAAGTCAAAGTCAGCTAAGTTATTGCTAGGGTCATAAATGGTATCGATAATAGCATTTGTTGTGGAATTATCCGTCCAGTCATTGGAGTTATCACCGTTTACATTTCCGATGTTGATGAAACTTCTTTCCCCGTTACCGTCTGAATTATTCGCCTGCTCATTATTAACCTTTTGGGCTTCAATGATGGCCGCGGCGGTTTCAGTAATATAAGTCGTATCTAGGCCTCCGATGGATGTAAGGTATTGAAGGTTTGTAACATTAAGGGATACATTTCCGTCTTGTTGCACACCATCTGCGGTCGTCAGGATATTTCTGGAAAACGATTGGTAAGCTCGGCCGCTGGCATCTGTTACCGAGTCATTTTTGTCCAAAGTGGGGCGCAGATCGGGTGGGTTGGTAATTCTTTCAGACCGGCTCATTGAGAAGAGGCTAATGCCGTTAAACTTCTCTTGGTACATCTGATTGACCTGCTTTTGCAATTCGATGAATTCCTTGGAATAGTTCTCGATATCTCCAGTGTTTTTGGTGACATCGGAAGCCATGGTGCGCAGTTCCGCCATGCGGTCGATGACTTTGGCCATGGTACTCAATGCACCGTCCTGTACCTGAAGGTAGGACACTCCATTCTGTACATTTTGGCGGACGGCTTCAGTACGGTCCAGTTTGGATGCCAACTTGTTGGCAACTGACAAACCGCCGGCATCATCCGCAGGGTTCACGATACGCTTACCAGATGACAATCGGGCAAGACTGGTTCTGAGAGCATCATTGGCTCTCGATAGGTTAAACGACGCCACGGTGGCGGTCGTATTGCTGTTTACTACAATCGGCATTTTTTATTCCTCCTTGATTTATTTTAGAAATCCACGCATCCATGCGTAGAATATTGGGTTTAGGGTTCCGGGGTTACCGGGTTTTGTTTTCACACAAATTGTTTGGGTTAAGGGATCAGTTTCCATTGTAAGAACTTCCACTGCCTTAGTTGTTTCGATTGGGTCTCCGGAGAGGACCAAGCTTTGGGTTTTCGGGAGATGAAGGAAGCGACCAGTTTCCACCTTCATTGACATCATTTAGTTTTCGATACACACCGTGGAGTCGATCCATGAGATTGCCCCAGAGCAGGCGGTTACTGATACAGTGATTGCGCCATTCATCAAAGGCTCTCTTGATCGAGCCGGAATCGATGAAGTACCCATCAGAGTCACCATATACCTTCCCTGCAAGGAGGGTTTTAATACCAGGTGTGTCGAGGTTGGGCCGGTCAATAGATATACCTTCCCATTCACCTCGGTTTGGAATTGCTACGGTGATGGGTTTGCTCGGACCTTGAGAAAAAAGTGCGGTGCTGGCGTGGACGGATTGAGCGACTTTATGAATGGCTTGCTTGGCGACATCCATATTTGCCTGGGCACTTTCACGATCCTTGGTTGTTGCATTCCTGCTTTTACAACGGTTGAGGGCAAGGGATATATCCGCAAGCTTCCCCCCAATTTTCGCTAGACCGACCTCTTGCTCGTCCACAATATTTATACCCGCCTCGATATTAGAGGCTACGGATGCCAGAATAGCAGATTCCCTAGCATTCGCCTTTTCTTCAGCAGGCAATGTACCGGTAACCATACGCTCCAGGAAGGGCAGTTCGCCATCAGGTCGTACAACTCTTCCGCCTGCTACAACTTTTGCAAAGCCGGGTGATGGTGGCACCAGGTTGTGTGTTGTTACAGATGGTTGGTTCTTGGTTATATCTTTCATAGTCGGTTGCTGCTTGTGGGTTTCTTAAAAGAGAAAAATTGAGAATTATGATTAAAGTAAAAATGGGAGCAGACTGGTTTCAGTATCACAAAAGCAGAGTAGTAAAAGCTTGGGTGTAAGGTTCTAATATTTCGTGAGACGGAGAGGTCGGATCCACAGATGGCATTTCTGAGGTGTAAGTAAAATGTGCGCATCCAGGGTTGGTAAAACACCGTGCGTACAGTGTGCAATAGACTGTAAATGTAAGTTAACATTGTAACATATAATGCTGTGATATATGAATTAATATAAAAATAATAAGTAAAATAATTTAAATGCTTAACGAGAAGATAAAACTAATCCGCATTGGAGTGTAGAGATATTTCGAGGGATCTATTGAACTGCATGTGATTATGTCAGCAGAACCAGAGGTTATTGAAATTACATCTCAAATGAAGCGTCTGACTGGATGCATTACACTCGAGGGGATTGATGGATGTATGATAAAAGTTACTAGATGTGTATGGTGAGTAGCCCGAATGGTGTTAGCCAGTGGGGGTAGTCGTAAATAGGTATGATTGGGTTACTTTATGTGTTTGTATTTAGAAAATTAAATTATATGAAATCCCGGAATCGGGGGTGTTTATTATCCTTTTGTTTACGTTGAAAACTTTGTTTCTTCGTACTGGAAAAGGAGAAAGATGGGGGGAGCCTGACTGCCCCCAACTGCATGCCCAGGAACGGGTCGGTGGACCTTGTGCTTCTGAGTGCGTTGTATACTTTTTCATAAGAAAGTGCCTGGGCTTGGGCGGCCGGTTGTGATTTTACAGGATTCCTCATGATAAAAATAGGGTGTTGAGAGCTAGGGATAAATGCCCGCTTTTGGGCTGCAATCGCAAGGACTTAGCTCGAGAGAAACGAAGAGAAAAGCTTATGGATTTAAGGGTGCAGTTGGGCATGATTGAAACTGAACGGGAGGCTTCCGTATTTACGGTAGCCAAAAATGATTCGACGGCATCCGCATAGCATGGCATGCCTGCAGGCATTTGCTCGCGTTGCGGAATGTCGGGGGCTTGTTGGAGCCCTTTTGGTGGAGTAAAACCTGGGATTGTCGCTTGCTTCTTATTCATGATACCTTTCTTGGGTTCGATGATGCAGGCGAGTCCTGGAACTTTGCAGGGTTGTGCCCGTCAAGGGTTGACAGCTTGGCCATGAAGTACATCCAGTGGGGTGAGACTCGGTGTGCGTGATAGTTGTTTGAAAATTTAGTTCTTCGCTTGCAGAATTGATGGTATCCAATATTGGCATATCTGGCAGAAGTGAAGGGTGTAAAAAGAGAGTGCGGTCATGGTGGGATAGTGCGGAAGCACTTGAATGACTAGCTTCTTGTACTCTTGATGCAGAAAAGGACTGCGTGTGACTTTTTCTTAACAAAAAGGTAGGACGGTTTGTGCATTCTATGCTGTTGGGTGGAGCTGTCTCAGAAGTTGAATTGTATCTGAATGAAAGATCCATTTGTACGGTCAGGGAACAATGCTCCGCCCTTGCAAAATAAATTGGTACTCCATTTTCATCCAACGGGTCGCCCGTATAATCTGACGGGTAAATATGATATTGAAAACCAACAACAGGGGAGGGTGAGCCCTCAGTGCCGTAGTCACTCGGCACTGGGGGCACAGGATGAACCTGAACGGGAAGATCAGTAGATTTCCTTTTTAAGCTCATCCTTACAATCCTCTCCTACAGTCAATGGTTATATGCTTTGTCCGTTATTCGTTTTCCGGCTTACTGAAGTAGGCTGAGAACGATGGAGGATAAGCTGTTTGCCTGGGTCACCATGGAGGCACCTGCCTGAAGAAGTACATTCTGCTGGGCCATCTTGGTGGATTCGTAGGCCATGTCGGCATCCATGATTCTGGATGTGGCAGCTCCAAGGTTGATCTCGTTCTCCTCAAGTATGCGGTTGGCATAGACAAGGCGGGACTGAGTGCCTCCGTTTACGGCTCGTACATTGGCCAGGGTCTGAATGTAGTCAACGAAGTCGGCTACACTGAAGTCCTCAAGTCCATTTTGGCTGTTAAGCAGGTCCTTATTGTTATCCGCATCTGCATCCACATGGCCGCCATTCATGGCAATGTTGGGGTCAACGGTGGTGGAGTAGAAGTCATCCATGGTGCCATAGATGCCGTCATTTCCAGCGTTGAGTCCGCCATAGAACTGGTCGTCCTGGGTGTTGAATACATCATCGCCCGGTGGGTTGTAGACCTCGGAACGACGCTCCACATTGTTTGTGCGCACAGTGCCGGAATTCGATAGGCGGTCAACATACTCGAGGGACTGGTCGGGGCGGTAGTATACACCTTCGGGAAGGTTGGCTCCGCCTCCACCGCCACGGGTGTCGATGTGCATGGTTAGCTCAGTGACTGCACCATACTTGACCAGGTTTTCAAACTCAGTGTACCCGGTGTCAGGATCTGCACCTTCTAAGTACTTGAAGTTATCAGATGATAAGTGAGAGGTATAGATGTAGTGCTTACCTTGGTACGCGATGTTATCACCATATTGGTAGCTCGTGTTAACGGTTACACCATCCAACGCACCGTAGTGTGTCTTACTCCAGTACTTGGTGTTGGTTACATCCTGAAATTGAGCGGTGTAGTCGATGACTCCCGTGTTTCCATCAGCTGTGTTTGCGTGGTCAACATTCAGTGTTGGGTTACCAATATTCGTAGTACCTGCAGCATTGTCGTAAGCCTGGAATGGTGATAACTTGAAGTAAGTTCCTGGTGCAGCGATTGACACAGCAGTTGTTCCATCGGTTTCATCTTCTACAGCATCCGTTACAGGGGTAATCGTACCAATATTGGTAGCACCACTTGCAAGCACGGAGGCGATGGAAGTACCAATGTTTCTCCAATTTGCGGTATCGTTACTTGGATCTGTTGTATTCGCAGCGGTTAATCCTGCAGCATTAATGTTTTGGTAGTAATCACCGCCAAACCTGACAACATCTAGATCATCATAATCACCTGCAGTCCAGTCGGTGCTCAAGGCTGTCGCAGCATCTGTATCTAAACTGTAAAATGCGGTACCTTCATGAACCACGTCTCCACCTGCATAGGTTGCTCT
>Ga0206123_10003304_pt1 | contig 13376 bp, 9 predicted proteins | sample Helgoland_Spring_2_FD_160086 | JGI IMG/M metagenome (GOLD analysis project Ga0206123, IMG submission 160086) | Pelagic subsurface seawater microbial communities from Kabeltonne, Helgoland, North Sea - Helgoland_Spring_Bloom_20160316_1 | ecosystem: Environmental > Aquatic > Marine > Epipelagic ... | reverse complement strand
AAGAGGAAGGAGAAGTCGAAGCAGAAGCAGAAGTGGAAGCAGAAGCAGAAGTGGAAGCAGAAGTGGAAGCAGAAGCAGAAGTGGAAGCAGAAGTGGAAGCAGAAGTCGAAGCAGAAGTCGAAGCAGAAGCAGAAGCAGAAGTGGAAGCAGAAGCAGAAGTGCAAGCAGAAGCGGAAACTACAACCAGTGAAATTGAGGAAAACGAGGTTGCTACTACTACTACAACTACTACTACAACTACTACTGACCATGACTGTGATAAAAAAGAAGCTACAGCTACTGAAAATACCTACAAAAATATAACATTAGGTATTAAAAATATTGAGAATAAATCAATACATAGTAATTTAATTTCACAAAAACTTAAACAATTATCAAATATTTCTCAACCTAATATAACCCAAAAAGGTATTAATAATAAGTTTCCATCTAAACCAATTCCAAATAGACCTATATTGCCCAATTCCAGATTACCATCGCCAGAGTCAACCACATATAGACCAAGACCAGCAGTTCCAAATTATAGATCTAGAAATATTTCATCACAAAATAATAGAAAAAAAAAACCCTTTACTGAAATGGAAACTTTTGATATTAAAGATTATAAATTTGAGGACGTTCCAAAATCTGTATTAGCAACTGGTTTAGGAATTATATTACTGTTAAACCGTTAAATAAAATTTAAAATAATAAAAAAATCTTATTATTTTAAATTATTATAGTATAATGAATAAACGAAAAATAGTAAATGAGCCAATTAGTAATATAGTAGTTGATGGATTATCGCGTTATACTAAAGAAAAAATACTTAAAATAATTCCATTTAAGGTAGGTACAATTTTAACATCCACTAAAATCGATAAAATAATACAAGAACTATTTGAAACTGGGTATTTCTCTGATATTTCTATAGTCAAGTCCGATAACACACTTAAAATTAAAGTAAAAGAAAATCCTATTATTGAAAGTATTAATATTGAAGGTGCTTATATTTTAACGGAAGATAAACTACTTAGATTGTTAGATTACAAAAATTTGAATCCCTACAATGACAAATTATTGAGTGAGGTGACAGGCTTAATAACCAATACTTATTTTGATTTAGGTTATTTAGATTTTAAAATATTAGAAATACAATCAGACTTAAATAAAAGTAGAAATAAAATATCTATTACTATTATAATATCAGAAGGTACTCAATATACGCTTAGAAAAATAAGTTTCAGTGGAGGATTAGATGTAATTGCTGAAGATAAACTAAGAATGTTATTATCTATAAAAGAAGGGAATATTTTTAATAGTAGTCAAATTAGAATATATATTCAAACACTTACTGAAGAATATGCAAATATAGGTTATGCATACATAGATATAACTCCAATCACCGATGAAATATTGGAAAAAATAAACATTGATTTTGAAATAAATTCCAGATATATTTATATTTATAAATAATATAAATATATCTGGAAATATAAATATAGACCCGCAGTTTATACTAAATGAAATAACCCTAAAAAAACAAAAACTAAATTCTAGATTAAAAATACGAAACTCACTAGAAAAACTTAGACATAGTAATTGTTTTTCAAATGTACAGGTGTCAACGTCACCATCAGAGATCGAAACAATGAAAAATAAAATAGATATTCATTTTACAGTAGTTGAAAATGATTTGTCATCTTGTGAGTTATTAAATAAAAACAAAAATATACCAAAAGTAGTATAATTCCTAATACATTGATTACTGGATTAGGAATTATACTACTTTTACGTAAGAAATAATAATATAAATTTGATAATAATACGTTAAAATATTATTTTAAATTAAATGACAACACATTCTAATGATAAAGATGAATCTTGTACTATTTATAATTCTACTCCGAAAGATTTAAAACTATTAGGAAATAAGTTAAATAAAGGTGAATTAGTTATCGTTCCAACCGAAACAGTATATGGAATTGCTGGTAATTTATTCGATAAAAATGCTATAGAAAATATTTATAAAATTAAAAAGAGACCAATCACAAATCCTTTAATAGTTCACTGTTTGGGATATTATGATGCGTTAAGTTTGATTAAATTAAATGAACTCGAGAACAGTATATTTTCGAGTTTAATTAAGAAGTTTTCTCCTGGACCAATCACTTATTTAGTAAAATCATCCGATATTATTCCGTCTTACATAAATAATAATAGTGGCTATATTGCTATTAGATTTCCTAAAAATAAAGTTTTCCGCGATTTAATACAATACGCGGGTGTTCCTCTATGTGCTCCTAGTGCAAATTTATCAAATAAAACAAGTTCAACCTGTTTAGAACACGTATATAACTATTTTGAGCATAAGACTATTAATATTATTAATGACAATAATTATATATGCGAACACGGCATTGAAAGTACTATAATTAAAATCGAAGATAATATATTAACAGTTATGAGACCTGGGGCAATTTTAATTGCTGATTTAAACACGTTTATAGAATCTTATAATAAAACTAATAAATCAATTATATTAAAAGAGTATTCAAATGAAACTATATGTCCCGGACAATTTAAATTACATTATAGTCCCAAAAAACCAGTTTATATATTAAAATTAATTCATTTTAATTCTTCACAGTTAGAATTTCCAATAGATCTAAAAAAAATAACACATAAATATTTAGAATCTATTGTTTTAATAGATTTTAATTCTTTAGGGTTTAAATATAAGGATAAATTTTTAGGGTATGTAGATTTAAGTAAGTCGGGCGATATTAAAGAAGCTATGTTTAACTTATATAATGTATTTCATCAAACAGATACGATAGAATGTTCTAGAGTTTTAATCTATGATTTTAGCTTTTTAAAAAATACAGAAAGTATTTGGGATAAAATAGTTAAAGCATCTGGAGGAAAAATATTAAGTATACCTTTAGAATTAATGAACTAATTGCGTAAAATAACTTTCCATTATTTGTTTATTATAATACATTCCATTGATATATGTTAATAAAATATTGATAAAAACCGCACTTATCGAAATAGCCGTAATACACGTTATATATGAACAGTAAATCCACGCAGATATAACTACGCATCCTGGTGCTCTCAACCAATTATTTATTAAAATCGCATATTTTTTTCTAGTATTTTTGGTAATAATATTTAATTTTACAAGAACTAACATAATATAATCTAGGCCTCCTGGTAATCCAGTTAATACACTAACCGACAAATTTTGTATGGGTCCCCACCGTACACTTAATGATAACAGTCCTAAACCAACCGCAAAAAGAATATGATGTACATAATCTTCTGTATTAAGACTTGGTTTATATTTTTTATTCATAATATGATATAAATGCAATGATAAAGACATAAATATAGGAATCATCGAATAATTAATAGTATAGTCTAAAGATCTGCTTGGATTTTTAAACGTTGTTATTATATCAGATACTGAAGCACTACACATAATAAAGTTACACACGGCGTGTAATAAAAACCAATTTGTTTTAACAATAAAAATACTATTTATACTTTTTTTTTCGTTATATTTTAATATTAATTTATTGGTAACAATACTTGTTATGTAATCTAAACTATAAATAAAACAATATAATATAACTAATATTAGTTTAGATAAAATGACTCTATCTAACATAGAAGTTAAAAAATAATAATTTGCACTTAATAAATAATTATCCATAATAATAATACTATGTTAATTTGTTTTATATATATATTAATCATTAGAAATTAATTGTATAGTTTTTAATTGTTCCTTGACTAATTTTTCAAATAAAGGTTTATTTTTTGTAATATGTTCTATAAATATTTGTCTAGCATCTTTAAATGTTAAATCACCTAAAGTTCCTCTATCTTTACTTATACCATATAATTCATAATATAGTGTATCCGCACCCATATCACTATGCTTTCGAGTATCTATAGTAAGTCCCAATTTTTTAACAAGCTGTAACATTGTTTTTTTATTATTAGATTTAATCTCTATATAATAAGGTAATCCAGGAAACATATCGAAATTTATTATACATTTATTACTCAATTCCCACGTTTCTCTAATTTTTTCTACACGATATTTACTATTAATATCTATACCTTTTAATATATCAAGTGTTAAAAAATAATTATCTACATATATAGTTTTAGATATAGGTTGTTGACCAGTTAAATTAGTTTTTAAGGTTAACGTTATATCTCCATTACCCTCATCTCTTAATCTTATAAATTTACCGTTATAATCGAATGAATCCCATCTTAATAATACCTTATGTTTTACTACATTGTTATCTAGTAAATCTAAAGCTTCTTTTATAGTGGTTTCATTGATATCTAAAAATCTCAGTTCATATTTCATATTATATACTATAAAATAATACTATAAAATAATACTATAAAATAATACTAAATAATAACACTATCAAATAATAATACTATAAAATAATACTATAAAATAATAATACTATCAAATAACACTATCAAATAACACTATCAAATAACACTATCAAATAACACTATCAAATAACACTATCAAATAATACTATTTATATAAATTTATTGGAGTTAAAGTAGAATCGAATCTTACTATTCCATAAATCATAATCTTTGCTTCTTATAATATTTAAATTATCTACACCCGTATATTTATTTAAATCATTCTTCATGTAAATCTCAACATCTTTTAACAACCTATTATATAAACAATCTAATTCATTATTATTATTTTCTAAAATAGTATAATAAATAGTTATTTTATCAGATGGTATAAGGTCACACTCTTTCCTAAAATCTTGTAAAAATCTAATAATTAATTTACTGTAATATTTATTTTCCATTTTTATTGTGAAGTCTTTATCCATTAATAATAAGAAGTCCCCCTCTAAATGGTCATAATAATTACTGTTAGTATTATTAATCTCTTTCGTTATTATTAAATTCTTATATCTTATAACAGTGAGCGATGCTAAAATATCTTCTTTATTTTTAACAATTGTATTAATTCTGTTTTCTGGCAAATTTTCTAAAAATTTATTAAAAAATCTTATTTTCTCTTTATAAATTTTTCCTAATTTTGGATTTACTTTTAATTTATATTTAACATACTTATCAATATTTGTAGAATATTCTACAGTCATAACATTAATCTCATTATACAGATAATCTTCTAATTTTTTTAAACAGTTTAAAATTTGTGTATCTTTATTTACTATTATTAGTTTATTAACAGGCATTTTAAGTTCCCGTTTTAGTTTTTTAGTTCGAATGATACGAGAAATTTCGATAACATCATATAAATAGTCCATTGATTTTAATAAATCGGTATTCCCAATCCCTAGTTCTGTTCCAATCCCAATCCCTAGTTCTGTCCCTGTTCCAATCCCAGTCCATATCGATTTTTTCATCTGTATTAAATGAACACTTTTTTCTCCCTCTAAAAAGGGCAACAATTTTTGATAAATAATTTCGGATAAGAATGGAGTAAATGGAGCCATTGTTACGATTATATGATACATACAATAGAAAAATACCGACAAGGCAGTTTGATCACCATCATTAAATCTATTTTTGTTTAGTTTTAAATACCATCTTGATAACTTATCAATTAATGATATAATCCTATCTACCATATGGTATAATTCATACTTATCCATATCTTTATGAATGTCTTCTATAAATTTGTTGGTATATTGTAATATCCAACAGTCAATTGGATTTGTTACTATTTCAGGATTCTCTAGAACATCAATTAGCACAAAGTCGCAATTATTATTTTTATATAAATCTATCATTTGTAATAAATATTTAACCATATTAAACATCAGTATATTTACATTTTTAACAATATTTCTAACATCATTTTCCTTAAATTTTAAGTCACCAGCTCTTACAACAGGGCCACTTATTAAATAGAGTCTAACAGCATCTGCTCCATATTTATCAAATATATCATTAACAGGTGGATAATTTTTTTTACTTTTTGACATTTTATGTCCATCACTCGCAAGAACTAAACCATTTACAATAACATTTTTAAATGCTGGTTTATTAAATAAAGCTGTCGATATAACCATTAATGTATAAAACCATCCTCTTGTCTGGTCGGTTCCTTCTGCTATAAAATCGGCGGGGAATATATCATCTAAAATTTTATCAGTATTAGGATATCCGTGTTGAGCATAAGGCATACTGCCACTCTCAAACCAACAATCAAATACTTCAGGGATACGCCTTAAAAGTCCTTTCCCTTGTTTTGATGGTATTGTAATATGATCTATGTTATGTTTGTGAATATCTGTTATACTTCCCTCAGGCAAATCTGCTAATTTTTCCAATTCATCCGCGGAACTTATACATACAATTTCCTCAAAATCTGAACTTGCCCATATTGGTAGAGGTGTTCCCCAATATCTATTACGTGATACGCACCAATCAATCGAATTTTCAAGCCATTTTCCAAATTTATTATCTCTAATATGATTTGGCACCCATTCAGTTTTAAGATTGTTTTCTATTATTTTATCTTTAAATTCCTCAACTCTTATAAACCAACAAGATACGGTCTTATTAATCAAAGGCGTATTTGATCTCCAACAAAAGGGATATTCGTGCATTTCTTGTTTATTTCTAAACACAAGGTTTTTCTCTTTTAAATCTTTTATAATTAATTTATCAGCATCTTTAATATAGATATTTTTATAATCTGATATGTTTTCGGTAAAATTACCCATTTCATCTAAAGGACACGGTGGTAACTTGTCCTTAGTTATTATACCTGTTTCACTACATACTCTGTAATCATCTTTACCAAACGCAGGAGCATTATGAACTAACCCAGTCCCACTACTTGATTCTACATATGGATCAGAAATTATTTTAAAGGCGGTATCTTTAAAATCATTATAAAAGTACTGGAATAATGGCTCATATTCCATATTTATTATATCACTTCCTTTTACCATTTTTGTAATAGTAAAGTCTGTTTTAGTTTTAAAGTATGTTTCTAAACATTCTGATGCAATAATATAATTAGTATTATCTATTTTATAGTGAAGAAAACAATATTCTAAATCTGGATTAACACAAATTGCTAAATTTGATACTAATGTCCATGGAGTTGTTGTCCAAACTAATATATAGGTGTTTGGATATAGTGAATTTTTAACTTTAAATTTAATTGTTAGAGATGGGTCAGAAACATTTTTATAATTACTTGTTGCTTCAAAATTTGAGAGTGGTGTTGTACAACCCGTGGAATAAGGCATAACTTTAACACCTTTATAAACAAGACCTTTTTTATATAGTTCACTAAAAACCCACCATACACTCTCCATAAATGATTTATCCATTGTTTTATAATCATTATCAAAATCTACCCATCTACCTAGACGTGTTATAGTTTTTCGCCATTCCTCCCTATATTTTAATACTATTTTCCTACATTCATTATTATAATTATCAATCCCATATTCTTTAACCTGTTGGGGTGTTTTAATATCCAATGCTTTATCTATCTCAAATTCGATTGGTAATCCATGCGTATCCCAACCAAATCTTCGCTCAACATAAAAACCATTTTGTGTTTTATATCTAGGTATTATATCTTTAATTGTACTAGCAACAATATGTCCATAGTGAGGGAGACCTGTTGCGAAAGGTGGACCATCATAAAATTTAAATTTAGGACAGTTTTGTGTCATTTCTAAAGATTTTTTAAATAAATTATTTTCCTCCCAAAAATTAATGATTTCTTTTTCTGATAATAGATTATCCATTTTAATTATTTAAGAAAAAGAATATTTTTAATCAAATTATTATATTATTATAATTATATATAATATAATAATGAGTAAACGATATAATAAATATAAATATACAACTGAAGATAAAAGCTGGAAAAGAGAAGGTGGAAAGACAGGTTCCAAATTTATTAGAACTGAAAAGGATATGTGTGAAAGACATCCAGACAATGTATATACTAAGGGGAAAAATGAAGAATATCCTGGATGTGAAAATGGATGGTGCTGTGGTCTTATAAAATCAGCCCAAGAACAAACCGTAGAAGCACCTATAGAATTATCTCCTTCCTCACCCATAGGACAAGGACAAGAACAAGCCGTAACTCTTTCTACAAAAAAATATTCAGGTGAATTAGTGTCTTCGCCTAATAAATCACAACGGGGGTATAACAACCTTACTTTTAAAGAAATGGAAACATTAGTATTTGGTTCAGACGAAGACGATGATGAACCAATACCATTTAATGAATTATTTATAGACAATTTACAGAAATTAGAAACAATTCTTAAATCGCAAGGAGATCATTTTAGAGCAAAAGCATATAGAAATGCTAAAGAATCAATTATTTCATATGGGACAGATATATATTCTACTACAGAAATAAAATCTCTACCGAATATAGGACCCAGTATATATAAAAAATTAGAGGAACTTGTGAATACCGGGAACATTTCGGTTATTGAGAAACATAAAAACCAACCTGAACAATTATTTACTAAAATATTTGGAATTGGTCCAAAAAAGGCTTCTGAGTTACATATTGATAATGGTATCAAAACGGTGGATGAATTAAAAAAAAATACACATTTATTAAATTCTAAACAGAAAATAGGCCTGCGTTACTATGATGATTTATTACTAAGAATACCTAGGAATGAAATAGACGAATATAATATTATTTTAGAAGAATTATTTAATAAAGTAAAGGATAAAAATAGTATATTTAAAATTTTAGGGTCTTACCGAAGAGGAGCCGCATCGTCAGGTGATATAGATATTATTATTTCTGACCCAGAAGATAATATAGCAGTATTTAATAAATTTCTTGAAATATTAAAAAAAGAAGGTTTACTAATAGAGATTTTAAGTAGAGGACATATCAAATGCCTAGGTATATCTAAGTTAGGTTCATATCCACCAAGAAGAATGGATTTTATGTTTAGTTTTAGGGAACAATTAAGTTTTGCGACTCTCTATTTCACTGGTAGTCAAGCATTTAATATAGCAATGAGAACACGAGCATTAGAATATGGTGTAACGATGAATGAGCACGATTTTACTATCAGTAAAAAACATACATTAAAAAAACCTTTACCATTAAGTTTCCCAACAGAAGAGTCCGTGTTTCAGTATTTAGATTTAGAATATAAACATCCTATTGAAAGAATCAATGTAAATTCACTCGTAGAAAAAATACATCGGGTTAACCCAACAAAAAAATTTGTAATTAAACCAAAACCAATTCCAATACCACCTCTAACTCCTACACCTACTCCTACTCCTATACCTATACCTATACCTACACCTATAACTAAACCTGCCTCACTTACGCCAAAAAAATTTATTAAAAAAAAGGTTAATAGCTGTATATCTGGAAATACTGGACAAGTAGTGTTTAATAAACCAGTATTACTTGCTAAAGAATACAAAAATAAGGATTGGTCGAATGCGGTAGATCCAACTGGGTGGTGGGTATCCGAAAAGTTTGATGGGTATCGAGCTATATGGAATGGAAAAGAATTTGTTTCTAGACAAAATAATGTATATCATGTTCCGGACTGGTTTTCTGCGCTAATGCCTCCATCAATTTCATTAGATGGAGAATTGTGGATGGGTAGAGAGCGATTCCAAAAGTGTGGTCTATTTAAAAAGAAAACTCCTATTACTAAAGACTGGATAAATGCACAAGTTATATATAAAGTGTTTGATTTACCGTCCTCTACAAAACATTTTGAGGATAGAATGATAGATTTACAAAAAATTGTCAGAGAACGATGTGAATGTATGTTAGAATTAAAAATACCTGGCGAAATTATTAAAATTAGATGTCCTCTGATGTTAACAGAACATACAAAAGTAGAATCAGCAAAACATTTGGATCTTATTTTCACGGAAGTTGTAGAAAATGGAGGAGAAGGAGTTATGATTCGGAAGCCTAAAAGTTTATATGAAAATAAAAGATCCAATACATTATTAAAATATAAACAATTGTATGACACCGAATGTAAAATTATAGGGTTTAAAATGGGAACGGGTAAATATACGGGGCTTTTAGGCTCATTTAAATGTCAACTTATAGAAGGCATTAAAAAAGATTTTTATGTATCTGGAATGACGGATGATGTAAGAAGAAATTATTTAACAACACATCCAATAGGAACTATAATAACTATAAATTACAATGAAACTACAGAAAATGGAATACCCAGACATCCTAGATATTTAAGAATAAGAGATGATTGTGCGTTATAATTTATATCTGTTAAATAATATTACTATTAAATAAAAAAATAAACTATATTTACAAAAACTATATATTTTTCCCAAATATTTTATAGAAAAAGTTGCCTGAGATATTTTCATTAGTATTTTTTTCCAATAAATATTATACGGCGGAAATCTTGCGGGTATTTCTCCCCATCTATATCTAATCAATTTTGATCGTTGATACGAAAATATATCAAATGAATATTTTCCATGATACTTACCAATACCTGAATGTCCAATACCTCCAAAAGGTAGGGGAGAATCCATCTGAATAAGTGTATCATTTACCACTATTGACCCAGTCTTAATAGTTCCCTCGATATTTTTCCATTTTTCTATAAATAAATAGGCAACTAAGGGGTCTGGATATTTAGAAATAATATTATTGATATCACTGGTATTTTTATAATAATAAATAGGTATAATTGGTCCAAATATTTCTTCTTTCATACAAGAAGAATTAGTAAAAGCATCTTTATTATCTTTAAAATTTATAATAGTTGGTTGGATATATAAAGAGCTTTCATCAGAATATCCGCCATATTCTATGTATTTTTTATCCTCTTTAATAATATTAACTAATCTATTAAATGCTCTATTATTAACAATTCGAGCATAATCGGGTGAATCCCGAATAATATTACCATAAAATTCTTTTAATGTTTTTATAATTAGTTTAACAAATTCTTCACCAAACTTTTCATTCACCAAAAAATAATCTGGACATATACATGTTTGTCCACAATTTGTTAATTTACCCCACACTATTCGTTTTATCAATAAATTAATATTATATTGTTTATCAACAACACACGGGGATTTACCACCTAATTCTAATACTACTGGTGTTAATTTCTCAGCGGCTTTACTATAAATTATCTTACCTACTGAACTGCTACCTGTATAAAAAATAAAATCCCATTTTTCAAGTAATAATTGTGTAACATTGTCTTTTCCACCAATAGACGCCGATATATAATTGTTATTTTTAAAATATTTTTCAAATAGTGTAACCATTAAGTTAGAAGTATTTTTGGTATATTCTATAGAAGGAAAAACAACTAATGTTTCATTTCCTGCAGAAATAGACCCTACCAATGGTAATAAAGAAAGATTGATTGGATAGTTCCACGCACCTATAATCAATGCTTTACCTCTGGGTTTTGACTCAATCATTGCCTTACCATAACCAGTTAAAAAAATTGTTAAATATTTTAAAGGGTTAATAAACACGCCTTGATGAACCCAATCATCCAAATTATCAATATGATATTGAATATCGTGTTGTACTTGTTTAATTTCTAAATAATAACTTTCAAAATTGGGTTTATGTAAATCTTGGGATAGGGCTAAACATATAGATTCTTTTTCATTTTCGAGAAGACTGTTTAATTGTTTTAAATATTCTTTTCTTTTTGCAATCGATAGTATAGTATTCATTATTAATAACTAGTATAAAATTATTTTTATATTCTTTATTATCATTATATTATTATCATTATTTTATTATCATTATTTTATTATCATATAAATATTATTATCATATAAAATATTTTTATCATTATTTAAAGTATATTTTAAATAATAATAAAATGAATATACCTTTAAAACTAAAAGATCCTAAACTTTATAATCTAATTTCTAAAGAATATTTGAGACAACGAAAAAGTTTGGAACTTATTGCTTCTGAAAATTTTACTTCTTGTTCTGTAATGGAATGTATGGGATCGGTATTAACAAATAAATATTCAGAAGGGCAGGTTGGAAATAGATATTATGGAGGATGTCAACATATAGATGAAATAGAAAGTCTATGTAAAGAACGCGCTTTAAAAGCCTATAGATTAGATAATACTATATGGGGTGTTAATGTACAGCCTTATTCTGGAAGTCCTGCTAATATGGCAGTATATACTGGATTATTAAATCCACATGATCGCATAATGGGATTAGATTTACCGTCTGGGGGACATTTAACTCACGGATATTACACTAAAAAAAAAAAAAATATCTACAACAAGTATATTTTTTGAATCACTGCCTTATAAAATTAAATCCAATGGCTATATTGATTATGACCGTTTAGAGAACCTAGTAATTGATTTCAAACCAAAATTAATAATTTGCGGTTCAAGTGCTTATCCCAGAGATTTTGATTATAAACGATTCAGGAATATTGCCAACATTAATGATTCATATTTATTATGTGATATGGCTCACGTTAGTGGGTTAGTTGCAACTGAAGAATTTAATAATCCATTCGAATATTGTGATATAGTCACAACCACAACCCATAAAACGATGCGAGGACCTCGCTCTGGAATAATATTTTTTAAAAAAGAATTAGAAGAGCGAATTAATTTTGCGGTTTTTCCTGGACTTCAGGGTGGTCCACATAATCATCAGATCGCAGGGGTAGCAAATCAATTGTTAGAAGTTGACAGTGTAGATTTTAAAAACTATATTAAACAGGTCAAGAAAAATGCCAAAGTTATGGCAAATGTGTTACTTAATAAAGGGTATAATTTATCGACTGGAGGGACAGATAATCATCTAGTTTTAATAGATTTAAAGAATAAAGCTATAAGTGGCAGTAAAGCAGAATATGTATGTGAAATGGTAGATATTTCTTTAAATAAGAATTCGGTGTATGGAGATACATCTGCTATAAATCCTGGCGGTATTAGAGTTGGAACAGCTGCCCTAACTACACGAGGTTTTTTAGAAAAAGATTTTGAAAAAATAGGCGAATTTATAGATATGGTTATAATATTATGTCAAAAGATACAGGAGCTAAGTGGTAAAAAATTAAAAGATTTTAAATATATTCTACATCAAAATTATATGACTGATATAGAGAACTTAAAAAGAGAAGTGAATGAATTTGCGGGTCAATTTGATTTTGTAGAATTTAAGTAATAATTTAATTAATAATTTAATTAATAATTAATTATATATATATATATGGGATTAAATAAATATATAGTTAGATTTGGACCGCTTGTGATATCTAACTTATTTAGTAAAATACAAGATTATGATACTAGTTTTATAGACGGGTTAAACAAACCTTCTCT
>Ga0206123_10003302_pt1 | contig 13378 bp, 7 predicted proteins | sample Helgoland_Spring_2_FD_160086 | JGI IMG/M metagenome (GOLD analysis project Ga0206123, IMG submission 160086) | Pelagic subsurface seawater microbial communities from Kabeltonne, Helgoland, North Sea - Helgoland_Spring_Bloom_20160316_1 | ecosystem: Environmental > Aquatic > Marine > Epipelagic ... | reverse complement strand
AATTTATGAAGGATTGCTGGGACCTACCCATCGCATTTAACAAAAGTATTGGCGGTTATGAATATACTGAGGAAGTAATGGACTTCCCCGCGATAAAACTGAATGAAGAAGAAGTCTTTGCCTTTCTAATAGCAAGAAACTCGATCGAACGTTACCAAGGTACCCATTTCCATGAACCACTTTCCCGCCTGTACGATAAAATTATAACTCAAATGGGCTTCAAGCAATCCGCGAGAATGAAACGTGTGAAAGAATACGTTACCTTTCGTCCTGCGGGTTGGAGCAAGGCTAAGTATAAGATTTTAGATCTTTTGTCAAAAGCGTGTCGGGACCGAAAAGAAATCTCGTTCAAATACGAATACCCCAGTAAAGGCATCAAACAAAAGGCGAAACTTAAACCCGCCCACTTAATCAATAGCGACAATGTTTGGTATCTACTGGTCGGCGACCAACTTAACCAACCTTCACATTTTTATTCTCTTGCAAGGATGTCTCATTTAAAACTTCACGCGACCACTTTTCCTGAAATTGCTTTCTCAATTGAAAAATATATGAAAAATAATTTCGGAATTTTTCGTGGAGACGAGATCTATGAAGTACATATTATTTTTGATGCTCATGCCGCTCCTTATATTAAAGAAAGAAAAAGGAATGACTCACAAAAAATAAAAATTAGAAATGACGGAGGCATTGATTTTCATATTCAAGTTAATCATTTAATTGAAGTTAAATCTTGGGTAATGAGCTGGGGGAAACACGCCACTGTTGTCCAACCTAATGAACTCGCTGTTGACATCAGAGACGAACTTAAAGAGACCATTCAAAAGTACCCAAAAACATAAAGACAATATATGTCCCCCCATTGGTGTTAGTCTAAAGTATGTTAATTGATGATCACGAATTTGAAGAACTTAATCCCATTATTCATGAAAATGAAGAAGAAGGTTTTATTGAAGCTGAAAATGGGGGCTCATTCATGAGCTTTTTACTAGGGGGCATTTTTGCAAACATGATTATGCCCAAAAAGGAAAAGACCATTAAGCTCCAAGAAATTCATAAACCTAACCCATCAGCTAATTTGATGAGCCAAGAGGAAAAAGACTTTCTATCCTGCATTTGGTCAATAGAGAAAGAAATCAAAAAAGCTGAAAAAGATGGTAAATGGGTTCGACTTTACTGCCTTCTCCAAACAGTCCGACATCTTAACGAAACTGAGTGGGACAAATTCATCGGAGGAAATTATGGCAACCAAGAAATTCTCGATCAAAATCTACTAGGTCTTTTGAATTATATCCTAGAAATAAAACCAGAAACAGTTTACTGGCCAAAAGTAAGTGACTCAGTCAAACAAGACTTGGAGAATGGTGGTCTAAGGGTCGATTTGGAGGACCTTTCATATACTTTTAATGGAAAACCCTTGACCGAAGAGCCATGGTAAAGAAATTATAAATTAACCTTTTTCCGAAAAAATGACTTTTCAACTCCACACTTCTAACGAAACCGAAAACCTTCTTTCCGAACTGGTTTCCCAAATTCAAAGTACCGATCCATTTGAAAAAAGGTTGGTGATTACCATGGGAAAAGGTATGCGAACTTGGCTCAAATTGAAAATCGCAGAAAAACTAGGCGTTTCGGCCAATCTTCATTTCTTATCCACAGAGAAAATAATTTGGGATATCGCGAGTGATAATATACGTACAGAGAACCAGAACCAAGCTAATCCGTTTTCCAAGGAAAGAATGGCTTGGAAAATAAGGAATATTCTTTCTATGGTGATAATAGATCATCCAGATGAATTTGAGATTGTCGCTTCATTTATTGCCGAGGATGATCCTCTGAAAAAAATTCAGTTTTGCTGGGAAGTGGCTAATGTGTTTGATGGTTACTTACATTACCGCCCCAAATTAATTGAACAGTGGGAAAACGGACAGATACAATCTGAAAATAAGGACGAAGCTTGGCAGGCAATATTGTGGAAAAGAATTAGCGGAGATATGCCCTGCCCTCCATTAGTCACCCTCACAGATGAAGTGTGTTTTGCGTCAAAAAGCCCGCAAAAGATTTATTTTTTTGGTTTTTCTCCCATTCCTCCGGTCCACATGAAGGTCTTTGCAAAGTATGCAGAGAAAAAAGAATTGCATGCTTTCCTTCTTCAACCAACCGAACATTACTGGCAAGATGTACTTTCAAACCGTCAGCGTTTACTACTGCAAGAAAATGGAGAAGCCATGTTTCTTGAACTAGGTCCCCCACTCCTTGGAAACTTGGGTAAGAATTGGCAAAAGTTTATCTTTTTACTCGAAGATTTAGATATTTATCAACCCGAGTTCATTCATTCCACGAGAAAGAATAACTCTAAGAATGCCTTACATTCTCTACAAAATCATTTACTTAGCATGCCCGAAGGAAATGATTTTCAAAAAATTGAATATCAAAAAGAAGATACAAGCATTCAGTTTCATTCCTGCCATAGTCCCCAAAGAGAAGTCAATGTGCTTCAGGATTTTCTCCTCGACCAATTCAATCAAACACCCGAACTTTTACCAAGTGATATTCTTGTTCTATGCCCACGAATTCAAGAGTATTCGGCTCTCATTAAAAGTACTTTTGACAATCCTGAAACATTAGAGAAGAAAATTCCTTATGGTATTTGTGATCGACAATGGAGAAATGAAAGTCGAGTAGTTGACACATTTTACCATTTACTTGAATTTGCAGAAGGACGAGCAAATTCTAGGGAATTTTTCACACTAATCAGCAGACCAGCTATTTGTAAAAAATTCGATCTCCAAGAGTCAGACCTCGAGGTTATTCGTTGGTGGATCGAAGAAACTAACATTGCTTGGGGCTACGATAGCGAACATAAGAAATCTTTAAATCTCCCTCCTTTCAATGAGAACACTTGGCAAAATGGAATCGATCGGATGTTAATTGGATTTTGCTCAGGAAAAAGCACCAACGATCAATTTGATGATCTTTTACCTCTTGATGAAATTGAGGGCAGTCGCGTAGAGCTTTTGTCTAAATTAATTACAATAGTAGAAGCTCTGAAAAAGCTTTCAAATATTTGCTTCTCAAGACACAAGCCCTCTACTTGGCAAGACATTATCGAAGATTATTTATTGAAAGTCTTCTTTCTTGATGAAGAAGAAACACACACCGACTTAACCGAACTTAGAAAATCGCTTAAAGTCCTAACCAACGAAGCTGGTGACGAGGCCGATAAAGAACCCCTTCCAGTTATTCGCTTTCACTTAGAACGTACTTTAAATGACAAGTCGCCATTCTCGCGGCATTTGACTCATGGAGTCACTTTCTCTAGCCCGCGATCCGCTCGTGGAATTCCAGCTAAGGTCATTTGCTATTTAGGGCTAGATGGTGGTGCTTTTCCTGCACACCTAAGCCGACCTAGTTTTGACTTGTGCAAACTAAAACCAAAATTTGAAGACCGTAATCAAGCAGAAGAAGACCGACTATTAATTCTAGAATCACTCCTCTGCGCCCGCCAATGCATTTACTTCAGTTTCAAAGGACAATCGAATAAAAATAATGAGCCCATTCCCCCATCTGTAGTGGTTGATGAGATTCTAGAACAACTTGATCACATTATTGATTTTACGAATATAAATTTATTCAAATCTGCTAAAGACGCTTTTTTGTTCGTTCACCCTCTACAACCTTTTGGCAAGAATTATTTCAAAAGTAACAATTCTAACGACTCCAATCGTTTCATTTCGGAAAATCGTCCTCGAAGTTTCTCAAAAAGAAATTGTGAAGCGGCTTATGCTCTTACCCAAGATCGATTTAAAACCGAATCTTTTTCTTTATCGCTTCTTCCAGTACAAGATGAAGGTTCAAATCGAATTCAACTCAATGACTTAATTAATTTTTGGAAAGGGCCTTGCACCTACTTCGTTAAAAATAGACTTAACATTTCAACATGGGATGACGAATCCTTGCTCCCCGAACATGAACGCCTTGATTTGTGCCCAATTAAAGATTCGGCAATTAAATCTAGAATGATCGATAGAATAATCGATACACCTGAAAAAAGGGACTTGATCGGCCAGGGTTTTTCAGTCGAAAATAAGAATTTACATCAAGAACTTATTAAAGCTGGTCTTTTGCCTCACGGAACCTTAGGAGATGCATTGAATGCTTCTTTCCAAGGTGAAGTACAAGTAATTTTGAACCGTGTTCCTATCAATTTCAACCAACCTTCAAACCTTTTCTCAAGTGTGGTCGAGATTGATAATATTCAATTGGAAGGAACTTGTAGATCAATTTTTGGGGATACCCAGGGCCTCTTTTTTTCGTCAAAATTAAAGGGCAAGCATTGCATGGAAGGCTTAATTCGCCATCTTTGGCTTAATTCATCCGAGGAATTCACAGGGAATATTAAAACTATAATCGCAGGGAAGGATAAAAGTTATCTATTGGAAAAAAGAGCCTCCCATCAATGTATACTGCAACTGGAAAAACTAATCGAATTGTACAAACAAGGAAGAAATCGTCCCCTACCCTTTTTTCCTAATTCATCAATTCATTGGTTAGATCAGACACAAAAACACAAAATTACAAAGCCAAAAGCCAACGCTAAAAGTCCACTCGGGTGTGCCCAGTCTGACTGGAATAAAGAACAAGGGGGTGAAGGTCATGAGTTCGCCAACCAACTTTGTTACCCGCTAGACCCCTGGGAAAACGAAGATACAATTGAAATGAACGAGCTCATTATGAACATTTTAGATGAGGAAGGAATGTTTATCCAATGAGTCCTCCTAAATTTAATGCAGATACAGCGACATTACTCGTAGGAGAAACTATGATCGAGGCCAATGCTGGTACTGGTAAAACATATACTCTTTGCCGCATCGTAGAAAGATTGATCTTAGAGAAAAAAATTCCGATTGAGAGAATTCTTGCGGTCACATTTACCAATGCTGCAGCTTATGAATTAAAAGAGAGAATAAGAAAAAACTTAAGAGAGAAAAAAAAATCGCTCGCAAAACACGAAAAGGACTCTCGAAACCTTCTCTCCAGAGCATTAGCTAATTTTGACAATGCTAGAATCTTTACCCTCCACGCCTTTTGCAAATGTTTGCTTTCGGAATTTTCGTTTGAATGTGGAGTTCGTCCTAACTCCGACCTAATCGTCAATGAAGAACATTTAATAGAACAAGTAACCTTAGATTTTCGTAGATTTTATTTTTTAGATTCTACTCCTTTTTGTTCGGCCTTGGCTTACACTGGAAATTTACGAACTGAAAATTTAATTAAAGCCTTTAATACAAAAGAGAGTGACACCAAAAATAACGAAACTCTTAGCCAAAAGGAATTCGATGAGATGGAATATAATGCTCATTTAAAATACAAAACTTTGGTGAATACTTGGAAAGCTCAATTTTCAGAAATTAAAGATTTTCTATTTAATAAAGGAGCCCAAAATGGAGCTAAACCGAAAAACAACTTTTTCGAGTTTAAACAAAGATTTGCTAGTGCAATAGAACAGATTGAATCACCTTCGCCAGATTATGGTCTCATCCATCTAATCAGAATAAATCTAAAAGAGGAAATTAAACCAAAAAATGGCCAAAATTGCCCCTCTTTTTTTGGGGTGGCACAGACCTTCTGTGAGGATTGCCAAAAAATTGAAGATTTTATAATCGAGAGATTTTTAACTTATGGTAAATCTCAACTCTCAAAATTAAAGGACAAACTTAACCTTAGAACTTTTGATGATTTGCAACAACTTGTCGCATTAGGCTTAGGTGGAGAGAGAGGTTCATCACTAATCGAAAAAGTATTTTCGCAATACGATGCAGCTCTTGTTGATGAGTTTCAAGACACGGATCCTTTACAATTTGAAATACTTCGAAAGCTCTTTACAAAAAGTTCAAGCGAAGAAAAAAAGCATATTTTTTACATCGGTGATCCCAAACAATCTATCTACAAGTTTCGTGGAGCTGATTTAAACAATTATTTAAAAATTCGAGGCAACTTGGAAAAAGACAATATTTGTTCCTTAACGACTAATTATAGAACACATCCATTATTGGTGGAAGCAACCAATCAATTCCTCACCCTTCACTCAGCAAACAAGCACGAACAGGCAAATGACAACCTGTTTATGGACGAAAGAATAATTTTCGAAAAATCTGAAGGACACACTGAACGAGATGAAGAAAAGCTTCTAGTTCGAGAAGAGAGAGACTTGGCACCCGCACCTTTCAATATTCGATTTTCGCCAAAATTAACTAAAAATGAAACACAAAAAGAAGTGGAAGCGGGCATTCTCAATGATATTACCCATGAAATTCTTTCCCTTCTTGATCCAGATAAAATAACAAATATTGGAGGACGACCTATTCGTGGCTCCGATATTGCGGTGCTTTGCCGAACTAACCCAGAGGTGGATGCTGTTTATGCAAAGTTAAATGAGTTTGGCATTCCTTGCGTATTACAGGCAAGCAGATCAATTTTTCACTCAGAAGAAGCGAAACATTTTAAGTTTTTGATGGAAGCTCTTCTCTCTCCAAATGACGCAAGTAAAATTCGAAAAGTCTTAGTTCTTCCTCTTTTTTCCTTTACCGCTATAGAATTAGAAAATTTTGAAGTAAATCCAGCAAATTGGGATTTTTGGGCAGATCGATTTTCTGCTTGGAGTAAACTTTGGGCGAAGCATGGACTCAGCTACGCATTACAAAGCCTATTGAGGGACGATTTTAGAAATATAAACGATCTTAAGAATAAATTATACCAGCCAATACAGCAAAGGATACTAAGTCAGTCTAATGGGGAAAGAAGAATGACCAATTACCTCCACTTAAGTGAGCTTCTCTACCAAGCAGAACAAACCGTGTCATCAAATTTCCCTCGCAATCTTTATCTTTGGTATATTAAGCAAATTCAAATGAATACGGATATCGATGAAGCGGATGCACGCCTTGAGTCTGACGACGATGCAATCAAAATTCTTACCATTCACAAATCGAAAGGACTTGAATTCCCAATTACTTTCATTCCTTTCAGTTGGAAAGTCCCTTTTAAAAAAGCCAAGGACTTAGAAACTCAACAGGAAGGGATGCGTTTACTTTATGTTGCCCTTACTCGAGCCTCTTCTCGTATGTATTTTTACATTCGAGAACCCAATAAAAATTTTGCCTTCTCGAGTATCGCTCGATGTATTTCCGAAAATATAAGTAATGCCTTGGAGACCCTTGAAAAAAGACCAGATCTTTTCTCGGTTGAAAATTGTAAAGTGGGAAAACCCGAAAGAACTTATCAGCGAACACTTTCTGAATCGAGTTACAGATCGCTGGAATTTTTAGGGACTATTCCATCTGGATATTTAACCAGCTCATTCTCTCAGAAAATTAAAGGTCAAAATAAAGAAAAAGATTTAGATGAAAGCGAAAATTTCTCTCACTCACTTGTTATTCCTTTTGGTCAAAGAAAAAAAGCCCACGCATTCCCAGCAGGAACCAAGGCAGGAAATTTTTTCCATGAAGTTTTTGAAAATATCGATTTCCAGGAAAACGATCATAGTGCTACGATTGATTTTCAATTGCGAAAACATGGCCTCAGGAATGCCGATCCAAAAATTGCCCATGGTCTTGTATTGTCTGCCCTTAATACTCCTTTAAACAAACATAACGGTGCAGTTCTGAAACTTTCTGAAATTCTTAAAGAAAATCTAATGGTAGAATTAGAATTTCATGTTCATGCTCCAGACTTTTCTTTTCACGAATTGGGTCAACATTTAAGCCTAGTGGCACCCAATAATTTATTCAGTTCATACCTTCTGGGAAAAGCAGACGAGAGCATAGTTCAAACGAACCAATGTTTCTTTAAAGGATTTATCGATCTCACATTTAGGCATAACCAAAAGTATTACATTCTAGATTGGAAATCGAACCTGCTTACGGGGGAACAGGGTGCTTTTGCTTCGAAGTCATTACCTAGCACTATGGCTCATTCGGACTATATTCTTCAATACCACCTTTATACCCTTGCCCTTCATCGTTTTCTTAAACAAACAATGCCCAATTCCTATAATTATACTCAGAATTTTGGCGGCAACTATTACCTCTTTCTTCGGGGAATGTATGAACCATCCCTACCCGACGACGGAATTTTCTTTGATTGTCCACCCGAATCCATGATCGAGTCGATGGACCAATTCTTTAGCGTAGAAAGGGCTCAGTCCCATGCTTGAATCCACTTCCCCTTTTCCAAAACAATTACTCTCTTTCTTTGAAAGATATTCTGGCGGCTCTCTAAAAGAAGCTCTTCCGCTTTTGGAGAATTTATACTTACAATTACTTGCTGGAAATGCCTCCATCGAAATCGATGCCCCAGACAATAAATCGGTTAAAATTTTAAGACAAAATTCCATAGTCGGCTCCGAAAACGAGAGAACGCCCCTTGTCATGGCACAAGAAGGGAACCTTTATTTCCGAAGGTATTTTGACTACGAAACTTCCCTCGCCCAGCGGCTTGTGCAGTGGAGCAAGGAAGCAAAAAATAACCATACTGAAATTGATCATCAGATCATAAAATATTTCAAAGACGCCCCAGACCAATTAAATGCAGCCAAGCTTGCCCTTCGAAATAACTTTGCAGTGATTACCGGGGGCCCAGGGACAGGCAAAACATACTTATTAGTCGCGATCCTAGCTTCACTATTAAAAGAAAACCCTGAGTTATCTATCTCCTTAGTAGCCCCCACAGGAAAAGCCGCTCAGCGAATGACGGAATCGATTCAAGCAAACCTTAAGCTCTTCGAACTCAGTCCCGACGAAAAAGAAAATTTCCCACAAAACGCATCAACCATTCATCGATTACTTCGGCCTCTACCACCCTCAATTCATTTTCGCAAGAAATCGGAATCTCCCTTGAATGCAGACTTTGTTATCGTAGATGAAGCCTCTATGGTAGACCTTCCATTGATGTCTAAACTAGTCGACGCGATCCGACCTACAAGCCGTTTGCTTTTAATTGGTGATGTTGACCAACTTGCACCCGTAGAAGCGGGAGCTCCCCTCGCCTCTATTGTTCGGCACTTTTTATTGCCGCATCAACCCCAACTTGTTGCGAAGCTCTCGACAAATCGTAGATTTGGAAAGGACAGTTCAATTCACCGGCTATGCCAAGCAATTTCTCGGGGAAATGCAAATGAGGTAATCGAATTAATTGATCAAGGATCGACAATTGATTTTGAATATGATGAAGGAACATCCTCCCAAGAAGCGGATCAAATGATACGGCTTGGCTACGCAGGCCTTGCTCAAGCCAAAACTCCTGCCGAAGCCCATCAGGCGTTTTTACATTTCCAAATTCTTTGCCCTACTCACGAAGGTGAATGTGGGGTTAATTCGATTAATGAAAGAACTCAGAAACTTCTTGGAATTAATCAAACAATAAAGAATAAATCTGTCCGCTATTCTGGAATGCCTATCATCATCGAACGGAATGATTATGGAGTAAATCTATTCAATGGAGATATTGGGATTTTCCTTACCGACGAAAACCAACCAGATCGACTAGCCGCTTGGTTTCTGCAAAGCGATGGTACTTACCGAGCAATTTCACCAACCCGCCTACCGCCCTATAAACTTGCCTACGCGATGACCGTTCATCGCTCCCAAGGCTCAGAATATGACCAAGTGATGATAATGCTTCCCTCTATTCATTCTGAGCTACTTACTCGACATCTTCTCTATGTTGCATGTAGTCGTGCACGAAAAAAAGTAATTCTGTTAGGATCTAAAAAAGTGATTGAGCAAAGTATCAAACACTCCACCCCATCTCCGACCGGGCTCCAGAATAGACTCATTCAAGCCTAATCATTTTTGAATATTGAACTTCTAAATCTTTTGATTACGAATAAGTATAATTTTTACACTCAAATAATTATTTAATTATGACCGATCCAAACCTGACAATGTACGGCTCCAAGCTTAAACCCGAAGAGCTGAAAAAATTCCTTGAACATATTTTTACAGAAAATGACAAAAGAAATGGCCCCGGAACTCCAGTTTGTATTTGGGGAACACACGGACTAGGCAAGACTCATATTGCGAAAGCCTTTGCCAAGGATAGGGGGTGGCAATTCGTTGATGTACCAGTCGCTCAATTCGAAGAAATGGGGGATCTACATGGTTTGCCTAGAGAAATGGACCCTACACCTGAAAAGCCAATGAGCGGAGACGAATATACTGTTTACCTTCCTCCCCATTGGGTTCCAAAAGAAGAAGGGCCTGGAATTCTTCTGCTCGACGACTTTAACCGGGCAGACGATCGCATCCTGCGAGGTATCATGCAACTACTTCAAAATTTCCAACTTACTTCATGGGATTTGCCATCTAAATGGCAAATCGTAGCAACTGCCAATCCAGAGGGCGGAGATTATTCGGTCACTCCATTGGACGACGCAATGCTCACACGAATGATTCACTCAACCCTTGAATTCGATGTCAAGGATTGGGCTAAATGGGCCGATGGGGCCAAGTTAGATAAAAGGGGTATTAGTTTCGTGCTAACCCACCCAGAGGCTATTACGTTCAAACGAACAACCCCTCGAACGCTAGATCAGTTCTTTAGGCAAATTGAAAACATCAAGGACTTAGAAAAAGAGGAAGATCTTGTCCGTAATCTTGGAATGGGTACATTAGACGATGTTACTGTGGCTGCCTTTACCAGTTTTATCCGAGATGACTTGACTCAATTAATTGATCCGGAAGAAATTCTCGAAACAAGTGACTTTGCCAAAATTAATCAAAGGCTCAAAGAAGTAGGTACAGATAAGAAAGGAAATAGAAGAATAGATCGTCTTTCAACTATTTGCACTCGACTCTTTATACATGTGACCCAAGAAAGATTTTCTCCGGGACCCAAAGAGCAAGAAAATCTAATTGCATTTCTAAACTCGGAAAATATTCCGAAAGAACAAAAATTTGGGATGGCATTAGACATCAGTAACGAAGCTCCCGAACATCTCCGTGAATTAATGATTAGAAGTAATCCACAGATTGCTAAAATGCTCTTAGAATCAATGTAAAATGACCATAAATATTGAGGATGAACTCTCTAGATGGGTGATCAAGTTATTACTTCGAGAGCCCTTCTTTGCTCATTTCTTAGGACAGGTATCACGAGTTATTTCTGAAGATATTACTGAAACTGCAGCAGTTGGACTCAGAAACAAGGCAATTTCTTTGTATATTAACCCAAAATTTTTCATGCAAGAACTCAACTCGACTGACGAACGAGTCGCTGTTCTCAAACACGAAGTTCTTCACCTAGTTTTCAAACACCTCTACCGTCACCAAACTAATTGGGATTCCAAAACCGCAAATATTGCTGCCGACATTGTCGTTAATCAATATGTGAGTCCTTGGCCTTTGCCCAAAGGAGCGATTCTTCTTGGACAATTTTCTGTTTTGGAACTAGAGCCCGAAGAAACTGTAGAATATTACTATGCCAAATTAATCGAAGCTCGCCAAAATGCACCTCAAGAAATAAAGAGTATCGAACAAGAGCTTGCTCAATCCACAGAAGATCAAAAAAAGAAGAAGGGAAAAAAATTAGAAAAACAGCTTGAGGGATGGAAATTTATCGACGGCCTGTTGAACAAAAAAGGTGAAGGCGGGCCAACAATATGGATGGATGACCATGGAAACTGGTCGGATCAATCTGCAGACGAGGCTGAACTTCATCAAATCGAAGATGCCATTCTTATTTCGAAAAATCGAATGAAAGAGAAAGATTGGCAGGATTTGCAAAAAACACCTAAATTCTTACAAGATTTAGTGAGTGCAATCCTCGAGAAAAGAAAACCTCAAGTGGACTGGAAAAGAAGCCTGCGTATCTTTGCAAATAGTAGTAGGCATACCAAGGTGGTTGGAACAATGAAACGATACAGCAAACGCTTTGGAGAGCCAAGTACAGGCATCAGGATAAAGTCTTTTCAAAGAATGGCAGTGATTATCGATACTTCTGGCTCGGTCGATGATCACTCGCTTTCGCTCTTTTTTACAGAAATTCATGCGATGTGGAAAAACCGTGCAGAAATCCTAGTGATTGAATGCGATGCGGAAGTCGGCCAAACTTACCAATATCGAGGAAAATTTCCTAAAGGGGTGAGCGGTCGCGGAGGTACTATGTTTGATCCTGCTTTTGAATACCTGCAAAAGGAAAGGAAGAGGCAAACCTTTGACGGGTGCATCTATTTAACAGATGGTTATGCAACCACACCACAAATTAAGCCACCCTGTAGATTATTATGGGTTCTCACCCCAGATGGCACTGATGAAAACTTAGCTTTTGGTGCAAATGTTAAATTAGGGTAACTTTTTTTAATAACAATGCTTTTGTTATAAAAAGTAAAAACCGTTTAAGTTTTTCTACCTAAGCCTAAATCTGCTAAGATTACTTTTGCCAATTTTCGAACTGGATCGAACATAAATTGCCATTTTTGTCTAAAATTTGGGACTTCATCTAGTCCGATCCCATGTATTGAAGGATTAAATGGTAAGTTGGGTTCGTAAATTTTCTCAACTCCATTACTGCGTGCAATTCTTAGCACTTTTGACCTTCTAGATCTGTAAGCATTTTCGGATTGCTTTAACATGTTGAAAACAAGGCCATGAACATGAAGATCAAAATCAGTTCCTTTTATTACTTTTAATTTATCAAATAAATTGAAGGTTTTTGGTAAAGAGAAAACCTCCATTGGAGAACAGCTAGTCGGTATTACAAAATGCTCAGCCAAAAGCAGACCGATCAAAGAATAATTATTGGGGATATTGGAACCAGGTAGATCAATTAAGACAAAATCATATCTCCCCTCGAAATATTTTTTTAAGTTTTTGGCAATTTTCTTTGAAGTTTCAGCAATCGAACTCTCTATATATTCAACTATTGCAGAATCATTAATTGAATTAATTACATCCACGTTTCCAAGTTTAAGGGCTCTTCCCCCGAATTCTTTCTCTCTAGATGCAATCAAAGATGGAATCACAGAATCGAGATTTTTAAAATCTGTTAGCTTTTCAATAACATCGGGTAAAGATAATTTCTTGTCACCTATACTGACTACATTTTCCTCCCCAATTATATCTCTTGCAGATGAACATTGATCATCAAAGTCGAGAATCAAAACTTTAAAAGGTCGAAGTTTATTTTTAGAGATTCTAAAGTTAGATGAACTTATATAGTCGGCTAATAGAATGGTAAGCATACTCTTACCAACTCCACCTTTTCCGCTAAAAACTGATATGAATTTCGTACCTTGCATAAATTAAATAATTTTAAGCTTAAAACTAGCTTGAGCTTGAAAATTCATGGTTAATTTGATTATTAAATGAAATAAACTAAA
>Ga0206123_10003296_pt1 | contig 13392 bp, 4 predicted proteins | sample Helgoland_Spring_2_FD_160086 | JGI IMG/M metagenome (GOLD analysis project Ga0206123, IMG submission 160086) | Pelagic subsurface seawater microbial communities from Kabeltonne, Helgoland, North Sea - Helgoland_Spring_Bloom_20160316_1 | ecosystem: Environmental > Aquatic > Marine > Epipelagic ... | reverse complement strand
AGAGTACTTTAACAAGCCTTTAACGTTAATGTTTCCAAATGTTTGTGCTACTGTTATATTAGATATAAATAGTAGCAGTATTATTAGTTTTCTTACCATCCTTTTATTATCACTTATTTTTTGAATTGTTTACTTAGTCGTGGTAGTAACAATAACCAGATTTATTACTTGTTTGCATCTTGCATCTTTTGTCGCCCTTCTTAATCTTCTTACACTGAGATTTTTCTCCGGTTTGATTTTGCTCTGCCTTCTCGTGAACTGTACAAAACAACTTACCCTCAACAACCTTAGTCTTACATCTTTTCCCACTTTTACTTACAGCAGAACAAACCCCATCTTTTTTACTCTTCTTCTTGTTGTCTTCAATAACAGCCTTGTTTTCTTCTTCTTTTTGTTTTTTCTTTTCTTCTTTTTTTATCTTTTGCTTCTTCTTAGTCTCTACTTTCTTCTCTTCCTTTATCTCACCTTTAATAGCTTCGATATCTGGATCTTTTATACCAAGATCCCAAGTGTTTTGTCCTAATAGTAAAGCCACTCTCTGCCACCATTTGTGAGCAGGATCCATAGCGTTATCTAGTTGTAGCATTAAATTAGACATTCTACCAAGCGGAATATTTGTAACGCCTTCAATAACATTACCAACACCAGACCAAATAGGGTTATCCAAAGCAAATCCTCTTTTAGTAAAAACACCTCTATTAAATTCTTCTGTTTGTATAGAACTATAAATTTTACGCAGTTTAGATCCTATTGGTGGAGAAAAACTAAGTAGAGTTAATAATGTGTAAGCATGGTCAGAATTAAACCCTTTGTCTCTTTGCTCTAAATATTCCATTATAGTATTCTTAACTGTACCTATAGCCTTACCACCATAACCAATACCAGTTAACCACGAATCTACCATTTGGTTTAATATTCTCTCTTTCTTCTTATCAAAATCTTCCTCATCATCGTCTCCAAGTGAAGCATATAATGCAGATTGTAAAGCACCAAATATTACACTTTGTACAAAGCCATAATAAGCAATCTTAGATATGTGAGCCCTGTAATCACCTCTACCGTTTGCTAAATCTCTAGTAGCTTTATTCATTATCCTAGCGTACTGCATTGGAGTGTTTTGAAACGCTAATATTAACCTACCAAGTGGAGATGCTTGCTGCTGCGATATCATATCGGGTCTTGCTGATTGCTGATTTACCTCTGTTGTTTCTTGAAGATCTAAAAAAGCTTTACTTTCAGCTTGCTCTGTAGTCATACCTTCTTTAACATACGTTTTAATTCTATTTCTGTAGAACGTAGCGCCACCCATAGATATCGCAAAACTATCTGCAATTTGTGTTGGTGTAAATCCTTTTTTAAGCAACCAAGCTATAGCTGCTTTAGCTTTATTGTCACTACCAGCAACTGCTTCAGATAACTCTGATTCATTCACACCTCTTTGATTACCAGATCTTCTTTGCTTTAAATAATCAGAGTTAAATATATAAGAAAAGTCTTTCCAAAACTGTGGTTGATTAGCAAATGCCGCAGCTGCTTTAGCGGGATTATTGTCAGTCCAATTAACATAATTGACAGCTGATATAGTTTGTAATGTAGCAGAACGTAAGTTTAAAAACATAATTGCGCCAACAGAGTTGTTTGTCCAATTCATAAAACCGTTTACCAACCTACCACCACCCATTGGTCTATTTCTACCAGTTTCCATACGATACAACATATCTTCTAGAGCCTCTCTAAACTTAGAACCATATATAGCCTCTATTTTATTTAGATTTGTCTTAGAAAATATCATGTCTTTGTTCTGTATCCACTCAGCAAGAAAGTCAGATCTTTTATCTCCAATCGCGCCATCACTCAACAAGTCAGAAGCAATGCTTTCAGCTAACCAATAGTCTTTAGGCTGTGAATAACCATCTTCTTTTTTAGAAATTAAACCTATAGCGTCAGCGTAAACTTTCATTTTAGGATTATTTTCTACTATACTAGTTAAAGCTGCTAAATCTCTTTTTGATAAACCAGGAACATCAAAACCAGCTTGATTCCAAAGATAAACTCTCATAGCTTGATCGTAAGTATAGTCTAAACCCTCTATGTTTTTATTAAGTTTTTTCTTGACGTCAGGGAATTTCTTATTTAGATTTTCAAAATCATTTGCGGCTGATTGTCTCGATGCGTTTAACTCATTAATACCTCTAGCAAATGGATCTATTAAAGCTTTTTTGAAAAATGCCATATCAGCTTCTCCTTTTTTACCTTTACCTAAGAAGTTATATAATAACCCTTGGAAATCTTGAGCCGATGCTGGTATTATGCTTTTGTATTTAGTTTTTTGACCTCTTAATTTAGCTTGAGCGTCAGAGAACTGTTTTTGAGATTCAACACCAGTTGATCCCTCTAATATATTGTTAAACTCAGGATTTAATCTTTTACTAAACTGTATTTTTGCTTGTTGAACTTTTGACTTAACATCAAATTGATCTAACATGTTGGCCACAGCTTGTACATTTTGTAAAGCATCATCAGCAAAATAAAAGTCGTTGTAACCTTCACCAACTTTATCGGCGATCCAAAGTGCTTTTGATTCTGATGTAGAGTTAGCTAAACCAGTAATATTTTTTAATGGTATATTTAATCCATTAGCTTTTAAGAATTCAAATATAGCTGGAGCAGAGTCAGCAGGTCTAGCTGTTAATACAAACATATTTTCAGGACCAAACTTACCTTGCAATTTCATTGCTTTCTTAAATAACGAAGCAACCTTACCATCTACAACTTTACTAAACTCTGAAAAATCATGTGTCCAACCTTGATCCAGTAAGTCAGCGCCCTCTTGAGCAAATTCTTCAGCCGTTAGCTTTCTAACCGCACCATCAGGTGACGTAGATATAACTAAAGATTTACTTGTAGCCAACGTATCATCAAAATCTAAAACTGTAATTCCTTTAGCTGGCTTAGAAGCATAAACTCTAGCTTTTTTTCTAGCCTTATCTAAAATAACAGCCTCTTCAATACCTGGTTTTCTGTTTACTTTAACTAAAGCTTCCATAGTTAATCTAGCATCGTTAACGTCAATTTCACCACTAAACAATCTAAACAAGGTTTCTTGTTGTAGTTTTAAAATTTCAGGTGTAACCTCACCTTTAATATCAACTCCATATTCTTGAGCCAACGTTTTACCGTTTGATAAAACTATTACATTAGGGTCAATACCACCGTTATTGTTGTTGACGTCCGGATTAAAGTATCTAACCCAGATGTTCATCTGTCCAGTTAAAACTCCCCATGTGTATCTACCGGCATCACTTTGATAACTCCAAGTGTCACCTTTTAATTTATTATCATATATTTTTGGTAAAGAACCTTGAAAATAAGACTCCAAAGCAACATCTATGTTTTCTGATAAACTACCTTCTGCTAATCTACTAAACAAAAATCTACCAAAAGCGGTTGCAGCCTGCGTGTGTTCTTCTACGTTTTTACCCTCTAAAGTATTTAAGAAAGCAAAATCAGAACCAGTTCTCATGAAGTGTCCTTGTTGAGAAGCTGAAGACGACAATAGAGCCGCTATGTATTTTAAATTAGCTGGGTTATCTTGAACCATTTGCTCAAATATACCCCATATTAATTTTACACCCCTTCTCTTACTAGCTTTGGCTTTTTTATCTTTAAGATTTTTTTCGTTTTGAGTTGTTCTTTTTAACGCATTAGCAATATCGGTTTTATCTTGTTCTGATATATTCTCACCATTCCAAGCGGCACCACTGTCTATAAACGCTTGTTGAGCTTCTTTTAACTCTACAGCGTCTTTAAACAGAAGATTACCCTTGTGTTTCTTCTCAGTTATTTCTCCAGGCCAATTATCTTTTGTCATTTTTCTCTCAACTACCTTTTTTTGATCTTTAGTTAAATCAGCATAAGGTTTTTTAAAAGATCTTACAGAATAATCATCTCGTTTTTTACGCCATTCTTTCTTCGGTATTTTATCAATTTTAACAGTTGTAAACGTACCAGTCCAATTACCAGTGTGATTAAAGAAAGACCAAGGCATATAATTACTCATATTATTATACACCCAATTTAGCATGTCAGCTCTTCCTTCTTCTGAGTTCATGTCTATAGAACCATGAGTTTCTTCAGCTTCTTTCCTTGTCATTAAACCATCTTTAACAAGAGCATCTATTTTAGATTGAAGTAGTTTTTGATAAGAAACGTTTTCCTGTAACATTAAAAGACTCATATCTCCCTCTATAGTACCATCACCCGTAAATCTTTTACTCCACATTGTAGATGCTTTACCATCTTTTAAAGATAATGTTTGTGGACCGTGCGTTTGTCTTATAGATTGATTGTTGGCTATAGCGGCAACTTGAACTATAATAGCTCTAATAGCACCGTCTACTGACGTGTTGTTTATTCTACCGCCTCTCACGAGACCTACTAACTCTCTAAATTTAGTAGGATCTATATTTTGTTTTTGTTGTGTAGCTAAACCTTTACCAGTACCAGTGTTTTTCATTTTGGTTCTAGAAAGTTTGTCGTAAAATATACCTAATTTAGTGTTAGCAGCGCCTGTAGCGTCTCCACTAGCTGTTGTACCGAATGGCATCATAGCTATTATCTCTGGGGTATATTGTAATATTTTATCTTGAGCTGATCTTCGTTGTTCAGTCGTAAGATCTTGTTCTCGTAAAATTCTAATAGCAATATCTTTACCAAATATACTAGCCACAGCTTCTAATCCACCGTATAACTTGCCTACTGGTTCACGTAGGGATTTTAATTCTTTAGGTGGTTTTTTACCATCTTTTTTATATTGAGCTTTTAACTCTGGGGTTATCTCAGTACCGTCTTTCATGAACTTACGATGTGCGACTAGTTCGCTTTTAACATCTTTATATTTACGTAAACCCCCAAGCGCTTCTATTCCTTTAGCTATTTTAACTAATTGCTTTTGAACTTTGTTTTCGTTAATAGAATTTAAAGCAACAACTTTACCCTCAACCTCTGTGTTAGAAAGCTCTGTATTTGAAGCAAACTTTTTAGCAACTGTTTTAGCGGTTGTTTCATCTGACATGCTAGATGTTTCAACTTTTGATTTAAGCTTTTCTAATATACCAGAATACTTTAATGGTAGTAACGAGTTCATATAAGCTCCAAACGGCACTTTTATAATTTTACCAGTTTTAGGATCTATCATTTGAGCCTTGTACGTTCTAGCTAACTCAGTAAGTTTCAAAGAGTACTCACTAAAGAACTCCATAACGTCGTTCATTTTTAAACCCTCTTCTAACGTAAGATCATTTCCTTTATTAGCAGCTTGTCTAGCCAGAGCAAAAGCTCTAGGTAAATTATTTTCGGCTAATCTCCTTTGGTTTGCTGTAGATGCTATTATATTACCCTTGTCATCTTTAACGCCTTCTTTTATAATATCTTTTTCTATAGATTCGTTTCTAGAAACAATATCAGCAGTGTTTGAGGCTAAACCTAAATCTTTAATAATCTCATCTTGAGCAAATCCAGATTTAGAAGCCATAACTTGCGCTTTAGCTTCTTTAGATCCTTTTATTACCTTACCTTTAACTCCTTTTGTAAAGGCTTTTAACATCGCTTTGTTTAACCCCTTACCATCTTCTATAGATTTATTATAATCTTTAAGGAAATTAAATATTTGTTTATTTGTGTTAAACTTTATACCACCCAAAACACCAAGATGTTTTTGTGAAAATCTTCTTAACATATTCCCTAGTATGTCAAAACCAGTTTCGTTTATATCAACTTCATCGTTTAACATAGCCTCAGAAGTTAATGTTGCAACTTCTTCCCCTAAACCTTCTTCTGGAGAATACATACTCATTCTAGCGGCTAAACTACTACCAGGTTTCAGCTGCATGCCACCATTTTCCATAGCACTCAATATGCCTTGACCAAAATCCATTTGTGTTTCAGTATTACCTTTGAGCGTAGCAAACAACATGGCGTGAAACATTTCGTGAGCAGCGGTGTTGACCATACCATCTTGCATAGAAGTTTCCTCGTTTATAAACATGTCAAAACTTATAACCTCTCCGTTTTCATTAAGTACAGGTATCATACTACCGTAGTTAGTAGAACCTCCTTTTATAACGTTTAAACGTTGTCTATCTCCTTTTCTTTGTGCTTTTAATATAGCTTCAGCCTCTTGCACTTCTTCCTTTGTGGACGTTGGATCGGCTATAACTTCTTTCATAAAATTAACAACGCCTTTGCTAAACTGTATTTCATCTCCTTCTTGCTCTTCAAGAAAAGCCTTTTGATCTTTTGTATTACCTTTACGTATGTTTATCTTTTTACCAGTTTTTTCTTCTACTTGTTCGGCTATTTTTTTTACAGATCTTAACTGTGCTCCAGAACTAATTTCTTGTAGTTTATTATCAATAGTCTCTATTCTTTCGGTCTGCTTTACAACTAGATTTTTATCTTTACCTTCTATTTCTTTCTCAATAGTTTCTTTTTCTATAAGTAAATCTATAGATTCAGTTTTTTCTTTTTCATTAAGATTTTTAGGTATTTTTTTAGAATTATTTCTTACAGAGTTTAATGCTTCCGTTTTTTCGTCGTACTCCTGTCTTGATATCTGTTCTGTTTCTAAAGCGTTATCTAATAGAGTTTGATGGTTATCAAACATTTTATTAGCTATGTGTGAATCATATTTAGAGGCAACCATTTTTATACTCTGACTTAACTCTCTTTTTGTTTGAGTTACAACACTCCCACTAAAAGGCATTAACATACCTATAGTAGTACCCATACCAATAGCTTGCACGAACTCATCACTATTCCAATGGCCGGTTGCCGCGCTTGAAGCTACTGTTTGTAAACCCTCAGTAAGCCCTTCTGTAAAACTACCCAAAGCCATACGTTGACCAGAGTTAATAGAAGCTTTTAAGGCTAGTTTGTATTGCCCAACCAACAAGGCTCCAGCAGCTTTTCCAAACACAGGTTTAGCAGCACTAGCACCTATATATTCTAAAGCACCAATTACACCACCTGTTAAAGTAGCTTTATCAGCCATTTTGTTCTCAGTGTCCGCCATTAAAACAGCATACATCTGTTCTGATGTCGGGTTCTCATTTTCTCCTAATCCATGTTCTTTCCTAGCAGCATCCATTACTAAAGTCTCATAAACACTAGCTCCTTCTGTTAACGCTGGAATGGTACCAAAAGAAACAAATGCGGCTACCATGTTAGGCACTTGCTCAGACACCATTAACGATAATTCATGTAAACTATTTTCTCCAGATGCAAATTTAGTGAAATCAGCTTTTTTAAAAGCTCCTTGTATAGCTCGCTCATTCATAACTGTCATTAAATCTTCTTGAGCAGTTTTTTGATTATCCACCAGTATGCCTTGCATTTTCTTTTTAGCCTCACCCCAAGTTGATAGTGTTCTATAATCGTCTCGCTTAGATAGCATTTTCTTGAAATCACCCTGCTCGTTTACAAAACCAGTAGTTTCATCTGTCCAACCGTCTTTAAGTGCTTTTTGCTTGTTTCTTTCAAACCTCTTGTGTCTCTCACTCCAATCATATTTCATTTGGACTTTTGTTAGTTGAGATTTCATACCGGTTTGCATTCCCTTTATAGTGTTGTAAAGTGATATTGGGGATATAGGTGATAAAGCCGTATTGTCGTGCTTGTACTCTAAACTCTGTATCCAATCAGGAGTGTGTTTGTCCACAGTGTAAGCGTTGTTATCCTTTAAGTGCAACTCGTTTATAGCGTTAGAGTAGTCAGTCACTATTTCTTTATATCTTGGGTGGTCAAAAAGAAACCCAGATGCAAACTCGTTTAACTCAGTTTGTGCTTCTTCGTAATCTTCTTTAGAGTAAAAATTAACACCATCTCCGTACTTAGATTTTAATTCTTGTATTTTATTCTCAATAACTTTTTGGTTATCCTTATAAAGACTTGGAATTATTACGTCTTGAATTTCTTTATTGTTCTTAATATAATCAAAAGTTAAATCTTGATTCATTTTATTAATAGCCTCTTCGTCTTCGTAGTTAGCTATAGTAGTTAAACCTTGATCTGTGTAAACGGGTTTAAAGTCTTTAGGGTTTTTCTTTTTGTAATTCTCAAGGTTTTTAGCGGCTTTATTATTAACCTCTTTTACTTCTAATCGTTTCTTATCTTCTTCTGGGTTTATAACCACTTGTTGTGGAACAGCTGTGGATGATGGCTCTGCGATTAATTGTTCTTCATCTTTTAAATATGGTGCTAGCAAAGAATTTGAAGTGTCTACATCTGGAGTTGGTTCAGCATTCTTTTTGTTTTCTTCTTTCTTTTTTTCTTTAACTAAAGTTTCATCTGTTATCTCACTATCTGGATTAATTTCTCTCCAAATCGACATAAAGTCCTCGTCTCTTTGAGCTATCTCTTCGTCTGTTAAATTCTCATCAGTTTTCCAAGACCCGTCCTCAACAATCTCTTCTTCAGTCTCTTGTGATTCCGAAGAATCGTCCTCCCCAGTGGATACCGTACTTTCTTCCTTCACCGTGGTATCCTCCGATGTTAGGTCTTCCTTTACTTCGGGAGTCGTTTCCTCTTCTTCTTCCTCTTCAACTTCCATAGTAAATTGCTCTTCAGGAGTATTTTCCAATACCACTAATTCCTCGTCTGTTGCGCCACTGTTAATAGCGTTTAATATTACTTCTGCCTTTGTCATATAATTAAGCTTTATTATATTTTGCGATTAAGTCTTGTGCTAGTATTGATTTTTGACCACCACCATCTTCTCCACTAGCTTTTCTCATGTAGTTAAACTCTTGAGCCGCTAATGCTTTACAGTATTTCGTTAGTTCAACTATAGCTGCTTCTTTTTGGTCTGAGGTTTTAGGATTTGTTAGTGTCTCTATAATTATCTCTCTATCTTGTGGAGCAAGTTCATCGCTAGATATAACACCATCGTTGTTTAAATCAGCAGACGCTGTTAAACCTAAGTTGGAGTACGTTAAAGCGTTGATCTCTGGGTTTAGTTGTAGGTCATTTTTATAGTTTCTTTTTGAACCACCTATTGTTAAATCTCTAGTTGCTAAATCTTGAAAGTTTACACTGCTGTTTTCAAATATGTCTCTAAAGTTCTTTTCGATACTACCTTCGATTTTACTAAAATCAGTGTTTAAAAGTTTACCAGTATTTCCAATCTTTGCTACAGCATCGTCACCAGCTTTTTTAATAACCCCGTTAATATCGTTTTCTGATTTAGTGTCCTTCATGACAGCCATACCAAACAGCGTACTTGCTGCTATCGTTTTTCTCTCGTCATTCATTATCTGCTCAGGATCCACTTCAATACCCTTGTTAGCGGCATACTCCATAGCCATTTGGCTTGGTCCGTATTCGTAATACAACTCTCCATCCTGCCATGTAGCGGTTATTCCAAGTTGCCCAAGGTTGGCTTTAGGATCCATCACCTGTTTTAATAGCATCTGCTCGTTTGGTCTACCTAAAAAACTTAAATCTGCATTTATGTGTCCTTCGTTATAAGCCTGAGCGGTTTGAATAGCTAAACCTTTTATCTTAACCACGTTCTTCTTTAGCTTTTCAGTTTCTTTTTGAAGATAATTATTTTGTTTTTTATCTTCAAGTGTCATGTTCTTTTTGTTAATCAAACTATACATCTCGTTTTTTATAGTGCGAAACCCAAGATCAGCGGCATTAAAATGAGCGTCGTTCATGCCACCTCCATCATCATAATGTTTACCAGCTGACTTGATACCATCAATAGCTAGATCGGTAACCATTTTCTCTATAGTTTTATTCATTTCACTAGCACTTGGAGATTGACTCGTGCTTTCATCTTCAGAAAGTATAGTAGATTTCTTTGGTCCAGAGGATTTTCTAAGATTACCAGTGTTAACACTTGTTGACTGTTCTTTAACGTTTTTAACTGGAGACGTTTTTTTAAATGAAGATTTCATAGCTAGTGGAGCGTTATCCTGGTCAATACCTTGGTACTCATCAGCCAGTCCAGGTCCCTTTTCTAGGTCTTTCTTGTATTCAGCTTCGTCATCTTCGTATTGATTGAAATTTTTGTACTGATTTTTTATTTTTAGTTTTTCCGCATAAAGCTCAAGTTCTCCCGCTCTAGTCTCTGCTTTTGTTTCTTCACCATCCTCAGTCTTGCTATCCTCCGCATACACAGCGTCAGCAAGCTTTTTGTGCCTACTCTTGTTCTTTAGTTTTTTCCCCGCTTGAGCTGCTTCTATCTCAGCCGTCCTTGCATTCAATGCATCCGTGTCAGCTTGAGTCTGCTTACTTTTAGCAAAATCTTTTTTAGCCCCTCTCTTTTGCGATCCAGCAATGATGGCATTGACACCATCAGCAATCAAACCACCAACAACGCTACCACCCACAATACCAGCCTTAACTCCTTCTACTATTGTACCTGCCTCAGCCTTGTGGTATGCTATAAGTCCTTCATATTGTTTATTAAATATTTCAGCGGTATCACCAGGAACCCTGGACATACCTAATTTATGCGCCGCGTTTACTAAAACTGAATCTGCTCCCATATTTGTTTTTGTTTAATTTACTTTTATCCTATTTTTCCCATCATCTGCCCACCTGTACTAAACATCTGACCAGCCGCTTGCATTTGACCAGCTGCTTGCTGACCATGCATATTTGCTAGCGAGGCGTTTGCTGCCATTTGATTTTGCTGTGATTGGGCCACAGCTGTATTAGCGCCAGTTAACTGACCCATTTGCATACCAAGCAATGTTGACTGTCTGTTCATTTCTTTTTCTTCAATTCCAGCCTCACCTTGTCTATGTAACATATCTATTCTAGATGTTTCAGCTAAAGCTCTTTGTTGGTTAGCTCTCTCTTGCTGCCCTATTGATGCTGATTGCTGTTGGGATGCTAATTGACCTTGGTTAGCCATAGCTTGCGCTAGAGATGCTATGCCTGATCCACCAGCCGCACCACGCATGCTGTCCATGATGTTTGCTTGGCTTTGTTGAAATGATTGTTTTTGGAAATCAGCTTGTCTTGTATCTATAGTGGCGTCCTCATAAACGTTTTCCATATTTTCATAAGGATTTGTAAACTCAAAATTTCTATATACATCTTTTTGCTTTTCAAGTTTAGCTGCCTCTTGTCTTTGAAACTTAAGGTTTTCTCTAGCAATTCTATTTTGTTCGTCTATGTTTTTTTGCGCCGCCTCTTGTGCTTTATTAGCCGACGCTTTTGCCATACCCGACATTAGAAGGCCACCGCCCACCATTATACCAGCTCCAACAATTATTCCACTCATATTATTTGTTTTTTTCTTTTATTCTCTTTTGATACTCTTTGTGCTCAAACATCTGCCACACGTCTTGCTTCAACCCCTCGTCGTACTGATCCCAATTGCACGCGAACATCTTCTCCTCTATTTCTTTTAGATCCGTTAGACCATCTGGATTTGGGTGTACCGTCACTATAACACTATCTTCTAACCAGTAACAAACTCTTTTTGTGCCAGGTTTTGTTAGTATAAAAGTAGGTGCTGTTAACTCTTCGACCCCATCTTCTGAAGAAAAAGCCACCTTACCACTCATTAAAAAAAGCGGGTTAGCAGTGTTGTGTATAACTGTAAAGCACAAGTAATCTTTTTTACAAAACATCTCTCTTACGTACAATCCATCAGAAAAATAATGATTATATTTTGTTGACGTAGGATATACAACACTGTTACCTCCATTCCTCATGTCGACCTCACCCTCTAGAGCGTTAGCAAACATACATTGCAGTTTCTCCACCTTCTCTCTATACGGTAGATCTACATCTAAACCCCACAGTTTTTGTAATTCATTTTTAGACATGATTTAATTTAATTTATATCTAATATAGTCACAGTTTTGCCTGTTTTTTTACTATTACGTTATAGAGAGCAATCTTTCCACGTCAAATCTTAAATTCTGACTAGCCGTACCTGTTTCTAGTATTTCTATATTACCAGTTATAGTGGCTGTTTGCCCAGCGCCTTTGAATGTTAGCGTTATACCATCTTCTAAAGTTTGAGCGGCACTAAGAACAATAGTACCACCTCCACTAACAGCACCAGCACCGCTAGCAACCGTTGGAATTGTTGTAGCCGCGTTTATACCAATACCACTAACAGTGCTAATGGTATCTAATATACCATTTCTAGATGTAATAGGAACGCTAGTGCTATTGCTTACAGCGCTAGTTGTCGTTGTTGATATTTCTGCTAAATTTATTTTTAAATCACTAAACCTTACTCTATATCCATATAAATTGTATATTTGACTTTCACCATAACCACCGATTTTTAAAGTGTCACCAGCCAAAGCTAGGGCTTGTTGTTTGTCAAAAACAACATCACCGTCTTGAGCTGTGATTAATCCTTTTACTATAGTTGGTTTTTTACCAACAGTACTTATAGCTGGTCTTGCGTTTTTAATTATTACTTTTTCATCTTTAGTGCCCTCGAGTGTTGTTATGGTGTCTTCGTACACGCCAACAGCAGTGCTTGCTGTAACATTAGTACTAGGCACGACTATCATTCCTTCCCCAATTAAGTTAGCCTTAGTTATAGGCCAACTGTAATTCATTCTGTTACTAAAACTTAAGGTTAATCCGTCGGCTAAGGCAATATCGTCTGACATAGAAAACTCTTTAGCATTGTCTTCATCTGGGTTTAAAGCAACTACAGTTACAGTAGCCGCATTTAAAGCTGCATTACCAGTTATTCTATCGCCAACCTTCATTTTATCAACAACATTTGTATCCATAACAACTTTACGTCCACTAACAATGCCGCCATTTACAGTATCTGTGTTGTTAATAGTTGGATATATGTTTTCTCCTGGAAGATCAATAGGTGTGCTACCAACCACTGGTTGGATAAAAGCTAAGATGTCGTTTGAGGCTGGTTGTTTTATAATTCTATATGACTTTGTAGCAGTGATAACAGAGCAAGATATCTCAAATGGAGTTTTACCTAAAGATTTTCCTCTTGATAATGTTATGTCTTTTGTAGATAAACTTCCAAGTTCAATAGTCCCGTTTGGAGAATAATTTGATATCGTCAACACCACGTTGGTGTATTGATATAAGACCTTTTGCATCATCAAGGAGTTAGAACCCGTAGAATTATTCGCGTCTATACTACCATCTCCAAACCTAACCTCAACATATGGAGCATGTTTTGTACCGGGTATGGCATATAAGTATATATCGTATTGATCATCATCTGTTACTGCTGGAAACCGCACTGTACCATTATAACTACCACTCACTGTTTTTTCTTCAAGGCTGCTTTGTGTGACTTGGAAAGAATTGGTAAAAAAATTATAATAGTGATTATCTTCGTTTTTAATTTCTAACTTGAACTCACTATTGTCA
>Ga0206123_10003294_pt1 | contig 13396 bp, 6 predicted proteins | sample Helgoland_Spring_2_FD_160086 | JGI IMG/M metagenome (GOLD analysis project Ga0206123, IMG submission 160086) | Pelagic subsurface seawater microbial communities from Kabeltonne, Helgoland, North Sea - Helgoland_Spring_Bloom_20160316_1 | ecosystem: Environmental > Aquatic > Marine > Epipelagic ... | reverse complement strand
AAACGTCTGTCTCCAAGAAAAAAATCAAGAGCGTCATTTTCATACCCTAAATAGTACATTCGTGGTTTTGGTCTCTCATCACTCTTTCTGTTGTCATACCTAATTTTAAGAGAAAGAGAAAGAGAAAGCGCGTTCAACCGGAAAGAAGAGAGCACCACGCATTAACACGCATCATTAACACAAAAGGACGCGTCGACCGCGATTCTTTATATATATATGTACTAATTGTACCTGATAATAATAATAATACTATCAATACTATCAATACTAACGAAGATGATGATTATGATGATGTTGAGAGTTTGAGAGACCCGAGAGAGAGAGAGAGAAAGAGAGAACAAACAAACAAAAAATGTTTCGTCGTTTAGTGCACAGGAACCCGCCGAAAGAGGAAGAGGTACAGCAGAGAAAAGAGATTTTGAGAAGAGAACCGACGACGGGGGAACGGTTTGCCGCTGGCGCGTGCGCGGGCGCCTTATCGAGATTCTCCACGGCGCCTATCGATAGAGTAAAACTGTTGTTTCAAATCCAATCGGATGGAGGGAATTTCACGTTCCAAAAAGGCATGCAGACGACAAAAAATATCGTGAAAAATGAAGGCGTGACGGCGTTATGGCGAGGCGCAACGCCAGCAATTGCACGAATCTTGCCGTATTCCGCGACAACGTTTGGGACCTATAACATATACAACAAGTTTTTGATCAAAGCGATGTATGACGAAGACGATTTGGATTTCACGGAACAGCAAAGCGGGACGGTGTTTACGCGTTTCACCGCGGGCGCATTAGCCGGAACGACAGCGACGGCGTTGACCTACCCTCTCGATTTGTTACACGCCAGAAGTGCTGCGTTTGTGGACGGTGCTGAGTCGAGCAAACACTTAAAGCGGTTTAGCGGGTCTCTAACAGAAAGTTCGAGGGTGTTGTTCAGAGCCGTGACCACAGGGGGCGGCGTGAGAGCGCTGTACACGGGGATAACGCCGACGCTCATGGGGATTGTTCCTTACGGAGGGATCTCGTTTGCAGCGTACGAGACGTTAAAGAGTAGATTTGAACTGAGCATTAGAAGGCATCCGCAAGCGTTTGAGGACCACCCGAGAATGTTGATCGCCGGGAAATTAGCCGCCGGCGCAACCGCCGGTATGATTGCGCAAACCGTCACGTATCCTTTACACATCGTTCGACGACGATTACAAGTCGGCGGCGTTTCGAAAAACCCCGCCTCGCCGGCAGGGACGCCTGGGTGTAAACCGATGTATTCTTCGGTGTCGCAAGGCTTATTACGCATTTATCAAACGGAAGGTTTACGAAACGGTTTGTTCAAAGGTGTTACGCTGACGTGGTTGAAAGGCCCGTTGGCGAGCGCGTTGGGATTCACCGCGAACGATATATTTCAGAACATAATTCACGATGCTCGCGCGGAATTATCAAACTCGCCCCCCACGCCAACACCGGCGACGTACGACGAGAGAAAACAAATATCGAGTTTAGAAGCGCTCATCGCCGGCGCCACGGCTGGAGCGTGCGCGAAAACGACCATAGCGCCTTTAGATCGCGTAAAAATCATGTACCAAGTAGATCCAAACAGAAAGTTTACAGTAAACAGTGCGTTTGAGTTGGGGAAAAAAATAGTCAGAGAGGATGGGGTTATTGCATTATGGCGTGGGAATGGCGTGCAGATGCTTCGAGTCATTCCGTACGCGGCGACGAGTTTTTTCGCCTTCCCAAAGTATTTAGAAAAAACGACGCACTATCTGAGCGATGGAAACGAAAGTTCGGGAACGCCGACCTTTGCGCGATTCGTTGCCGGTGCGATGTCGGGCGCGACGGCGACGACGTTGACGTATCCACTCGACTTATTGCGCGCGAGATTTGCGGCAGGTGCGGAAACGCACAAGAAAGCAGCCATTGAAGATTTAGTCGATATCATCAAGAAAAGAGGGGTTCGCGGATTGGCGTCTGGATTAACGCCTACGCTTTTAGGAATAATGCCTTACGCTGGAATTTCGTTCGCCACGTTTGAAACCTTGAAAGCGGCGTCGATAAAAATGAAACAGCATGAACAAAAAGATGGCGACGACGTGAAAATGGACGAGTCCTCCTCGCGCGAGGACCTTCCGGTGACGAGCCGTTTACTATTCGGCGGTTTTGCCGGTTTATTGGCGCAGACATGCACGTATCCGTTAGATATTGTCCGACGGCGAGTACAAGTACACGGACAAGTGAATGGAACATCTTCCGTCGTAAGTGCACTCGTGCACATAGGCAAAACGGAGGGATTATCGGGACTGTACAAAGGATTGACGATGAATTGGATGAAGGGGCCTCTGGCGGTGGCCATATCTTTCACGACAAACGACATGGTGAAAGCTCGAATAAAGCAGTGGCACGAAGAGAACGACGAATAGTAGAAGTAGCAGATCAGCGTTGAATTGTAAACTAGTAGGCGCATTAATATAGCAAAATATTATAAGACTTGAAAACTAAATAACGAAGTTTACCGCTTTCCCTGGAGCAATAATTCCTTTCTCGCAAACGATCTCGCCGATATCCTCCACGAGATCGTACGATAAGCACAGTTTACGCAAATTCGAAATCATTCCTGGTTCGATGACGAAATCTTGGATATCGTTGTGTAGCACGGAATCAATACCGACCCGTTCGTGAAACTTGATCGTTTCAGCAGCGACGAGCACCTTCACTCCCCTACTTTTCGCCGCGTTGCAAAAGCTCGCAGATCCGGCTCGAGACATGATTTTCCCGTTCGCGAGGACGGCGCTCGCGCCAATGCAACAAACCATGGATTGGTCTGCTCCGTCTCTACTATTACTGAAGCGTTGAAAGACCACATCCATGCCGTGCATGAGCGTATATTCGCACGAAATGTCCGCATCGAGGAGATGATTTAACGTTTTTCGTCCCTCAAACGACGGCGCGGCGTCGACTATGGTGACGCACATGTTTTCGTATCCGCTCTCTTTTGCACGTATTAATGATTTCACAACCGATTCAGAATGTCCAAACGTCACCACGTGTTGAACTTGCTTCTCCGCGTAATAGGTCGAAAGTGTTTTGACGATCGTCTCGACCGCTCTTTCGACGTATTCTTTCAAAGTATCCTCGAGATGTTCGAGCGTTTTCTTCTTTTGAGCTTCAACTGTCATCATCTCCGCGTCGTCTCTGCCTTCTTTCAATTTCTCACCTTGAGAAAGCACTGCTAAGTGCGTTTTTAACGATTTCACGGCGTTCCCCATGCTCGTAGAAATCGGTCGAGCCTCTTGAATTCTCGAAATGACGTGGTTAATCAAAACTAACAACGCTTGCGAATAGCTCCCAGATTTGTGCGAGTACGATTGCACGACTTCCTTTAAACACAACAACAGTTGACGAACTCTGTTCGTACTTCCCACGCACTTTCTCGTTTGATATGCTTCTGCTAATCTTTCCACGCACGGATACTGAAACTCGATCAAATCGTGGTCGATTTTATTTGATGTGGACGTTTGATGCAAATTGAGGTGCGAGAAATGCCGCTCGCAAAAGTGCGAATCTTTGCGCGTCTTTGTACGAACGTCCGCGAACGATCGATGCGTCTCGTCCGTGGAACCACCTCCTACTGTCGAGGCACTCTTATCGCCGCTACCACTCGGCGCGCTACCCCCTTTACTACTACTAGTAGTAGTAGTAGTAGTGCTACCACCCTTCTCTTGCTTCTTCTTCGTCGCGGCGCCGCCGCTACTCTTCTCTTGTTCCTTCGCCGCTCTTTGCGCCTCTTGCTGCGCCCTTCGTTCTGCTTTCGACGCCGCTTTTTGTAATTTCGGTTCCGGTTTCCCTTCTGAAGCCATTCTCGCCAGATGTTCTTGTCGTCTGCGTTCTTTTTCCTCAGCTTTTCGTTTCTTTTCTTCGTCTTTATCGCTCTCTGGAAGAGGAGGAGGAGGAGGAGGAGCAGGAGCACCATCAGCTTCTTTTTCTTGCACCGGCTTTTCTTCTTTCGTCTTCTTCCTCTCTGGACTTTGTTGATGCAAAGAAGACACGTTTAAGACGCTTCCAAACCCGGCCGTGATGGATGCCACCGCGGCGTCGTCGTTCTCTTCTTTACTCGTCGCGACGACATCGTTCGTACTGCTCCCAATCACCGCAGAGGACGACGACGGCGTTGTTTTTTTACTGCCTAAACCGGTGTTTGTATTCGTCGTCGCGTTCCCGTCTTCTTCGCCGATGGTAAACCCAACTTGTCGAACAATCGGTTGCGGTTTAGACGACGACGATTGGGACGACGACGGCATCTCGTATATCTTCTTCTGTGCGTGAACACAATAAAAAAGTACGACGAGAGCAGACCTTTGGAGGTTTTTTCTGACGAAGAAGAAGAGAAAAATCTCTCTCTTCTTCAGTCCAAAAGTTTACGTCGTAACACTTCACAGAAGGAGGAACCACACACTCTAGAGACACTTAAAAGACTTCAAAAGAAAGAAGAATGATCTCGACGACGACGACAAAAACGAAAGCATCGAGACCGAGAACCTTTTCCTCGTTTCCTTTCTTCTTCTTCTCTTCCTTCTTCTTCTTCTTCTTCATCTTCTCTCTCGTAAAAGTGGGAGCGTTTAAAGCGCAAGATTTCAAGACGTGCGAAACGTCGTCGTTTTGTAATCGACACCGGGACGCCGCGCCGAAAGCGTATTCTATCGGGAAGTTGATCGTACCATCATCGTCATCATCATCATCAGCGTCGTCGTCGTCGTCGTCGTCGCAAGAGCGCAGTAATAGAAAGGAAGAAGACGAAGATGAAGCGTCGTTCGATGTGCTCTTAGATGATATGAAAACATCGGTGGAGATGAAACTGAATGCGTACGCGAACGGTGCCGTGCGACTCCGGTTCGACGATATCTTACACCCGAGGTACGTGCCGAAAGATGTCTTGGTACCAGAGGAAACCGTGAAGGCGTTGCAGACGAAATGGGTGGTAGAGAGGAACATGGAAAAGAACGCGGAGAGCGGGAAGACAGAAACGGTGTTGAAAATGGTTGCCAGCGGGATGAACGTTCGCGTTCGCGTAGAGCACGAAACGCCGCTGGCTGTGGTCGTGGAACGAGACGGTGTTGAAGTTATGGCGTTCAATCGAGAAGAGACGTTCGCGTTTGAGACGGTAGATGATGTGAGTGGTCTCGCTCGAGAAGGAGACAACACGGTAGAAACGTTCAACTCGCACACGGATTCGAGACCGTACGGAAACACGGCGATTTCGTTCGACGTGTCGTTCCCGAACGCGACGGACATGTACGGTTTACCGGAACGCGCGACGAGTTTGAGCTTGAAATCTACGATTAAACGACCGTCGTCGCAAGAAGAGGTGGATCAGAAACTACATCACGAATCAGAACCGTACAGATTATACAATTTAGACGTTTTCGAATACGAATCGGAATCCCCTTTTGGATTGTACGGATCCATCCCGATGTTGCTCGCGCACGGGAGTAAAAATGTAAATGGAGCCGGGAATGACGACGGTAAGGCGAGGGAGACGATATCGTCTGGCATGTATTTCCACAATCCGACAGAAACGTACGTGGATATCGTGAAAGAGGAAAGTTCGTTAGACGAGCGCACGTCGCATTGGATGGCAGAATCCGGTGCGCTCGATTTGTTTTTGTTTCCAGGAATGGATTTTGCGAGCATTCATAAAATGTACGGCGATTTTCTAGGCACGACTGCGTTGCCGCCGCTATTTTCTCTCGGATACCACCAGTGTCGCTGGAACTATCGCGACGAGCAAGATGTGGAGGAAGTGGACGCTGGATTTGATGAGCACGACATTCCATACGACGTCATTTGGCTCGACATTGAACACACGGACGGGAAAAGGTACATGACGTGGGACAGCACAAAATTCCCAACGCCGGAACGCATGATTAACGATATCGCAGAAAAGGGGCGCAAAATGGTTGTCATCATAGATCCTCACGTAAAGAAAGATGACAAGTATCCAATATTCAAAGAGGCCGAGTCGAAACAGTATTACGTGAAAAAGAACGACAAAACGACAGATTTCGACGGCTGGTGTTGGCCAGGCTCTTCCATGTATTTAGACGTCACAAACCCGGACGTTCGTTCGTGGTGGGCGTCTAAATTTGCCTTGGACTCGTATAAAGGCTCGACGCCTGATTTATACGTGTGGAACGATATGAACGAACCGTCCGTGTTCAACGGGCCAGAAATTACAATGCAAAAAGATTTGATCCATCACGGCGAGGTCGAACACAGAGAAGTGCACAATGTTTTCGGCATGTATTATCATATGGCAACGGCAGAAGGTATCGAAAAGAGGCAAAATGAACGACCATTTGTTTTATCGCGCGCTTTTTTCGCGGGGACGCAAAGAATAGGTCCGATTTGGACTGGCGACAACGCCGCAGATTGGGAACATCTCAGAGTCTCCGTTCCGATGGTCTTGACGCTTGGACTTACCGGGTTACCATTCTCGGGCGCAGACATTGGTGGTTTTTTCGGCAATCCTGATTCTGAATTGCTCGTTAGATGGTATCAACTCGGTGCTTTCTATCCTTTCATGCGTGGACACGCGCACATTGACACGAAACGTCGCGAGCCGTGGCTTTTTGGTGACGAAAATACAAACTTAATTCGCGAGGCCATTCGAAACCGGTACCGATTGTTGCCTACGTTTTACGCGCTCTTCGATGAAAACAGTCGATTTGGCACTCCAATCGTGCGGCCGTTGTTTTATGCATTCCCAGATGACCCGAGAGTCCTTCGCAAAGATGATTGCTTCATGCTCGGCGACGCGCTGCTCGTATACCCAGTCATGGAAGCCGGCGCTTCCCAAATTGAAATATATTTACCAAAAGGCGTTTGGTACGACGTCGATACGAACGAAAAGCACTTTGGTCCAAAAGAGTTCATGAAGAAAGTCACCATGCGCGACATTCCGCAGTTTCAAAGAGGTGGTAGTATTCTAATCACAAAGGAACGCGCGCGTCGTTCTACGAAGGCTCAACGAAACGATCCAATCACTATTTCCATCGCCCCGGACGAGAAAGGCGAAGCGCGAGGTGCGTAGTACAACGACGACGGCATATCGTTCGCGCACGCGTCACCGAGTGGACGCAACAGGAAGAAACTGTGGTGGTCTCGTTACGCCCTCGCGACGAGCACATATGACCCGGTTTCATCAAAGGTACCATTTTTTATCGACGAAACCGAAGTAGAGCGCGTGCGCGTATTAGGAGATGACGAATTAAACGCGTCATGGAAACAAGCAAACTTAAATCCGCCTAGATCGCCACAAAAGAATACCAGCGACGTGGCTTTTGAAAGCAACGGCGTGCTGAACATTAACGCGCCGTTTTCGTCCATGCACGGCGTCTTTGTCATAGGATTAGTCAAGTAATTTATTAGAATAATACAATAATACTTCAATTGTATTTTGTGTATGCCGATACTCCTCAAACGCACACACGAGAGAGTCCGTGCATCACTCTCTTTCTCTCCTCAAAAAAACAAAAGATGGATACGCGAATTGTACAAACACAATAAAACAAAACAAAAGAGAAGAAGGAAGATATACGAACGCCGATGATTGCGGTTGCTTCCACCTCATCACGAGGAGGAGTGACAGTTTCATCATCGGCGTCATCCTTCGATCGTGCTTCGCTCGTCTCGCATCACGCTGCTGCTCATAAACATCAACTCCGTCGAGGAAGAACGCAAAGATTAAACGTCGTCGTTCACGAGCAACACGACAAAAGCGACAACGCTGGACAACAGTCACCTTCCTCGTCGTCGTCAAATCTAGGGTCGTCTAAGGACGACCGCGGCGAGGATGATATCAGCACACGTTTTCGCGAATCGAAGATGAAATCGAAATCGTCAATGTCCGACGAAGACAGAGAAGAGGCTTTGGAACAAATGCGCGAATTGTTTATCCAACATCCAAAGGAAGGGAAAGTAGTGAACGAACTCGTCAAACAATTGAGAAACTACTCGCGACGCGACATAAATAAGAATAATAACGCAATAAAAGAAGCGCTGAAGGCACTGGAAGTACACAACGAGAGCGTCGAGGAGAAGAACTTGAGTTCAGGGACGTTGACGACGTGGGCAGTTTTACTCGAAAGCGAGAGAAACTATAAACTCGCTCGCGAAAAATTCGCTCTCGCGTGCGCGGTAGACTCGAAGAATTTCGCCGCTCCGCACGCATGGGGTATGATGGAACAGAAGAGAGGTAATTACGACAAGGCGAGGAAGTTGCTGATGAAATCTTTGGAAATAACGCCGAGGTCTACAACGTATAACGCGTTGGCAAATTTAGAAAATCGAGTCGGAGATAGAAAACAGGCGAGGAAGTATTACGAGAAATCCATCGAGAAGCAATCCGGGCGAAACGCCAATGCTTCAAGTTCAGGATACACGCAATTTGCGATGTTTGAAACTTCGTGTGGAAACTTTGACAAAGCGGAGGAACTGTTCGAGCGAGGATGGGCTCTTCTCGAATCGTCGAAATCTTCATCGTTCTCGTCTGAATCGGTACATTTATTGACGAATTGGGCAGACTTATTGAGTAAGCGCATGTTGACGCTGCAAAATCAAACTAATTCCGAGGTTAAGGATGTCGTGAATGGTAGAAATGGTAGCAGTAAGAGTAGCAATAGTGATAGCAACGATTCTATTAGAAAGGTATTCGAAGAGCGTGTGAGCGAAAAATTTAGATTGGCGGCAAAATTAAATCCAAGCAGAGCGGAAACTTATACGTCTTGGAGTTTGAGTGAGAGGGCTTTTACGAGTAAATTTGATGCGAGTGATAGTAATAAGCGTTCGGTAACATCGCGCGAGTACGATATCATAACGGAGGGTATTAGAAGATGTCCTGGAGAGTCGAAACTTTATTTAGCAGAGGCGATGTATTTGCGAAGAGAAAATAGAACAGAAGAAGCGTTGGAAAAACTCGAAGTTCTTAGTGAAAGATCGTTCGGGAATCAGCTGGACGCTGGAATGTTTGACCCGCACGTCTGGCACGCTCTCGGGATGTGCAAAAGCGATTTGTTCGATTTCGAAGGAGCTGTTGAAGCTTTCGAGCGCGGGTCACGGGCTCGAAAAGACGGGATTCTTAATTTACCGTGCATCACTGCTGAGGCGCACGCTGAGTTTATCAACGGCAACGTGGGACGCGCGCGACAGTTATTCATCCTAGGACGCGACGAGTGCATGCAACAAAAGAGAGTTCCACCGAGCGCCCGAGCGAGCCGACGGGAACGATCCACTCACAACAGATTATGGGCGCTGCTCGAAAAAAGAGCTGGAACGGAAGATGCGACTCGTGCGTTATTTGCAGCCGCGGTGAAAGAAGATAGATCCGATGCAACCGCGTGGATGCAGTGGGGCCAGTGGGAAAAACGCGTGCAAGGTCCTGAAATAGCGCGAGATATGTTTAGAAACGGACTAAAAAGCGGGACGACACGTTTGTCAGGATTTCTGTATCAAGCGTGGGCGCTTCTCGAGCAAGAAAGCGGCAACGACGACGTCGCTAGAGAATTGTTTACCGATGGGTGCAAAGCGTGCAGTAATTTTGCCGAACTCTGGCACGGCTACGCTGCGTTTGAGGCGAATTGTGGTAACTATTCTCGTGCTCTTGAAATTGTTTCCGAAGCTGAATCCAATGGTGTCTCCACGCACGAACCTCTCATGCAACTCGCGGCTGATTTGTTACGGTTAAGCGGCGATATCGAAGGCGCGAACCAAAGAGTCCGTGAGCTAGATGATATGTTCAACGCAACAAACAGAGACGTCGACAATCCAGGGAGGGAAGTTATTTTATAAGCGGGTCGTATGCGGTTACACTTTAGGATTTGTATATTTTTGCTCTGGCAGTGAATCAAATTTCTAATCATTTACATCTATTTTTATCTTGATCGTAAGTTTGTCGGTATTCCTTCTGAATCCCATTCGGCGATAGGTTTTCTCGAGCTTCCCAGCGGCCCCACGGTGGTTTCAATGTCTTCCTTGACACCAAATTTCTCAATGATTTCTCGAATTTCATAACTCAAAACCGTCTTCTTTTCGCTCGCGAGAACGCGTCGCGCGAGTTCCTCGATTGCCGGTCTCTGTCTTTTTACAAACTCCATAGCTTCGTTTCGACTTTGGCGCATAATGTCTCGAATTTCAAATTCGGCCTTCGAATACATATCTTTATCGACATTAGAAAGGAGATAACCTCTTCTTTTATCTTTCAAGAACGTTGACAATTCGAGCACATCGTAATTGATCGAAAGCGCAAAGTACGAATCTTTCACGTCAGACATGCCAGCTTCGTGAACCATACTAATGGCGAGTTCACGAGCTCGCCCATCGTACGCCGCCGAAGCTTTGGAGTTTTTATCGAAACCGTAGTATAATTCCTCAAAGCAACCAGCAGAGTAAGCTACTCGCATCAGTCGGCGATGAAACGATTTGGTAAAAATTTTCGTTCGATCGTTGTCCGGTTCTGAGAGCAAACAAACTTGACCGGTGGTGTTGGATTCGCGCGCCAAGACTGTGACGAAAGATACTCTTGCGATGTCAGGCACGTGCATTTCGTAGGCGATAGCCGCTGCAGAGTGAATCAACGCCAAGCGTTTTTCGTTTTCGGGACCGATGGTGAACGGCAACAACTTCCCCATTATTTCTATATCCAAGGCAGTTCTAAAATCGGCATTTGTGAGCGACTCTCGATTGTCCTTCGCCGCTTGCAAGCACGCCATATTCACGACTTGAGCGAGCTGTGCACCTGAAAATCCGTCCATTTCTTCCGATAACGTAACCCAGTCGATTTCTTCCGCTAATTTTTTATCTTTACAGTGAACTTGTAAAATTGCCATTCTTCCTTTAAACTCTGGTAAAGAGACAACAACTTTACGATCGAATCTACCGGCTCTGACGAGCGCAGAATCTAAAACGTCCGCTCTGTTCGTAGCAGCAATCACAACAACTTGCGTATCTGTAGCAAAACCATCGAGCTCGACCAACATTTGGTTCAACGTTTGATCTCGCTCGTCGTTCCCTGAACCACCTCCACCTCGAGGTCTTCCAACCGCATCGAGCTCGTCGATGAAAATAATCGACGGCGCTTGTCTCTTGGCTTGCGCAAACAAATCTCTCACGCGAGCAGCCCCTACACCGACAAACATCTCGACAAACTCGGAAGCAGTGATGGAAAAAAACGTGGCGCCAGCTTCACCGGCGACGGCACGGGCGAGAAGCGTCTTCCCGCACCCCGGAGGACCCGTTAACAAGACGCCTTTCGGCGTTCTCGCTCCCGACGCTTTAAATTTTTCAGGTTTCAAAAAGAAATCGACGACTTCAGTCAATTCAACCTTGGCCTGGTCGATACCGGCAACGTCTTCGAAGAGAACTACTTTACTGTCGTGATCGCGCATGGCCATCTTGGAATTCAGTTTCCCTTTCTTCATCTTACGTCTGGAATCTTTTCCCTCTTCTTCTTTATCGCCGTCTTCTTTTTTCTTCTTTTTATCTTCCGTATCTTTCTTCTCCTCTACTGCTTCCTCTTGCCCTTGTTTCGTTCGCGCTTTTACGACTCTCGCACCTAGCTCTAAAAATGCATTCGCTTTTGGATCGAAAATTCCAGCTTCGCCTCTTTCTTCGCTTTCTCGCGCTTTCTTGCTCAACTTTCGCATTTGCTTTTCTTTCTTCATTTCCGCCTCTTGTATCAAACCCGCTTGGCGATTCTGAAATTCTTTTTGCAATTCCTTATACCGTTTGGCGTCTTTCCCTTCTTTATCTTTTAACCCAATCATGGAATCTTTGATGCGAATGAGCATCGCGTCTTCTTTTTCCATGGCGGCACGCTCTTCGTTTTGACGATCAATCTCTAACAATCTTTGTCGATCGTCCCAATCTTCTTGGAAACGCGTCATGTAGAAAACGGCGCCCCAAATTACAAAGATCAAAAAGCCGGGAATGAAGTAATTGCTCGCAAAACCTGTTTTCGCATCCACTGAACTTCCGTCTGGAAGCACAGTTTCCAAAGAGAACGTGCTCTCCTCTTTCAACGGCATGGGATTAATCTCGAGCATTCTGAAAAGGTCTCGAAGTTCTCGACTGTCTAGCGTCGGCACTTGACAAACCGCGAGTCTACCGTCCGGGTATATCGCGTAATATCTCGCTATTTGACCGATAACGTTTACGTATACCTCGTCAATTCTTTCCTCGATTAAATCTAAACAAAACCTTGAATATGCGATGGATTGCCTGTGCTTTTGAAGCTTCGCACGACCCATTTGCGTAAACTGCAAGTCCTCGATAGAGAGCTTCTTTTGGTTTCGTAAATACGGATTCGAGGACGCGTCCCCGGGAATATAGGAAGACTGTGGTAGATACCGTGGCATTCTCGCGTTTTGACCCCAAGAGCCTACTTGCAAGTGCCCTCGATCCGATCGCGCTCTCCAATACTCGTACGCTTTTTTCTTTTGCCTTTGAAACCAACGCACGCCCCCGAACGAAGGATCGGTCAAAATCGTTTCCCCTTTCGTACTTCTCTTCTTCGGCGACGTGGAGGAGGACGATGCTTTCTTCTTTCCAGTTGCATTCGTCGCGCTTTCGCCCGCCGAAGACGAAGAAGGAGTAGAAGAAGAAGGAGCTGACTTTTTCTTCTGTTTCTTATCCCCCGATGCCAATGATCCCTTTCCCTTTGTCTTGGTCCCGGACGATGATGTCGACGTCTCTTTCGAGGCACCGTCGCCTCCTTTACCGCCGAACAACGCGTTCACATGTACTCGTGCGCGTCCTCTTCCTCCTCGTCTGCTCCTTTTCGACGATGATGAAGGAAAAGAAGAAGGAAAAGGAGAAGAATTTAAACGAGAAGACGAGGAGGTTTGACGGCTGCTCCAAACTCCAGGACGCTTCGAAGTTGACGACGCTTCTCCTCGGAGCGGAAGCGCAGGCACGCCACCTAACAGCATCGGAGACGATACCGACATGATGTTTGTGCGTGCGTGTGTCTATTTCTTTCCCTCTGCTATTACGACTACTCTGTGTAAAATATAGATAAAGCGCGCGCGCCGCCGTCAGACCACAACAACTCTATTTATTTTATGGAGCGTTTCCGAAACGCGAAGAGGAAGAGGGACAGACAGAAAGCACTTTCTCCTTTTCTTTTTCCCTTCTCGAATCAGGGTTTAGCACACAGTTTCGCAGAGAAATCTTCCTTTCGCAAAAAGAGAAGGAAATCGTCGTCGTTTTCGATATTTGCGTCTGTGTCTGTACACACGCCTCCTTCACACCACCTCACAACTTTAATTGAAATACGATTAAGGATAACGATGACATCAACAGTAGCGTCGATGGCGTCGACGTCGGCTTTTGTCTCGTCGAAGACGACGACGACGATG
>Ga0206123_10003291_pt1 | contig 13401 bp, 10 predicted proteins | sample Helgoland_Spring_2_FD_160086 | JGI IMG/M metagenome (GOLD analysis project Ga0206123, IMG submission 160086) | Pelagic subsurface seawater microbial communities from Kabeltonne, Helgoland, North Sea - Helgoland_Spring_Bloom_20160316_1 | ecosystem: Environmental > Aquatic > Marine > Epipelagic ... | reverse complement strand
ACCATTTCAGTTACAGATGATGAATGGCTAGAGGTAGGTGCTTTTGTATATAAGAATTTTGATGAGATGAGTGGTGTGTCTTTTCTGCCACACTCAGATCATACCTATCAGCAAGCACCCTATCAAGAGTGTAGCAAGGATGAATACAAAGCGTTACTGAAAGACTTCCCTAGTAAGATTGACTGGGAAAAGTTATCGTCTTACGAGCAAGAGGATAATACTGTAGGGATGCAGACCCTAGCCTGTAGTGGTGATGTCTGTGAAATTGTAGACTTAACATAAAGGACACTTAATGATTGAAGTACCCGTAACAGACACCATGCTAGAAGAAGCTAATAAAAAAGCCGCCAGCATGGGGCAGCTAAAAGGTAGCATGATGGAAGGAGAGCGAAACTTACCTGCTTTTCTAGGCGAGATTGCTGCACAGAAAGTTATTGGGGGGGAGTTTCACAACACATATGACTACGACATTATGATGGAGTCAGGTAAGACAGTTGATGTTAAAACAAAGAAGGCTAAATATAAACCGCGAGACTACTACGATTGTACTATATTTGGCTACACAGCTAAACAAGACTGTGACTATCTTTTGTTTACTCAGGTGCTTAACGATTTAAGTACTGTGTATGTCTTGGGAGGGTATGATAAGAAAAGGTTTTTAGAAGACTCAACTTTTGTTGCGGCAGGGTCAGTTGTTGGTACAAATAATTTGCAGTATAAAAAAGACAACTACGTAATGGAAATAAAAGATCTTGTTTCAATGGATAAGTTTAAGGAAGCAATAGCCTAATGAAGTTACAACACGAAGCTAATGTCCACATGAACCGAAAACAAACTAAGTTTGCAAACGAGTTCAATAAAATTATGAAACCTTTAAAAACCCTTTTAACTTCAGAGTTGTATGAAACACCCGAACAGGCCAACGCTTTATTGCATCTTGTTGAAGTAGAGTTGTGGGCTAAAAGAGGTGTTGAAATCTGGGGTGTCAAGTAGTCATAACGGGTTTGTGATTATAGCAATATTAAAACCGCCCAGAGTGTGGTATAACTGCAATACATTAAAGGAGTTATACCATGCTAAAAAAACTATGGAACAGAGCAGTAGCTGTTCAAGAACGACGAGCTAACTACTGGAAACTACACAACATGACAGACAGAGAGTTGCGAGACATAGGCATTGAACGCTATGATATTAGACGTAAGCTGTACAGGTAGCTATGGATTAAACCTATTGAGATCAGGACGTTTTACTTCTTCTTTACGAATCTTAGTAAAAACTAAAAACCAATGTAGTTCTTGTACATCCATCTTTCTAATTTCGGTTTCATAACCGTTTCTTTTCATTGCCTTTAGTACATCCATTTTAATATTAGCAGGAACATTTAAAACATTGTTTAACATTTCCATTTTAAAACCTGAGTCGCCACTTTCAGATTTCCTAACGTCCCCTTTTGCCCAGCCTTTAAAAAATGCTTTGGCTTCTTTTAGTTTTGTTTTTATTGTTTCTCTTTTTTCAGTCATAGTTGATTTTTGAAACTTAGGATCGTTTCTAAGACGTTCGGATTCTTTTTCAAACCACGGCTGTAATAATTTTCTTGTGTACTCATCATATTCCGCAACATTAGAACGTCCTACCATTTTATAGGTTGGTAAATTTGCTAAAGTAAAAAGTTCTTCTGTTTCTGTTGTTGAGGGAACAATCTTTATTCCTGCTATTTTAGCTAAAAAGTTATCTGATGGGAAAATATCTCCTGGTCTACTTGCAGATGTTAATTTTTTACCTGTTATATACTTGTCAATAATAGATTTTGTTGCTTCGGTTGTTGCATTTTCCCCTATTACCTTGTCAATGCCAGCAGATACTCCTTCTATAATATTATCTATATAACGGGTTACCTTTTGTGTTCCCATTGCAACAGCTCCGTCAGCAAGTCGAACATCTTTAGCTGCATCGTTTCCTACGATAGCACCTACAGCTTGATTTATAGCATCTAAAGGACGAGCAAACCCTGCAAAAGTATTGCCTATTTTTACTGTAAATAGTTCTTTCATTATTTTTAAAGATTCTCCATCTTCTGTAGAGGTAATAGCATCCATTACTGCACGAATTTCTGAGCCTGTATCTAAGTTTTTTGCAAGGTTAGCAATACCTATTTGTTCCGAATAATCCAATATTGTTTCAGGGGGGACAACCTCGCCTGACATTATGTCATTAGCGTATCTAGCAGAAGCCATATATAAAGAAAAAGGGAATATATACTTAGCGTTAATAACAGAACTACCTAATTGTACTTCAAATGTTCCTAACCCCTGTTCTCTTTTTTTCTTATCGTACTCCATCATTCCGACTAATGCACCTGTTCCTACTACTGCTTTAGCAAACGCTTGATCTGTAGTTAATTCTGCCCCTATTTTTGCTCGTCCTGCCTTTGTCACAGAATTTTTTAGTATTCTTGCTGTTATAGGAATAAATGGTAATGGCCCCCACTGGTAGTGTGTAGCTACCACGTTGTTTAAGAAACGCCCAAAAGGTAGCGCAACGCCAACTATGGGGGTGCGAGTAATTCCTTCAATTATTTTAGGAAGCTGAAAAAAGACACCTCCTGTTTCAGGTATAGTATAATCTTTAGAGAATACAGATTTTAATGTAGTGCTTACTGCCTGGCTTACATCTGTGCCGTCAATTACATCTAAATCCCCCCTTCGGGCAACTTCCGCAAAAGTTGACCCTGTATTTAATCTAACAGCTTTGTCCAGTTCTGCCATAAACATTTGTGACTTTGTATAACTGTCCTGTATTCTTACCCCCGTAAGAAGGTTAGAGGCATCTGCTAACCTTTCCATTTTTTGAGCAAATTTATTACTTGGATCAATGTTGTATCTTTTTGCTGATCTTTCTATGCCAAACCCAGCCAAACTATCGTATAATACTTTAGTTGCTTTTGGGTCTAATTTAAGTACAGATTTATACGCTTCCATAGTCGCATATGGATCAAGAAAGTTTTTCATTTTTTGTGCTTGTATATCTAAATACACGCGAGACTTTCGTAACATTTGTTGTCTAGTAGCCCCCTTAGTGAAGGCTGCCGCCATTGCGTATTGTCCCGAATTAAATAAGTCTACTACAGTTTGTCCCAGTGCATACTGAGAGAAACCAAATACGTTTACTGCAGTTGTAGCAGGTGAAGATACTAGTAGCCTTCTCCAAATGTTTTGTGTATATTCTAAACCTTGTGTGCGTCCTAATTTTTCTAAGGCTCCACCTGTAGCATCATCTATTTCTTTAACGGATCTATCTAAAGCATCTCTACCAACAAGAAGTGCGCCATTAATAGATTGTTTTGCGGTTCCCATTATTCCTAATGCTTCCCCTGCTAAACTAGACTTACCTGCTAATAGATCTCCTATAGTTGCGCTTGTGTTTACAGTGTCGCCTAATAGCAATCCTTGTGCTTTTAAAGAGTTATTAATTTCGTCTAAATCTTTTTTAGGTAAGTAGTCAATAAAAGATGTTAGTACGTCTGTAACTTTTTCGTCTTTTGTTAATGGTATTTTTATTTCTTTAGCGTATGTAGCTGCAAGTCCATCAATGTTTCCTTTACCATTTTCTCCTAATATTATACGTCTAAAAAGATTATTGTCTAATCTATCCGCCCCCAACTGTTTACCTGATGATACTTTCTCAGACCATTCTTTGTTGTGAGCAAATATTTGTTTTTTTAATTCTTTAGTTAAATTTTCAAATGCACCTTTTTTATTAGCAATCTTTACCATTGGGGCAATGTCATTGCGCCTTAACTTAGCAGTAGTTTCTAACCCTGCATCTGTAAGTCCTGATTTACCTGACGCTTTATGAAAAATAGATTGCAACCCTGGGGCAATAGCACCTGCAGCTAAAGAAAATCCCCCTTGCATTTTATTATATTCTGTCTGCGCTCCTGTATTTATGTATGCTTTCTGCACTAAAAGGTCATTTAAAAAAGCAGAGGTAGCATCTATAGGAAGTGTTTGACGCAGTATTGTTCGTTTAGAGGCATCATCTTTAGCTCCCCTAATTAATTTAGCTCGTGCGCTACGTCTAGCATTTGTAATAAATGCCTTAGACTCATTCTGCATAGCTGTACTTATTAATTGTTTTCCTAGTGGGCCTTTAACTATTTCTTCTGTTAAGTTAGCTGCAACTTTATCTCCTGCTGCTTTTCCTGCAGCTTCTGCGGCTTTTCGTGTTCCGCCTTCAGCAAGTTTCTTTTTAGTTGCTTCTTGTATGCCTTTCATCATTAACTTTTTAGCAGAAGCAGTACCTGCAAAAGTAGTTGCCCTAGCAATTCCTCCCGTTAAGGCTCCTACCCAATTAGAAGGATCAACTACAGCAGAGAATACATAGTCTTTAATACCTTCTGCTGTGCCTAAAAAACCTTCACGCCCAGCTAATAAATTGCCTAGCTTATCATATGTCTTATAGGCTTCTCCTGCATTTCTTTTTTGTTCGTCCGTTGCCTTAGAGACATACATAATTTCGCCAGAAGTAGATACCATATTGGTGTTAAACCAGCGCATATGGTCTACAAAATTGTCAACCATCTTCTTGTCACTAATAACATCTCTGTTTTTATATTTAGCACCAAACCTATCTATCATATACTTTCGTATTTTAGTAGAGTGTTCTAAACTAGATAAGTCTTTAATAGCTAACTTTGCTCCTGTATCTACAGACGTACCTGTTTCACTTGATATGTAGGGATCAGCGTTTTCTTTTGCTAAATCATAGATAGAAGTTTTTGTACTTGGTTCTGTTTCAAAACCAGGCGCAGTAATTACAGGAGGAGCATCCCTTCTTACAGTAGAGCTATCAGAATAAACACCATATTCTTTTTCTACGTCTTCAAAAAAACCCATACTCTATTACTCGCTTTTCATTATTCTAATATACTCGTCGGCTAATTCAACAAACAGAGCTTTTCTGTCTGCTATTTTTTCTGGCAACTCAATGTCATTTTTTCTAGCCCAAGTTTCAATTAAGGTATTCCACTGTCCTAATCTACCTTTTTCTATATTCTCTAAACTTTTCTTAGATGATACATTCTTTCGGCCTTTAGCTAAAGCTACTAAGTCATCAATGTGTTCCATTACAAATGGATCTGTTGAACCTTCTTCAACTACTTCAGTTTTAGTTTCTGGCTTTGCTCCTAGTCCTTGCCTGTCGCTAATTATTGGAGCATTATCTGGCCCAGGTTTTTCTGGCTTTTGAAAGCTAGGTGCAATAACAGTTTTATCTTCTGTTATATTTGTGTTTAAGGCAGGATTTGTTCCAGCACTAGCCGACATTGAAAAAAGTTCTTTAAGACGTGGTATTACAGGTTTAGCTGCTGGGTCGTACTCTTCTGTAAACAAAGGAATTACATCTGCAGGTTTAATAGTTAGTTCTCCTGTTTTCAAATCTGAGTGGTTGTCCTGCAAGTACTGTCTTAAAAACTCTTCTCTCTCATCAGGATCTTTATTTTGTCTTTGTATTTCTTTCCAAAACTCCATAATGTCAATTAGCTCATCATTTTCTAATTTAGAAGCGGCTATTGAAGTTTCCCTTAATGCTAGTGCTGCTTTTTTTATTGGTATCTCCGTTACAGATTGTGTGGTAGGTTTATATCCTTTAGGAGGTACTATACTAGAACCAAGAGATTTCTTACTTAGCTCTGCAATAGATTTATCTTCACCAAATCCTTCAGCAAAAGACATACCTCCTAAGAAAGATTTTCTTCCTACAGGATTTTCGGGAAATATTATAGATGACGTGGCTAATTGTATGTCAAATAGTAATTTTTCCAAAACATTTGCTTCTTCATTTAATTTAGGTATTTCTGATGCTTTATTAACAGTAACTAAATTTTTAATTATTTCTTCAGTATAGGGTATTATTTCACTTACTGTATAGGGCAGGCCAGCCTGTTGAGCTGAAACTTTATCTAGTTGTAGTATATTCTGCATAGATTTTTCCCACAGGTTAGCAACTTGAGTAGGATTACTATGGGTTATTGTTCTGCCATTTTTTTCCATATTCATAACCACAGGGACAACAGCAGGTTCTCCTAACATATCTGTAAACGCCCCATCATCAGTAAAAAGATTATCAGGGTCGCTTGCTACTTCAGCTTTAGGTACTGCCATATCAAATTTTATAGTAGTGTCGTCTGTAATTATAGTAACTTTTGTACCTTTAGTCTCAAAAGCAACAAGTTTATCGGAAGCAACTTGAGGAACACCTCCACTAACAAACTCTTCGGAACGATCTTTTTGTTCTTGTGTTTCAATAACTTCTTTTAATTTTTCTCCAAACTTAAATGTAGCTTTTTCTGTATTTTTTAGTTCTTCGTAATTTTCTATTCCTGGGCCGTAGACATAAGTTCCAATGTCAGGTTTATAAAAAAGCATTGTACCCTTTTCTTCAGGGCGACGATCATCTGTTTCTACTGTTTCACCTTCGTTTGCTAGTTTAGATTTCTTACTAAACTCTTCAAGTTTATTTATTTTTTTTGTCGGCTTTCTTTCTACTTTTATTATTTCTCCGTTGGCATTTTTGGTTACAACTAATTCACCTTCAGTTTCTGTACTATTATTATGTGTGGTTACCGCATTGTCTATTGCTTCGCTAAGTTCATCATTAGTTACTTCTAACCCATTAAGAAGTCGGAGTTGTGCATACTGTGCTTTGGAAACTCTACCTTTAATAGTATCGTCCATGTTTATCAAATAACCTAGCTTCCTTCCTGCCACATCATCAGGGAAGTTTTGTATTTGTGAGGTAAAGTGTTGGTAGTAAACGCCCTGCTTATAATCTACTATTTCTTTTTGGAGTTTAGCTATTTCAGCTAATTTATTGTTTTTTATTTTTTCGGCATCTATTGTTCCTGTAGTAGCACCTTCTTCACTTAGAGTTTGTCCCTGACCCCTTGCACCTAACATAAAAAACTTTTGAAGGGTATCAATTCTATCTAGTCTAGTGTCAACAAAACCGCCCTTTTCATCAATACGAACTCTTCTAAGAGAATCTATAGCTTTTAACTCATCCGATACAGAAGCACTACCGAAGATACCTGGGTTAGTGTAAGTTACAACAGTAGCAAAATCACCTGCCGTATAGCTTGGTGTTGTGTCTAGTTTAGATAGATCATATGTACTAAAGCCTCCTGCACCAGTATCTATATCTAACTCTTCTCTAATTCTATCTTTAGCGTTGAAGCCCATTGCGTTTTCTAACCAACTACTAGACGCTTTTGATTTGTAATCCCCAGCAGTACCACCGCCTAGTCCGTAAAGTTGATCCGTTAGTTTTTTATAATACGCAGATGTTGTATCATCAGACTCTGCTTCCCATAATTCTGGTACGGCTGCCCTAGCTGATACATCTTGAGGAGTCCATTCTACGCCAGGAGCTTCTTTTTGAAAAGCCTCTTTTGCTTGTATTAACTTCATACTTAATGTTTGCACACCTTGAGGACCAGCTCTTAAAGCTGCTTTTATAGTTCTATCATCAGCACCTAATTCTTTTGCTGTTAAGATATGCTGATAGGCTGCTTGTGCAGCAGACTTTCGAGTGCTTAATAACGCTTTGTTATCTTCAGCTTTTTCTGTCAATTCATCTTTATATTCATCTGCGTCATCTTTACGTTCTTTGATATTTAAAGCTGTACCATTAAGAAACGCAGTAGCGAAGGCTTGCCAATCTACACCCATTATACTGCCCCTCTTGACATAAGACCTGTAGGTTCATTCATTGTTTCGGGTTGTTCCATTTCTATGCTTTCTTCTTCTACAGGAGCTTCACCTCCTACGGCTTGCCCAATTTCTTCTATAAGCTCTACCCCTGGGTCACCGCCTTCTCGATCAGTGTCCTCTAACATTTTTCCTATAAGTGCTTCTAATCTTCTCATCTCTCGTTCTTTAGCTCTTTCGTTCGGGCTAACGCTCTCTTCTGGTGCGTCGATGCCGTATGATTTCATAGCTACCCTAATGAATGATGCTATTACAGGACCAGCTAACATACCTGTCTCAACAGTGTGTAATCCACTCATAGAACCAGTTAGCCACAGACCTTCCGTAACTGTCTTTAAGTCTGCCCCTAATTCAAACAATATAGCTATATCATCCATAGTGTCTTGATCTGCTAGTTTTTCAACATAGTGATTAACAACTTCTTTAACTTCATTTAGTTCACTAGGTTTTTCCCACGGAACATTCTTAGGAGTACCAGTCAAAGATTGTCCTGGGATAGGTGCTTGTATTAAGTCTGCCATTTTTTAATATACCTTATTTAGTGAAACCTGCGCCAAAGTATAACCCTACAATGGCTGAGACTATGTGTGTGTCTAATGGTGTAATTACAAAACCTCTTGCGGCTTTCCATACGATTGCTTCATTGGGACCAAACAAAAAGTTAAGGAAGCCTCCTTGTACTTCTGTATAGCCTACAACTACGCCTATCTCAGGATACCACACTGCTGCAACTTTGGGAAGTACTATGATGGCTCCGACTGCACCTAATGCAATAAGTCTTCTTGTCCAAGCAAAGTGCGTATCTTTTCTGCCGTACTCTCTGGCATCTTTTACTGCACCTGCTCTGAACTCAGCACGTTGTAGTAGCATCTTGTTTTGTTCTGCTTTGGCCTTTATAGATTGACCCCAGATAGTCATAACCCCACCTAGCACGGTAGAGCCTAACATTGTTATTAGTTCTAAAGGAAAACCCATTACCACTCCCATCCTGCAGTAAGTGAAGAATTAACATTGCTGTCATCATCTGCACTGATTGAGAAATTGTATTTACCACCTAAGAAAGCATCTCCTGCTTTATTTAATCCTACAGACGTGCCGTAAGCACCAAAGGAAGATGTAGCTGTTAGGCCATCAACTGTAGGGGTAGTTAATGTATATTGTGAAGTGTCCCCGTAATCAAACAAATCAGAAGATAAACCATACTGATACCCAGCATAAGATTGTCCACCTACGTTTAACCCTAAAGACTTATCTACATTTTTTATCCCTTGGTTGGTAGAAAGCTCCGCGCCCCCCATATTAGTTTCAAACCCTAATGCTGCAGTGGATAACCCTGGCACTTCTCTGTTGTATTTAAAATTAGATGTAAAACGCATATCACGTTCTTTTGATGGTTCAGACCCCGTCCCAAACTCACTAACTTTACGTTCTATGGTTGCATCTCTTTTTTCTCTAAATGTTGATTTAATTGCTGCTCCAAGATCTTTTAAATTACCTTGTCTAGTTGTAGTGTAAACTTCTGGGGCAACTTCTTCAATAACAGGTTCAACAGCAGGAGTAAAAGTTGCACTACTAGAATAATCAAAATCATCTGTATACATACTGAACGGGTTATCCAGTATATCAAATATCCCTCCCACTTCACCTGAAGAACGAATTACGCTAGGTCTTTTAGGGGGAGGTGACCCCTGAGAAACTATTCTTCCTGATGCACGATCTTTTAATTTTACATTTGATCCTTCACGCCTACCTTGTGTTACTTCAGTAAAAACACCAATAGAGGAGCTAGAATAATTTTTACCCATAGGCTCAAACACAGTCTTGTTTATATCAGAATCAATAAACCCCTGTAGAAACTCAAATTGAGCAGCTCTGTTTGCTTCTAAGTTTTTATAGTAGGTGTTGTGCTTTCTGCTTGTATTTAATCCTGAAGGTCTTACATATGTATTATGTTCTGGTGTTAGTATATCTAGGGCTTCTTCAACAGACACATCAGTATTGTCAACTACAGACTTAGCAATATTCTTGAAGATACTAGATGCAGTAGCGTCCTGCCCTCCATCGTCGTCGTTGTTGTTACTCCCCGATGTATCTTTAACTGGCTTTGCGCCTAATGATTTATTTGCGGAACCAGCAAAGTCGGTTTCTTTAGTTAAACCTTTAAACTCGTCTTCCCAGCCGCCCCAACTATATGACATATTTAATCTTTCTTTTTATTGTGTAGGTCTTTTTTTAGGAAAGGGTGATCTAAAAGAAACAACCTTTTTCAATTTAGTAAAAAAATTAGGATCTGTTTGTTTTATTCTTTGAATCATTCTTTGTGTTTCTATAGCAAGATTAGACATTTCACTGGGTGTAATATTTTTAAATCCTTCAAACTTACCTTGCAGTTTATTAGCTTGTGCTTGTGTAGGCATACTACCAAAAGGTACGTTCATTACTTCGTTAGCTAATTGTAAATACATCTGATCTTGTGTTTTTTTGTCAAACACCGTATTTAAATCCCAGCCATAATTATCAATTAAACCCCTTAAAGTACTGCCAACAATTTGAAATTTTCCTAATGGTGTTGATGTTAAGCCTTTTTTTGCTGCTTCACTATCGGGGGGTAATTTAGGTTTTACCCACTTGCCATATTCACTACTTGCCCTGCTAAATTCAACTAACTCTCTTAAAGTTTTTTTAGTTATTTTTTCACCTATAAACTTAGATTTTCCTTTTTTATGATCAAATTGTTCTGCATAGGCATACAGTGCATCATACGAATTTGATTCATGTTTATCAAACTCATTAGCAATCAAAGAATCTGACCTAATGTTACTAAGACTATCTATTCTTTGTTGTGGTGTTATAGCGTCTGCTGCTCTAAATCTAGCCATCTGACTTGCCATATCTTGGTCTTCTGTTTGTATGGTACTACTAGTAGTATCTACAGGCGGTGCAAGATCGACAAATTTGTTAGCTACATCTGACCTATTGTATTTTGCTTCTACTGCGTCTGCTTCCTCTCCTGCACTAGTTATTAAACTTTTTATTTGTGCGTCTATTTCTTTAACTTGTGCAGGGCCATTATACTTTATTTCTGGTTCAGGGCCTTTGCCTACTTCATCTCTATCTGATGTTCCATAAGGTTCATTACTAATGGGCTTACTGCCTAAACTATTAGTAGTGACGTTACGAGCTGGTTCAGGGCCTTTGCCTACTTCACCTCTATCTGATGTTCCGTATGCTGCCATATTATCAACCACCACCTGGGCGCACGAGTTGAGAAGCAACAGCCCCAAGAGCAGACCACAGACCTGAACTCTTATTGGCTTTAGCAGTAGCAGCCGCAGCTTCGCTTGTAAGTTTGGCAACTGATAATTTAACGGCTCTATCTGCATCATTGTTTGCTGTCTTCCATGCGTAATCCATTAGGTCTCTCACCTCCATCATATAAGCATCGAAGCCTTTGGCTGTCATGTTGTTAGCAGCAGCAGCTTCTTCTCTGTTTGATTGGTTGATTGCAGCATTATCTGTTGTAGCTATCTTTTGAAACCACTCAGCATTAGCTTGTTCTATAATCAAACTGTTTTGTGTATTAAATTGATCTCTAAGATTTAACTGTGTTGTGTTAAACTCTGCAATAGCGTTAGATTCTCCTGCATTAAACTTTTCCATTGCATTGTTTTGTTCAGCATTAAACTGAGAGATTGATGCAGTTAGACCAGCAAAGAATTGATTAGTTTGATTTTCACTGGATGCATTAAATTGTGCGACAGCATTTTCGGCTGCTGCGTCTGACAACATTGCGTTGATTTGTGCCTGTGAATTAAATAACTTAGTTTGTTGCTCATTGTTTAAATTAGCCATATCCATTTCTAAAAAGGCTTTGGCATTTTGAACTCCAGCTTGCTGTCTATTATTCAGATTAGCTAGGTCTATTTGAGTTAAGGCTGCAGAGTCAGCTAATACTTTAGCGTTAGCTGCATTAAGATTAGCCATATCTACAGAATTAGCTATTCTTGCGTTCTCTAAAGCAACCTGTTGATCAGCAGTAAAGTTCATATTAGCTATTTCAGATATTTTAGAAGCGTTAGCCACCCTAGTTTGGAACTCTTGTGTAAACTCTAATCCTAAAAACTCTGCTCTCTTTTCAGCAGCAAACATTGCAGTCTGTTGTCTATTAGATAAGTTTTGTTCTTCAAACCTAGAGAACGTAGCCGCATCCATTTGTGCAATAGGTAGCGCAGACTCCATAGCAGCCTGTATGATGGCCTGTCCTGCCATACTGGACGCACCTAGCCCTCTGGCTGCCATAGCCGCTGTAGCGGCTCTCATGGCCCCTGCTGCCCAAGGAGGTGGATCACCACCCTCAAAGTCTTTCATAAGACCTGTTAATTGGCCTTTTACAGTAGCATCTGTTGAAGGAGAACCTGTTGCAGCTTCAAAGTTAGTCTCTTCTTTAACTCTGTCCATATCGACGGCAGAACCCTCGATCATCTCACCATCTTCTACTTCTCTCTCAGGAGCATCTTCAACGGTTGCAGCTTCATCAATCTGTGCTGCATCTACGTCTAGCGTACCTGCATCATCCGTATCCATTGTAGCCCCGTCAACCTGTGCTTCATTAGATACAGTTCCCTCTGCAGCAGTAGTAGCATCAGTAACTTTTTTTACTTCGTCTGCCGCTTTTATTGCATCCGCTACAGCAGCAGGAGTAGCAGTAGGAGAAGTAGCCTCTGTAGCAGTTCCTGTAGTGGTAGTGGCTGTTTCAGCAGTCCCTGCATCTCCTGCAGTAGGGTCCATTGTCCCTGATGTTTTTTGTTCATCTGTTGTAGTAGCAACATCTGATTTAGTAACTAAGGACTTAGGATCTTTTTGTGTTTTTTGAATTAATTCAGCAGGAGTATCCATTTCTACTTGCTTAAATGCGTCTGACGCATTAGTTACTGCTTCGTTTGCTGACACTACTTTTGCGTCTGCATTATTTACGGCAGTTACTAGGGACTCGTCTGTAGGATCAGCAGCCTGTGCTTCTCTAGCTGCTTGCTGGGCGGCTAGGGCATCAGCGTATGCTTGTTGGGCTTTATCTAGTGCTGACTGAGTTACAGAGCCTCCTTCAGCAAACCTACGTTCTTCTTGTGGTAAGGGGAATTGATTTTCCATTTTATTTACTTGAGCAGCTTGCATATCAACTATTGACTCAGAATACTCAGGATTGTCTTTTTGATTTAGTCTATTTGTATTAACAGTTGGCGATTTTCTAGGAAATACAAAACCTCCATTAGCCATGTTTAATGGTTTTCCCTCAACCATTTGCCGCGCTAAATCAGTGTACCGACCCATTTTTGATGACGCACCAGGACTAGATGCAATAAATAAATCTACCTCATCTTGTTGTGCGTTTGGGGATAGCCCTAAACCTTCAGCAACTTTTCGTTTTAGTACTTGATCCTGTTCTTGGGAAAACCCTGCAAACTTAGCCATTTATGGTATCCTTAATCTTTTGACGCTATGCGCTCTACGTGAGTTCGTATTGCTTTGATGTTCTCATCTATTCGTGCAAGAGCTACTGCCTGTCCTTGGACTGCAAGCTCTAGCTTTTCTGTTCGTATTTCTATTCTTACTATACTGTTAGCGTTAGCTTCTATAC
>Ga0206123_10003286_pt1 | contig 13408 bp, 9 predicted proteins | sample Helgoland_Spring_2_FD_160086 | JGI IMG/M metagenome (GOLD analysis project Ga0206123, IMG submission 160086) | Pelagic subsurface seawater microbial communities from Kabeltonne, Helgoland, North Sea - Helgoland_Spring_Bloom_20160316_1 | ecosystem: Environmental > Aquatic > Marine > Epipelagic ... | reverse complement strand
GTTCCAAATGAAGATTCCTCTAACTCTTCAACCACCAAAAAAAAAGGATGTTGTCCTATTCAGTAGCTAGGGTTAGCATGCCCCTATTACACCAAAATCTCTCATCAGGTTTTTATATCCGTATCTCTAGTTAATTACTTATTTATAACTATTGTATCTGTAGTTATTTCTATACCTATATTGTTATTTTATATTAATAATACTTAATAATTTTAGAAATTTTTTTCTCGTTATGGTGACATAAGATATGTCACCAAAATCTCATATTTCTTCTTAACAAGGTTAATTGTATTAATAATTTTTATATGTTATACACTCATCTTAATCTTTGAATTTTGCCTATTTTTATTTGATTCTTATTTTTCTTGTTATTTAATTTTTTGTGTTACTTTTTTTCTGCTTTTTGAGCCACTTGGGTTTTTATCTTTTTTATCATCATGTTTTATATGTTTTATTTTAGTTATTATTATTCAGACACTCTCTTAGATTTCTGATTTATCCAATTCTTCAGTAATTCCCAATTTTTTATATATTTTATAGTTTCTGAAGTATTCTTTTTCTTTGGAATATTCTGGTCCTTATTTTGGGTTATTTTTTCCTATGACTGATGTTTTATCTTATCTTTAAGCCTGATTAATCCTTTCGGCTTAGCCTTGTTCAATACTTTATTACTACTCACTTCCTCCACTTTTGGAGTTTTATTTCATTTGAATTATTTAAATTTTAAGTATGATTCTAATCTATTACTTTGTATTATTTTTGGTTTTTTCTTTATTGTAAATCAATACATAGAGTTTAGAATTTGTTTTTATACTATCTCTGATTTTTCTTTTTGTTCTGTGTTCTTCCTTGGTACAGGTTTTCATGGATTTCATGTACTAGTCGGAGTTATTTTTTTAATTCTAAACCTCATTTATTTTTCTTTAAATAGATATTATCTTTTGTTTTTTTTAAATTGTAGTTTGCTTTATTGGCATTTCGTAGATATTATATGGTTATTTCTATTTTCTATAATATACTGTATAGTCTTTAACCTATATTTGTAATGGACTGGACCGATTATCTTTGTTTACTTATTTATATCATTCTTATTATCTTATCTTAATGTATTTTATTTCTTAATAGTTTTTGAAGTATGATCTATTGCTATAATTCTCAATTTTATATCACACTTCTGATTTATTTTCTATTTAATTTTAGTTTTAGATTTTTTTATTTGTTTTCTGTTAATTAATTTTTACTTTAATATATTGATAATTTATTTTTTAATATTTGGCTTATTTAGTTTATATTTTTTTTATTTTTTTATATTACCTTTTTATTTATACAATAATAAACTTTATATATTTTATTTCTGATTGTACCACAAATATTATATTTTATTCTCTATGAAATTGCTTTTTCTCATATCTAATTTAGTTTTACTCTTTATAGCTTTTCTTATAACTTTTTTTTTTTTTAACTTTTCCTTAAATTTTGTTCTGTTGTTTTCTTATCTATTCTATTTCACTATATATGTTATATGTATAGGTATTTCTTGCTTTTTTTTATTCAAGTGGATTTTATTTTATATTCTAAATCTTTTTATATTAGTTACTATGCTATATTTTTATTCTTTAATTCTCTTTATGGGCATACCAGGCACTTCTTTATTCTTTTTTAATATGTTATTCTGGTTTTTTATCCTTAATAGCTCTTACATTATTTCTTTCACAATCTGTGTAATTTATTTATTTTTTACTCTTAATGTTTTGAAATTATTTTTTAATTTTTAATGCTTTTTCTTGTTTTTTTAATATCATTATACATTTTTATTAATCATTTTTCTCAGTTTAACCTACATTTTAATTTATATTGATTTCATGCAGGTTTCGCTACTAATATCTATTTTACACTTTCTTTATACTTTTTTTTTTAATGTTATTTATTTTATTTGCTTTTTTGGAAATTGAAATCAATTTTATCTGGTTTCTGTTTATAAGTTTAGACTTTTTCTTAAATAAGTTAATTTTTTACCTATTTTGCATACTGTTTTTAATTCTTACTATATTCTATATCTTGGAGTTGGGGTTTTTATTTTAATGTATTTATTTTTCTTTCAATCCTTATTTTTTTTAGTGTTTTCTCTATTTATGTGTTATAATTTTTTTAGAAGTAAGATGTTTCTATCTTTAATTATAAAATTATTTTTTAACTTTTTATTCGTTTGAAACATTTATATTTTCTTCATTGTTTATGAGTTCCTTATATTCCCTCTTCTAATTTGGACTTTAGTCTCTTGCTCTATGAATTTTATTTTGACTAGATCCTTTATATTTCTATTTTTTCTCAGCTATATCTTAACTTTTTTCTTCTTCTTATCTTTCTTATTGTTTAGCATTTCCCTAGTTCAATACAATTTTATTTTCTTTTTACTATTTTCTCTATCTTTTATTTTTAAAGCACCATTATTCCCCTTCTTTAATTGGTTAATTTTTTTACATGTTTATGCTAGTACTGGTATTTCTGTTTTTCTTGCTAGTTTTTACTTGAAAATGTGAGCTTTATTCTTCTTATATTTTTACTTTTATTTAAATTATAATTTAATATTATATTTTGGTATTTTAACTTGTTTCCTGGTATTATTGTTCATTTCTTTTGAAATAAATTTTAAAAGAATTATTGCTTTTGGTAGTATCTTTCACTGTGCGATTTCCCTTATGTTTATTTATTTTTGATATGTTATACAATTTCAATCTCTAATACTCTATTTTTTTATTATTCATTTTATACATGCTTTTTGTTCGGGTTTGTTCTTCTATTATTTTGGTATACTATACGAATTCTGTCTTATAAAAACTTGGGTAGCTTTCACTACTTTTTCGAAGTTTTGAAATGAGTTTATATTTTTCGCTTTCTTATTGTCTATGGTTTATTTCTCTTTCCCTTTATTTTTCACCTTTTTAGTAGAAACTGTAATCCTAACAAACATACAAAGCACTTTTTACCTTTATTTGTATTTTCTTCTTATTTTGACTAATTTCATATTTCTATTCTTAAACTTTAAGTTCTTTTATAATTCTTTCTCAAATATGTTTTTATCATATTTATTGCAATTTAAATACTTTGTAACTTTAGTTCTAATAACTATGTCTAGTTTTTTCCTTATTTCTGTCTTTTAATTAACGATTATTTAATTTATTAAGCCTTAGTTTAGTGCTTCCATTAATTTTATGTATTCTTCTATGCCTTCTAATTTAAATTTCTCCTTTAATTTCGGAGTTATACTTTTAGCTACTTTAATATTTTTACTAATAACAGGTTTTTTATCTGTTCTTTTTTACTCTAATAATTTAGATTTATCTTTTACTACTCTAATTCTAGGTGGTTATAATAATTTTAATTATTTCTTTTTAAGAGTCATGCATAATACTTTTGCTAATATGTTTTTTATATTTATTTATTTACACATAGTTAAGTCTTGGTTTTATACTTCCAATAATAACATAATTGTTCTAGTCATTGGTATAGTAATTTACTTCATTAGTTGTGCCATTGCTTTTTTTGGCTATTGCCTGCCTATGGGTCAAATGTGATATTGGGCTGCAATAGTTATATTCTCCTTGCTATCTATATTACCCTATGGTAATTTAATTATATTGTACCTATTTGGTAGTTTTTCAATATCCTCGAGGACTCTTTCAATTCTGTTTTTTCTTCATTTTTTAAGCCCTTTGATCTTAACTCTTTTAGTTGGTTTACATCTTTTGAAACTACATTCAAGCCTATCTTCAACTACTTCTGATTTTTTAGATTTAGTTTATTTTTACCCCTACTACCTTACAATTGATTTATTTGTAGTGGCTGTTTACGCCTTTATTTGTATTCTCGTAGTATTTTTTTTTTGATTTTATTTTTTTGAATCTGCAAACTTCTTAGCTTTTAATTCTTTAGTAACACCTCTACACATATATCCTGATTGGTTCTTACTTTTTCCTTACGCTTGTTTGCGTTGAATAGACTCTAAGCTAATCGGTGTTTTCCTTCTTTTATTTATAATTTTAAATCAATTCTCCCTACCAGTGATCGCTTCGTATTTTAAATTATTTCAATTTAGCATTTTAAATGTTTTGATGGTTTGTATGTTTATTTTATTAACTTTTTTTGGATCCTACCCTTCCGTCTATCCTTTTGATTATTATGTAGTCATTTTTCAATTTATAACTTATGTTTTAGCTTTTTTATTCTTGAGTTTGTACTTATTTAAGTTCATATTATTTTGAACTTCTATAAGTAATGGGTTAATTTAATATAATTAAATTCTTCTAAATCTTTTTATTTTTCTTACATTTTTATTAGTTTTTTATTCAAGTTACCTGTATTTTAACTGCTACTCACTCAACATCTTAGTTTTTATATTACTTATCTCGGTTATTGTGTTTTCTTTTTCTTTCACACTAAGTAGTAACAATGTTTTCATAAATTTTATTCATATTAGTAATTTTATAATTTATTCTTCCTTTAATTACCTGTTCTCTTGAATAGTTGTGGTAATATGTGTTATACTAATAACTTATATCCTGCATTATTTTAGATGATTTTATTTTATTTTATGGTTCACATTAGTTTTTTTTGTTTTCTTTTTCGCTATTACCTCGTATGTAATTTCTTTTAACTATATTTTTTTGTTTTTATTCTGGGAAATTATGGGTGTGTGTTGATTTTTTCTAATATCTTCTTTTTTTTTTAGAGTCAAAACAAGATTTGCATCTTTTGTTGCTTTCTTTTGGAATTTAGCCGGAGATTTCGCTCTATTATTTTTTATTATTACCAGTATTATTCTTTTTTTATCCATGACTTTAAGTTTTACTTATTATTTTACAGTATCTTTCGTTTTTATACTTTTAGCTATCTTCGCTAAGTCTGCGGTAACCCCCCTACATACTTGGCTTTATTACGCCATGGAAGGACCCACTCCTGTTTCAGCATTTTTACATGCTGCCTGAATGATCACAGCCGGTGTTTACCTGTTTTTTATTTTCTCAATTTATATTAACTCTTATCTTTGAATTCTCTGTTTTCTTTCCATTGTTTATTTCTCTTTTAATGCTATGTATTACTACGATTTAAAGAAAATTATAGCTTCCTGAACCGGTAGCCAGATGGGTTATATCATTTTATTTTTTTCTTTTTCCTATATTCTAAATGGTCTCTTATTATTCTCCTTTCACGCAATGTTTAAGTCCTATTTCTTTTTCATAGCAGGTATTACCATTTCCATGAGGTTTGATTATCAAGATTTTCGTATACAAGGTTTTTCTTTTTTTTACAAGTTCTTCTTATTATTCTGCGCGACAGCTCTAGTAGGTTTATTTTTTTTTTGGTGTGGTATTGCTAAAGAAGTTTTTGTATTCAAGTACCTTTCTATAGCCATACTCAAATCTTTATTTTATATTATATTTATTTTTTCCTTTATATATAGTTTCAAATTATTTTTAATCAAATATATTTCCCATATTTACTTAAAAAATGAAGTAGCTAGTTTCTTTATTTTACTAATCTTTGGGATATTGCATAGTCTCTTAGGTTTTTGTGGAGTGGGACCTGAAGCACCACTTTACAACTTTTTCCTAGGATTTGTATTCGCCATAACTTTATTATCTTTCATACTATTTCTAAGCGCCTTAGAATTTCATACGCTTCTTATAGATATCTATTTTACTTTCATTTATACTCATTGTTTTAATTTTATAATATTCTTACTCAATTTCTTCTTAGAAATTTATAGATTTTGTGATTATTTTTTCTGATTTTCATAGTTATTTTAATTTTATTTACTATAATATGAGTTCCCTTCCTAATTTTCTTTGAGAGAAGGATTTTGGGAGTACTTCAATTAAGGTATGGTCTTTTTATATATTTTTTTAATGCTTTCTTCGTATTTATCAGTGATTTTTTAAAGATTTTAGGCAAATATAACCATTTTTTTTTTAGTTATAATTTTTTTCTACTTTACATATCTTCTGTATTTTTCTTATTTATTACTGTACTGATCCTAATTAGTTTTCCTTTTAATAATTATGCCGTTATATTTTACTTTTTCTTTCCCTTGTTATTTTTAGTTCTTATGTCTTTTATTCCATTTCCATTTTCCTTATTTATTTATTTTTCTAATTCTATTTTTTCTTTTATTGGTAATATTAGGTCCATTCTCCTATTAATATCTTATGAACTCGTTTTCGACTTTTGAATCCTAATCCTATTTATTCTAATCTACTATTACAGTGTGATAATTTTCATTAATTTTATAATTTTACCAGTGTGTTTTATACTTTACATTACCTTTTTATGTGATGCATCCAGAGTCCCTTTTGATTTAATTGAGGGTGAAAGTGAGTTAGTATCCGGTTTTAATACCGAACTAGCTTTTCTATCTTTCTTAATAGTTTTTTTTGCAGAATATATAATCTTTTTCTTTTTCATAGTTTTCACTTGATATTTACTTAATATGTCCCTTTGTTTTGTTTTATTTTTTTATCTTTTCACAAGAGCACTTCTAGTGAGATTTTTTTTTACCTTTATTATTTATTTATTTTGGTTCTACTACCTATTTTTCTTAACATTTTATTTTTTCTATGTTTTACTTATTATTATTTAATGCTATTTTTTCTTCTATTTTTTTTTTACTTTTACTTTTTCTTAGATTTAATTTTATGTTTCTGATTAATCATCTCTTTTTATTTCATTTTCTTCGTTAATTTTTTTTATGGCTATAGTGTTTTAGTCTGACTAGTCATCCTTATATACATAGGGGGTATAAGTTTATTTTTATTTTTTTACATATGCCTCGGCTAGGTCTTCTTAATTTTATGTCATATCTCTCCCAACTAATTTTATCTTTTTTTAGCCATCAATTTATTTTGGTTATTTGTGTTATTATAGTTTTTTTTATTTCTATAATGTTCATTTTCTTATTTCTTAAAAATTTAAATTTCTCCTTTAACTTCGTTTTTATACTTTTAGCTACTTTAATATTTTTACTAATAACAGGTTCTTTATCTGTTCTTTTCTACTCTAGTAATTTAGATTTATCTTTTACTACTCTAATTCCAGTTGGTTTTAATAACTTTCTAAGTTTTAATTTTGATTTTAATTACTCTATTATTGTCAATCAACTTCTAGAACTTATTTCGGATTTAGATAAACAACAAATTATTTTGGTTATTTGTGTTATTGTATATTTTTTCATCATTTCTGTAATAATCATTTTCCTTCTCCTTAAGCTTATTTATGCTATTTTTATTCGTTTCCTTAAAATTTTGAATTTTTTGACTTCTCCTATACTATGCTTTTATAACGAGCGTCGTCTTATTATTTTCTCTTTCTTCGTATTCTTTAGTTTCCCTATAATTTTAGCCTGCGTTACGATCCTGGTAATCTCTTACTGACAATGAACTTCCCCATTTTCATGGATTCTTATTGCTGCTCTCTCTATTTTTATCAAGGTAATTTCGCTTTTAATCTATATATTCAGGCATACTCTTTATGACAGATTGTTTACTCTTTATGGCAAATTTAATCATATTTGCAACTTTATTATTAATCATAAACACTACTTCCGTGTTAAACTCATTGTAGCATTTTTAAATTTAATTGTCCTTGTTCTTATATACTTTCTCCCTTACAGATTCATTCTTATGTGTATTCTTGGTTCAATTAATGTAATTCTTGTAACCATTGCTCGCTCTTTCAGAGTAGTTGAAACTCACGACAGATTAAAAAAAACACCTGTTTGGAATTTTAGGTCTATTCTTGAAGCCATATTCAATTTTAAACCTTCTGGTGATCTTAAATCTATTATTCGAGGCGTTTCGTATTATGTAGGCTCTCTTGGTGGTTTTTTTGAGAGTGAGGCTTCTTGAGACAGCGATACTTCTTGAAATAATATTCCTCATAGTGAAATTGAGACTACACCTGAGAGCGCCGTTAGCGCCAAGCCTGAAGTTGATACTACTCCAGACAATGTTCCTACCACTCAAAAAGATTCCCTCCAGTTTGGATTTGTTACTACTCTAGGCAATGTTCCTACCATTCAAGGAGAAAAAGATTCCATCCAGTTTGGAGTTGATGCCACTCCAGACGTTATACGTGCCGCTCAAAAAGTAAAACCTACTACTTATTTACCATATCCACATCAGGTTAACGAACCCGTCAGGAAAGCTCTTCACCATACTCTCTATACAGAACAAGAAAGAGACCTTTTTAAAAGCGAAAAATGAACCATTTATTTTAACCCAGATTATTTTAATAAAGCCCTTTTAGATGACTATTCAGATAAACTAAACTTTCATCGTGACCGTATTTGTGCCCAATCAGAAGAACCCTGGCCAGCCCTAAGTTTGGATCCTGTACCTTCTACTAGTACCACTCCTGTTCCAAATGAAGATTCCTCTAACTCTTCAACCACCAAAAAAAAAGGATGTTGTCCTATTCAGTAGCTAGGGTTAGCATGCCCCTATTACACCAAAATCTCTCATCAGGTTTCTATAATTTCTATCTTCTTTTTTATCTTTTTAGTTTTAGTCTAGGTTACACCTCCCATAAATTCAATCTTAATTGTTGCTTTATTAAATATCTTCTCATTATATATAATTCATTTTTTTTTTTATAGGACAATACCATATGGAACCGATACCCATATGAAGGTGGTTGTTCTGAGTCTATCACAAAGATATCGCTGGTTTATATTTTTTTTTTTCCATCATTATGGGTTTTATCGGTTTTTTTTACTCGTTGATAATGAGGTTATCTCTTTCTTGGAGTTACTCTTTTATTACTAATGGTGTAGTCTATTTACATTTTGTTACCTTACACGCAGTTTACATGATATTTTTTTTTGTTATGCCTTTTAGTATTGGAGGTTTATCAAATTTACTAATTCCTCTTTGTTTTAGCTTAGCAGATATGTGTTTACCCAGAATTAATAACCTTTCTTTTTGGATGTTATTTTTCTCTTTTGGTTTAACTGTAATTTCTTCCTCCGTTTATTTAGGAGCTAGTTCTGGTTGGACGTTATACCCACCTTACTCTTCTTACCCAGGTTCTTCATGATTATCAACTGATTTTATTATATTTTCCTTACATCTTGCAGGTGCTAGTTGAATTCTTTCTTGAATTAATTTTATAGTAACTATTTTTGTCTTACCTATAAATTATAATTTTTCTTTTTTCCAATATCCTTTGTTTATAGTTGCTCAGCTAACTGTAAGTTTCCTCTTACTGATCTCCTTGCCTGTTCTAGCAGCTGCCATAACTATGTTGCTTTTTGATCGTAATTTCTCTACTTATTTTTTTAGTAATGTTAATGGAGGTGACGCCCTTTTATATCAACATTTGTTTTGGTTCTTTGGACATCCTGAGGTTTATGTTTTAATACTTCCTGCTTTCGCAGTTATATGACACTTTTTATCCTTTTCCATTAATCGTGCTATACCCTTTTCCTATCCTGGGTTAAGTATTGCTATTATTGGTATTGGAGTTTTAGGTTGTGTTGTTTGGGCTCATCATATGTTTACTTCTGGTATGGATATAGATACTAGATTTTATTTTGCTTCTGCTACCTTAATTATAGCAGTACCCACCGGTATTAAAATCTTCTCTTGGTTATTTACTTTACTATCAGACTCCATAATTTATAGTCCTCTTTTAATATGGGTCCTTGGTTTTATATTTCTTTTTACTTTCGGTGGCTTATCTGGTATAGTTCTTTCTAACTGTCATTTAAATTTATTTTTTCATGATTGATACTACGTTATTGCCCACTTCCATTATGTCCTTTCACTTGGAGCTGTAGTAGGTGTTTTTATCTCTTTATTTTTCTTTTTCCCTGTATTTTATAACTTAACTTATTCCTATTTAAACCAAACTTCTATATTCATAGTTTTTTTTGTAGGTTCTAATATTCTTTTTTTTCCTTTCCATTTTTTAGGATTATGGGGACTACCCCGCCATTACTTACTATTCGATTTAAACTTCTTTTGTTTTAGTATTTCTTCTCTTTTTGGGTTGATTTTAATACTTTTAGCTAGTATTGAGGTTTGTTCTAGTGTTTTTTATAGAGAAGGTATGTTCTATTTTTCTTACTATATTGATCTTTTTTTTAAATTAGATATTTTTATGGAAAAAAATGTCCAATGTTTTTACAATTTATATTTATACTCCTCTAAATAATGGTTTTTAGTTTTTTTTTGTTTTCTTATATTTTATTACTGACTCTCACTTTATTCTTATTTTGTTTAATTATTTTCTGCTGTTTTAATTTTCTAGTTATTTTATATTAATAATACTTAATAATTTTAGAAATTTTTTTCTCGTTATGGTGACATAAGATAAGTCACCAAAATCCCATATTTCTTCTTAATTCTATGTCATATCTTTCTCAACTAAGTTTATCTTTTTTTAGCCATCAATTTATTTTGGTTATTTGTGTTTTTATAGTTTTTTTTATTTCTGTAATATTCATTTTCCTATTTTTTTATCAGCATAACAATACTCTCTTTAATTCTAATTTTCTTCTTGAATATTTCTGGACTTTTATCCCAGTGGTACTTGTTGTTATATTGTTTGTACCTCTCTTTTTCTTTAATAATTTTTTAAGTTCTGAATTTGATTTTAACTACTTTATTATTGGCAATCAATGGTTTTGGGACTTTATTTATTTAGATAATTTTGTTTATACTACCAGCCTTTTCAACTATGATTTTATCTATAATAGTTATCCTACTGTGTATCTTCCAGCCTTGTACAAATTAAATTTTTATTTAACTTGAAACGATGTTCTACATGCTTTTTCTTTACCCCATTTATATACCATGGTGGACCTAGTTCCTGGAACCCTGCACACCCTGAATTTGTTTTTTCCTTATGCAGGAGTTTATACTGTTTATTGTGCACAAATTTGTGGTATTAATCATTCTGCTATGCCTTTTATGGTAAATGCTTTAGGTTTTAACTGTTAGTATTAATAATACTTAATAATTTTAGAAATTTTTTTCTCGTTATGGTGACATAAGATAAGTCATCAAAATCTCATATTTCTTTTTAACAGTGTTACTTGTATTAATATTTTTTATTACCATTTCATTAGTTTATTTTAATTCTTTATTTAATTTTATAATATTTCTAGAAATTAATATATTTCTAGTATTTTTAATTTACTTTAACTTTTATAGTTTTGTAAATTTCTTCTTAATTTTATTTTTTTCTATAATTTCTATCTTCTTTTTTATCTTTTTAGTTTTAGTCTAGGTTCCACCTCTTCTATTTACTATCTATACTTAAGTTTAATAAAATATTTCAACCCTAATTATGTTATTTTGAATATAGTTTTATTAAATGTATTTTTAATTCTTGGTAAGGAGTTTTCTAATTTCGAAATAATAAAACAGGAAATTAGTTCGTAAACAGTTTTATATGTTTAAGTAGATAGTTTCTTTTATAAATTGGTTTATTATTATATTTAATTATAATTAATTTTTTCTACTAATATTTACAAGTTTATTAGTATATTTCAATATTATTTCTTATGCCTATTTATTTATTTCAATATTATACTATTATTGTTAATAATATATCTATTATCTTATATATTTAGGCACTAATTTTCTTTTTAAATTTAAATTTATTATAATTATTGTAAAAATCAGTATTAATTTTATTCTATTTTATTTTTTATCATTAAATTTATTCTTCTAGTAGTATTTTATTTAATTTTTATTACATATGTTTCATAAAAACTTAAGATTTAGTTACGTTATTAAATTTGGTAAGTGTAAAATTATTGTTTTTATTTAAATCCGTCGGTGTGTAATTTGGGACCTAATGAGTTTCGTTGTTAATCTTCCAATGTAGTAAAATTCTGATACCTACTCCATTAAGAAGTTATTTATATGTTTTTTAGATGATAAGACCCTTAAAGTTTAAAAAAAGAGGGGGAGTTCATGAGTTTCTATAAAAGATTCAAATTTGTAAAAATTTTTATTTTATTTTATTACTTAAGGGCTAATGATTTAGTCTGGTACCATTAGGTAGCCTCGTATTCTCGATGTTGTATAACCATTAATAATTAAATAAGTAGATCTTGATTTTTATTTCGACCGTTGGGCGATCAAAACTAGGTTCTTTATATGAGTTTAGAACGTATAATTGCAGTTCGGTTTCTATCTAAAATTTATTCTTCATATAAGGTATTATGAAAAGAAACTTTATTTATTATTTTTTTTATAATTAAAATTTAATTGTCACTCATTTCTCTATTTGACTGATAAATAATTTATTGTATTTGTTAAGCATAGGGGTACGAGATAAGATTTGTATAAGCAAGGCTTATTTCGGCGTTTATGCTCTATTATTTAATAACTGTACCAGTTTAGGCGGTGCAACCTTTAATATTTCTAATTTGTTATTTTTATACTAAGTCTTTACTGTTCCAATCTTTTGTTGTTTTTGTCCATAGCCTCTAATGTGCCTTAGTTATTTTTATTTACAGTCTACATAGTTTTTAAGAATATACATGGGTTCTTAAGAATTTTTTATATTCAAAAATTCGAATAAATATTTGTGCGAAATAAGTCAATCATTATTATTTACACTCTTAATTCTAAATTAATTAAGTGCTTAAGCACAGGTAGCCGGGTTTGTGTGTTTTAGCATAAATACAGAGGGTCTATTATACTTATTCCTTCAAATATAAATAAACCCCACTATATGGGTATTTATAGTATTCCCCTAATGATATGATAGTCCTATGCAATTTTCCTAAAATAAGTAGTATTAAGGATTATGGTGTTGAAATTCTATAAATTGTGAAAGCTCTATCACATTTTAATACAATACTTATTAATATGCTTTATTCCTCCATATTTCCGCATCTTAGCCATTTCGTTTTTAGACATAAGTCAGAAATAATGTACTAGTTGTATGCGCACAGAATATAATTAACTTTTATCAATACTTTTAATTATCTCTAGTTAATTAGTTATTTATAACTATTGTATCTGTAGTTATTTCTATGCCTATATTGTTATTTTATATTAATAATACTTAATAATTTTAGAAATTTTTTTCTCGTTATGGTGACATAAGATAAGTCATCAAAATCTGATATTTCTTTTTAACAGTGTTACTTGTATTAATATTTTTTATTACCATTTCATTAGTTTATTTTAATTCTTTATTTAATTTTATAATATTTCTAGTATTTTTAATTTACTTTAACTTTTATAGTTTTGTAAATTTCTTCTTAATTTTATTTTTTTTTCTATAATTTCTATCTTTTTTTTATAGGACAATACCATATGGCATGGATGAGGGTTATTCTAAATCTATCACAAAGATATCGCTGGTTTATATTTTTTTTTTTTATCATTAT
>Ga0206123_10003284_pt1 | contig 13413 bp, 15 predicted proteins | sample Helgoland_Spring_2_FD_160086 | JGI IMG/M metagenome (GOLD analysis project Ga0206123, IMG submission 160086) | Pelagic subsurface seawater microbial communities from Kabeltonne, Helgoland, North Sea - Helgoland_Spring_Bloom_20160316_1 | ecosystem: Environmental > Aquatic > Marine > Epipelagic ... | reverse complement strand
AATTGGTTAAACATGGTGTTTAGTTCTTTGAGCATCAAATTAGTACTCACATCAAGAGTCAACAGATTGTTACCATAGGTCCTTAATATTTCTAAATTTATATTATTTGAAACATCAAAACTAGTCATTGAATTATTGACCACTTCAATTTTTTTTTAGAGAGGTATTCTCACTTACATCTATAGTAGGCAAAATTACATTGCTTGAAACAATGAGTTCCTCTAAGACAATGTTTGCCCCTAAATTCAAATCAGTAAGAGGGTTATTCAAAAAATAAATATACTCAAGTTGTAGATTGGTAGATAAGTCTAGGGTAGTTAGCTCATTAGCCACCAACGTTAAGCTCTCTAATTGGCTATTGGAGCTTAAGTCTAAATTGGTAATTGGTGTGACTACAATAGACAAATTTGTTACCTCAAGGTTGGCACTTAAATCAATAGAGGTAATTAATTCACCCTCAATTGCCAAGGTTTGCAGATTCACAAAGGCCTCTAAACCTGTAAAATCTGAAATGTCTTCATAATAGAAAAGTAGATCTAGAGCTGCTTGGGCCTCAGAGACTTGAATTTCATTATCAAAATTGGTGTTGACACTAGAATCGTTAAGCAGTGCATTTTTAAAATTAAGGTCTGGAATGCTTACAATCTGAGCTTGAGCATTACAGATACAAATGGAGAAAAATAGTGTAAATAACGTGTATTTCATATAAATATAAACCCTCTAGTTTGTTACAATATACATCAAGGTATCAGCAAATAGAAGCGGTTTTAAAGTTTTATGTATGATTGATAATTTGAGTATTTAATTTCTCTGTAAAGAGGGTTAATTCTTTTGGCTTTTGAGTTCCGATTAGAAATTTTTTACCGCTTGTAAGTTCAATGGCTAAACCCATATTGCCCTGTATGTTGTATACGGTTCCGTAAGAGGTAAATAACCTGATTCCCCAACCTCCTACAAAGCCATAATTAACCACCTCTATGGTTTTTATTTGATCCCAGTGTACCTGCTTTTTAATAAAAGGAAAGAAATGCATATGAACTCCATGGGGGTTGATATGCGTTTTTAAACGCATACACCAAAAAAGAACAATGAATGAAAAAGTAAAAAGGCAAAATATGCCAAGGGCCATAGTAGACATTGGTTTATCACCAAATGCTTGATTTAAATACAGTTGCTTGTAGAGCCCCACAATAGGCACTAGGCTTAAACCAATGAGAAGCACCCAAAGCCACCATTGCGAGAATTTTTGTGTTTCTTTAAATTCTGTACTCATTTTAAAAATCTGTTTTGAAACAAAGACAAGATACCCATTAATTGTATGGGTTAAATTTAATTATATGTTTTTTTAAAACAAAGAACCAATAATGAAACCTTTATCTATTTCATGTGTGTAAAATCATAAAAGTAGATTTTTAGCCTATAGGTTGAAATGGGTAATGGCTGTTTGATATATACAATATGTTGTTTTCTTTCTTAATGTATTATTGTCTTAAAATCTTTTCTATCTTCCTACCTCTTGCAAGTTCATCTATGAGTTTTTCCATGCGTCTGCAATCTCTGTATAAAGCAAAATCTTCATGTATTTCTTCAATACGATATCCACATACTACGCCATTAATTTTATGGGCATTTGGATGCATTTTTGCACCCTCAAAAAAATCTCCAAACGTTCCATTGCCAGCAACAAAAGACTCTAGTTTATTTGGATCATACCCTGTAAGCCATAAAATAACCCGGTCGAGTTCTTCTTTGGTGCGGCCATGTTTTTCTATTCTATTTAAGTAATGTGGATAGATGGATCCAAAATTCATTTTCGCAATTTTTTCATTTTTTTCTTTCGTTACCTCTGGCATGACATCGTATTTTTGAATCTACCCTTTAGATTAGATAGACATTGGGTTTGAGTTTTAATTATAACATAGTGTGAGAGAACTATATTTATCATGATTTTACATCCAAATTTAATATTGAAAAATTTGCAATAGTTGCAAGGCTTTAGGGAATTGTTATTTGATTTGTTTTTTTATAAGTACTATTTGCCCAAGGTGATAACTGGCATGTTCTATCATTGAGTCAATATTTCTAAAATAAGTTCCATATTTTTTTTCTACAAAATCTGAAACTATTTTTTGGTCTGTCATTTTTTCGACAAGGTCAATAAATTCTTCGGAGTCAAGGCAAAACTTAGATACTAAATTTTGCCAATCTTGTTCAGAAGCTATGCCAGGGTAATCAAAGCTATACTTATCTCTTATATCAAGTGGTCCTCCTTTGAGTACTTTAATCATGCCCGAGGTGTAATAATTAATGTGAAAAGTTATGTCGGCAATGGAATTAAAATCACCTACTTTTTGGTTTGCTTTTTCCCAGTGAAGATCACTTATTTGTTCCTTAAAATTGGTGCCTAATACCCATTTTCCTTGCGTATAAACTTCTTTTAATCGGTTGGCTAAATAGTGATTTAATTTCATTTGATACGCTGTTGGTAATCGTATTGAATTTTTTTAAAAATAACTAATTTATTATTTGTTTTGTACAAAAGAAGATACCAAGTAGAATCAATAGGTTTAAAACATTATTTAATTTGTTGCATTACAACTCGCTGTAGATTGGTAAAAGAGTAGTTTTTAATTCCATTTACTTGGTTTAATTCTCTGCCAGATGTGACTTCAAAAATCAATTTTTTATCAATTAACTCTGTTGTCGATGTAAGCCAAATATCTTGAACTTTAAACAAGCTATAAAGTTTGTTATCAACACAATACTCTACTAGTTCTATGCCATTACCTTCAGAGAGAATATACTTGCCTTTGTCTAAATCATCAACCAGTAGTTTGTAATCCTTAACCATAGGGGTGGTTTTTGATAGATACTCTGTTTTCCAAATGTAGGTCCCATTAACATCAGTTCTGGCGGCAGTAAATCTTACCTTCACACTATCGCGGAGTTTATCGTAGCTATACATTTTCATAGTTCCCTCCCATACCCCTAGGCACCTCTCCGGAAAATTATTGGATATGCTAGAAAAAATTGTGTCTTTGACAGGATTATCAAAATAAGAACCTACTATTGAGTTTGGGTATTTCTTTTTGCTCCATTGAAAACAATCTTTTACTGTTTTATCATCTTTTTTCCATAAATAATTAGAAATACTTATCATATGAAAATTCTGTGAAAAGCAGCTAAGAGTATATGTGGCCAATAAAATTGTTAAAATTATCTTTTTCATATGTTTGAATTAAATACTTAGGTTAGGGTTTGCTCTGCTGTAGAAATAACTTGACGATAGTCTGGGCTTGAAAATGTCCTAATTTGTATTTTTCTTTAAGACATAATTTCATTTGTTTTTTAGTAGCATGATTTTCTTCTAGTAATACTTGTTGCCATTGATGTAATGACTTTCCTGTTTTATGTTGGAGATTTTTAACAATCGCATCTTCCATCTCTTTTGGTGATAATCCCATAGTGTGTTTTTAAATGGTTGTGCACCCACCCCTTATTGGCAGGTATCATACATTACAAATAATGTGATGTTTGTTGTACTTAGTTTTTATTGTGTCCACAAGGTTCCAATTGAGTATGTTTTTGCTTTCCCACTTATTAGCACTCTATCTTTTTTATTTTGGCATTGTAAGGTTCCGCCTCTATCAGAAATTTGCAAGGCATTTAATTGATTTTTTTTAAGCCTTGATGACCAGAAGGGAGTTAATGAGCAATGCGCTGAACCGGTAACAGGGTCCTCCAATATTGATGCTTGTGGTGTAAAGAATCTCGACACAAAATCACAATTTTCGCCTTTGGCTGTAACAATTACTCCCCCGGGATTAAGATTTATTTTATCAAACATGTACCTGTTAATTTTAATTTCTTCAATCTCCTTTTGGGTATCATAGACCAGAAGATAATCTCTTGCTTTGTAAACTTCTTTAGGGGGTATATTTAAAGCTTTAGAAATTGTTTCTGGGAGTTGTGAAACTACAGGCATGCGTGATGGAAAATCCAAATGATATAAATCATCTTCCACTAAAACGGTTAAATCACCGCTGAGTGTTTCAAAAAGTATCTTGTCTTTAGGATACTTTAAAATTGACTTTAAACAATGAGCTGTTGCAAGTGTTGCATGACCGCACAAATCCATTTCTATATCTGGGGTAAACCATCTTAGGTGTATTTTATCACCCTTGTCTACAAAAAACGCAGTTTCAGCAACTGCATTTTCTTTAGTGATCTTTAGCAAAATATCATCAGCCAACCAGTGAGTTAAAGGAACTACACAAGCGGGATTGCCTCCAAATGTTTTATCTGTAAATGCATCTATTTGATATAGTTCTAGTTTCATTTATACCAGTTTATTTTAAGCTTTGTCAAGGGATGTATGTGCCATCTATGATTGTGACACCTCTGTGTACTACCCTATGATAGATCTGTTTGTTTGATCTAAAATATCTTCTATGTTCTCTTTGATTGTTACGCAAATTTCATTTACAGGTAAATCGTTGGTGTCTTCACCAAATGGGTCTTCAATTTCAGCAGCTAAAATTTCTAGGCTGCATAGGATGTATAGCACAAAAACTGAAATAGGTATAGACCAATAATCAAAGTGAGTGGCAAGCCCCAGAGGTAAAGTCATGGTGTAGATAAAGATGAATTTTTTAAGAAAAATATTGTAGGAATAAGGAATGGGTGTTTTCTTTATCCTCTCACAACCGCCTACAATATCTGTAAATTGTTTCACTTGGTCATCAATAGTAAGGTATATATTGTCTGTAATGTATTTCTTATCATACATATTTTTGGTAAGTGAAAAGATCTTCTGAGCAATATAATTAGGGATGTGATTGATGGGTTGAAGTTCTTTTTCTGTTAAATCATCGCTTAGCTCTAGTTCACTAATGATTTTTTTATCTCTTAAGTGATTTTTCATTGAATAGCAATAATTGCTAATCTGCTTGGCAAATAATGATCTTTTTTCGGCTTCGTTTTCTGGTAAAAAGGTGTTTATTTTAAGTGCTAAGTTTCTTGATGTATTAACCAAAGCACCCAGTAACTTTCTACCTTCCCACCACCTGTCATAAGCAGTGTTTGTTCTGAAAACCAGTAACAACCCCAATACGAAACCTAAAAGTGAATGAATTTCTATGGTACTTTTAAATTTGGTGTATTGTAATTCTAAAAAGACTATTGAAGTAGCATATAATCCATATATAAGAAGTATGTAAATGAGCTTTCTTAGGGTGTCACTTTTATGAAATTCAAAAATTAAACTGAACCAATCTTTGGGATTATACTTTATCATTGATCTTTATTAATAGATTTAATATTTAGGTGTTTTACAACGTTGTTGTATATGGTTTGTTGCGTGTTTAAGCACTAAAGTTAGCAAATAAAACACAGATAGAAAGTCCGCGAGGATTTTCGTAAGTAGGCGAGTACTAGCAATGAATTATACACGTTGTTGGCGGTAGTTTTTTATTCAGTTTCAGTTTCGTTTTCAGTTCCGCTATTTTGGGCACTTACCATACTCCAAATAATTAAAATAGCTAATGGGAAAATTGTATATACAAGAAACTCTCTAATATCATATTCATCAATATCACTTCCTTTACTAAAAGGAATAAATTCATCATTATATCCATCGCTTAATATACTATCAGCAGCTATTAACAGCAAACCTAAATGTAAAAGAACCCAAGCTAAATACCAACCCATTGCTTTTCGTAAGAATTCATAATCAAGACTTCTTTTATGTTCCTCAACTACTTGTCTTACAATTTCAGTTTCAATAATTTTTTCAGCTATTTTTTCTTTTGCTGAAGGATTTCCTTCTGTTTGTTTATGTCCACAATGAGAACAAAATTTTGAGTTTTCTGGGATTTGTGCTCCACATTCAATGCAATACATATTTAATTTTTTATGAGTTATTTTACTAGTTCAGTAGCATCATTTCTATATTTTTCTAATGTACTTTTTAGTGTTTCGGATATTTGTTTTAAATCTTCTTTATGATTGTTGTTTTGTAGTTGGATTTCTCTAAAAAGTACTGATGTATCTCTAAATTTTGGTAAGTGAGAAAGGACTGTTTGGTTACTTGTATATTTGATAAGTACATTTTCAAAAACTTTTCTAATATATTCATAGAAGTAATTCAAATCCGATTCGTCTTTCATATTTTCATAGAACTCCTTTATGTAAGAGTTTAGTTTGTCAATATCACTATCACTCAACAATTCAGGTTTTTTGGTAAACCAAGCTGTTAAATTCATTAATTCATTTACTTGTTCTTTAAATCTCTTTTTTCTTTCGTAGTCAAAATTTTGAGATTTTTCAACCATAGTCCAAAGTTGGTCTATCTGCATATTAAAATAGTCAACTTCTGATGAAAGGTTATTGAAAGTTTTAATTTTTACTTTCTCCAAAACTATTTACATAGGAAAGGAAATAATTTTCATTTTTTAAAAGCTTTTCCAATCGGTTAAAACTTTTGTTTGGCGAAAACTTCAATAATTGAAAATCAAGATTATTTTTTTCATACGCTGAAACCATTTTATCTAAATTCGATGTGACAGTTTCTACGTGACCAATAGATGATTTAACTAAATTCGAGAAGTGCCTAACTCGATTATTGTCATCGTCTTCACTTTTCTTTTTTTCCTTTTTTCTGTCCCAAAGGATTGTTAGATAAAATACTAAAAGTGCAGTTCCTGTTCCAATTAAAGCACTAATTATATCTTTCAAAAAATCTTGGTCAAAAAACTCCTTTGCTGTTTCTATTTCGCACATTTTCTTTTATTCAGTGTTGTTTGTCTTAAATTACCGCCAACGTGTTATAAGATCATCTTTATAGCTGTTATAGGGTTACTTGCTCAGTATAAAAGTGATGTGTTGTTGTTATTACGTAAAGATAAATTATTTAGGGAAGTATCTAAAGGACTTTTTATATCTCTTAGACTTTTTTGGGTAACATGGGTGTATATCATTGTGGTTTCTGGTTTACCAACAATTACACATCAGTAGATAATCTTAAACCAAAAAATGCTTCCATTTTCATGGAAGCATTTTTAATGAAATATTAAACTATTATGCGTTTTGCTCTTTGATTAAATTAAGCGCAGATCCTTTACGGTACCACTGTATCTGAGCATCGTTGTATGTATGGTTTACCACAATTTTGTCTTGGCTACCATCACCATGGGTTAAAACAATACTTAAAGGCTTACCTGGAGTAAATTCTGCAATATCTGTAAAGTTAAACGTATCATCTTCCTGGATAAGATCGTAATCTGCCTCATTGGCAAATGTTAGGCCCAACATCCCTTGTTTTTTAAGGTTGGTTTCATGAATACGCGCAAAAGACTTTACAATTACAGCGGCAACACCCAAATGTCTTGGCTCCATTGCTGCGTGCTCTCTCGAGGATCCCTCCCCGTAATTATGATCACCAACTACTACAGTAGGTATTCTAGCGGCCTTGTAGGCTCTAGCCGTGTCAGGAACACCGCCGTACTCACCATCCAATTGGCTTTTTACAAAATTTGTTTTCTTGCCAAAAGCATTAACCGCTCCAATCAAACAGTTGTTAGAAATATTATCTAAATGCCCTCTGTAACGCAGCCAAGGCCCCGCCATAGAAATGTGGTCTGTAGTACACTTACCAAAAGCTTTTATTAAAAGCTTTGCGCTAGATAGATCTGCATCCTTTATAGGTGTAAATGGTGTAAGCAATTGTAATCGTTCGCTACTCTCACTTACACTTACTACAACACCAGAGCCATCTGCTAGCGGTGCTACAAAACCATTTTCTTCTACCTCAAAACCTTTAGGAGGTAATTCCCACCCTGTTGGTTCAGAAAACTTCACCTGCTCTCCTTTATCATTGGTAAGAGTATCAGTCAAAGGGTTAAAATCTAAACGTCCCGCAAAAGCAATGGCAGCTGTAAGCTCTGGTGATGCCACAAAAGCATGCGTATTAGGATTCCCATCTGCGCGCTTCGCAAAGTTGCGGTTAAAAGAGTGTACAATACTATTTTTTGGTGCGTTTTTTGGATCATCATAACGTGCCCATTGCCCAATACAAGGCCCACAAGCGTTGGTAAATATTTTTGCTCCCAAATTCTCAAAGGTTTCTAATATACCATCACGCTCTGTGGTATAACGTACCAGCTCAGAACCAGGATTGATACCTAAATCTGCCTTTATAGAAAGCCCCATATCAAGCCCTTGTTGGGCTATAGAAGAAGCTCTAGATAAATCCTCATAGGATGAATTGGTACAAGATCCAATCAAACTCCACTCCACATCAAGAGGCCAGTCGTTTTTAGTAGCCTTTGCTCTCATATCTGCCCCTACTGTGGTAGATAAATCTGGAGTAAAAGGACCATTTAATAAAGGGCCTAGCTCAGAGAGGTTGATTTCTATTACTTGGTCAAAATACTGCTCAGGGTTTGCATACACCTGCGGATCTGCAGTTAAGTGTTCTTTTACTTTATTGGCTGCATCTGCAACATCTGCGCGGTCTGTAGCACGCAAATAACGCTCCATAGAGGCGTCATACCCAAAGGTAGAGGTAGTGGCACCAATCTCTGCGCCCATGTTACAAATAGTTCCTTTTCCAGTACAAGACATCGCGGTAGCTCCAGGTCCAAAATATTCTACGATGGCTCCCGTACCCCCTTTGGCAGTTAAAATTTCAGCAACCTTTAAAATAACATCTTTAGGGGCTGTCCAGCCAGATAATGTTCCTGTTAAACGTACGCCAATAAGCTTCGGAAACTTAAGCTCCCAGGCCATACCTGCCATTACATCTACAGCATCTGCTCCTCCAACTCCAATGGCAACCATACCCAATCCTCCAGCGTTAACTGTGTGGCTATCTGTACCAATCATCATCCCGCCAGGGAAGGCATAATTCTCTAACACAACTTGATGTATGATCCCTGCTCCTGGGGCCCAAAAACCAATCCCATATTTATTAGACACAGATCCTAAAAAATCAAACACTTCATTACTTACCTGGTTAGCACGTTTTAAATCTTTTTTGGCTCCTTGTTTTGCTTGTATTAAGTGATCACAGTGCACCGTTGTAGGTACCGCTACTTTGGGTTTTCCTGCTTGCATAAATTGCAATAGTGCCATTTGTGCAGTGGCGTCTTGACAGGCAATACGGTCTGGAGCAAAATCTACATAGTCTTTACCTCTTGTAAAAGCAGAAGTGGCAGCACCATCCCATAAGTGGTTGTATAATATTTTTTCTGAAAGTGTTAACGGTTTTCCAACAACCCTTCGGGCAGCATCAATTCGCTGGGCCATTTGCCCGTATACTTTTTTAATCATTTCTATATCAAAGGCCATACTATCTAGTTTTAAATTAGGTATACAATAAGTACTGGTAATCCCTTTATTTATGGGTGCTGCGAAGATACAAAAAATATGAATTATTTAAAATTACATAACAAAATTGATTTTAAATTGCATAAAATTCAAAAAACAGCAATCTTATCCTTCAAAAAAAACGAAATCGATAATTTCAGGGTATGAAAATTATCGATTTAAAAATATATTAAGTAAGACAAATTAGGCTGTATTGTGCTTTTGAGTCAAAAAGATAGAATGGTTATAACAAACTTGTAATTATATCTTCAATTGAAAGTCCTTCGGCTTCAGCTTTGTAGTTTTTAATCATCCGATGACGCAATATACCAATGGCAACTTTTTGTACATCTGCAATATCTGGAGAAAAATTACCTCCAAGAGCAGCATGAGTTTTTGCAGCCAAAATAAGATTCTGTGAGGCTCTTGGACCCGCACCCCAATCAATGTATTTTTGAACCAGATCTGGAGCACTTTGGCTTTTTGGCCTAGTTTTACCCACTAGTGTAACTGCATATTCCACAACATTATCTGCCACAGGTATGCGGCGTATAAGCTCCTGAAAATCTATAATTTCTTGAGCTGTAAACAGTGGGTTAATTTTCTGGGGAGTCCCAGAGGTAGTTGCCTTTACCACCTCAACCTCTTCCTCAAAACTTGGATAATCTAGGTTAATGGCAAACATAAAACGATCTAACTGAGCCTCTGGCAAGGGATAGGTCCCTTCCTGCTCGATAGGGTTTTGAGTAGCCAATACAAAATAAGGTAAATCCAGTTTGTAATTATGTCCTGCAACCGTTACACTGCGCTCCTGCATGGCCTCTAAAAGTGCCGCTTGTGTCTTTGGTGGTGTCCTGTTGATCTCATCTGCCAATATAATGTTAGAGAAAATAGGCCCTTTTATAAATTTAAAATTACGAGACTCGTCTAAAATTTCAGACCCTAGAATATCACTAGGCATCAAATCTGGCGTGAATTGTATACGCTTAAACTCAAGACCCAAAGCCTTAGAAACAGTGTGCACTAATAATGTTTTAGCGAGTCCTGGAACACCAATTAAAAGAGCATGACCGCCAGAGAAAACAGACAGCAAAACTTCTGATACAACTGCATCCTGTCCTACAATTACTTTTTTAATTTCTTGTCTTAAGGCTTCATACCTTGTGACCAGTTGCTTTACTAATGCTACATCTGACATATGCTAAAAATAAATTAATCCTTATCAATTTTAAGTAAAACCTTAAACCCAGGGTTACTGAACGCTATTTCTTAAGCCAATCGCTGGCAAATACGCAATCTCTGTAATCTTTGTTTATATTAACGTAGGTGTCTTTAATTTTTTGTTCTTGCCATTTTTCAATGGTCTTGATTTGTTTTTGACGCAGCGCAAGAGATTTAATTTTTTCGTAGTCCTTTACAAAATCTGCAGGATGCTCCTCATACTTGTTAGTTACCGTTAAAATCTTATAGGTCTTTTTACCTGTTCGGTCTTGATCAACAAATATTTTTGATACCTCATTTTCAGCAAGATTATATACCTGTGCACTCAAAGAAGGATCCATCTTTATCAAATCAAAGCGAGTGTCTTGATTTGTAGGGTTTACAAGTTGCCCTCCATTATTGCTTGTGCTACTATCATCAGAGTATAAACGAGCCGCTCTACTAAAGGATATGCTATCGTTAACTATGCTAGTTCTGATGGATTCTATTCGATCTTTGGCCTCATTAATGGCATCTTTGGTTAATTCTGGAAATAAAATAATATGACGCACATCTATTTCTTGGCCACGAATTTTATCTACCTTAAGGATGTGATAACCAAACTCTGACTCAAACGGCTCACTGACTTCTCCCTCAAGCAAAGAAAAAGCAACATCTTTAAAAATTTTAGAATAAGGATCTCCTCTACGCATACTTGGCAGTAGTCCTCCTCTTGAGGCAGCACCATCTTTAGAATACAATACCGCCTTTGTTGCAAAACTGGAACCACCCTCTACAATGTCTTCTCTAAGTTGGTTAAGTCTATCAATAACTCCCTGTATGGCCTGTTTAGAAAATTTTGGCTCCACAACAATTTGAGCTACCTCAACCTCTGCACTAAATACAGGACGCTCCTCTAGTGGTATGTCATTAAAAAAAACAGATACCTCCTCTGGGGTAACCTCAACGGCATCAACAACAGTGGCTTGCATACGTTTTGCAAGTTCTATATCTCTTTTTGCCTTCAATAAATCGCTTTTGAGTTGAAATAAATTTTCCTTACGGTAGTAGGCAACAACCTTTTCTTCGCTTCCCAATTGCCCAATCATATACTGCACCAATTGATCTACTTGTGGGTTTATCTCTGCATCAGAGATGGTGATGCTATCCTGCTTTGCTTGATGGAGGTATAACTTATCTTCCATCAACTTACCCAGGAGCTCACATCTTGTTATCTCCTCCACAGAAACTCCATTTTGTTTGAATTCTAGATAACTCTTGTCTATATCACTGTCTAAAACCACATACCCGCCAATAACCGCAGAGACTCCCTCTGCCTTGTAACGTTTAAAAGGCAGTACAGAATCATTTTGCTTCGATTGGCCCTTGATTTCTTGTGATGGGTTTTCTCTTGCAACCCCTGTACTATCTACAGAGATTACCTGTTGAGCAACCATAAAGGTTTGTGCACTCAAAAACAATAGTATTGCGATACTATTTTTGGGTATATACTTCAAAATTTTTGTTTTTAACAGCATCTTTTGTAATGTCTTTTTCTAGTTCCTTGACAAGTTCTAGTGTTCTTTTATTTAAAATAATTTCTTTAATAATAGGCTTTATGTATTGCAAAGGAGCTATTTGATTGGGAGATAATACATCCTTTATCTTGAGCAAATATACTCCTAATGAATCTTCTAATTGTGAGAAAGTTGCTTTTTTTAAAACCTTAGATTCGTTGGTTCTGATCACAGGGAGTTGTCTTAGCAGAGTTTCTTTTTTGACCCAAACAGAATCATTAAAATTAGCACCCTTGAACTCCAAACTGCTATCCTGTAGCGCAGCAACATCTTCAGTATCAAAACGACGTAATTTTTTCTTTGTTTCAGAAATAGATGGAAAACTAGCATCTAGATGTATGTATCGCAACTTAAAAATCTCTTCCTTTAATGTGAAATTGGCTTTATTTTGTTGGTAAAATAAGCCATACTCCTCTTGTGTGATGGTACTGTCCAAAAGTTTAGATACAATAGCACCTTTGTAGGCCTGGGCAAATAAATCATTTCTATACTGGCTTACCATTTGCTGATAATCCTCTATTTGCTGGCGGGGCAAGTTTATATTTGCCTGATCAATAAGTAGCTGCTGTGTGGCCCATCTTTGAATGTAATTAGCAACAATACTAATGCTATCTTGCTTTGTGGTGTTTTGAGAAATCAAATCTTGTATATCTTCCTGGTATAAATAGGTGTCGTTTACCCTAGCCACTGGAACTTTGTTGCTTTTTGGTTCCAAAAAATCACATCCAAGAAAGACGCAAGAAAAGGTGAGTATAAAAAGGAATTTGGCCATTATTTTTTAAATTCTTTTTTAATTTTTTTGAGTGTTTTTTTATGAACTGTTACAGGGTACTTGACCTTGAGACTTTGCATCCAAGAGGCTTCCAACTCCTGCTGGTAATGGCTCATTACACTTCCTCTTACCTGGTCAAAAGATTTTTCTCCAGCAGGCAACACCTGGTGTACTTGCAGTAAGGTAAAGCCGCTCTGATTTTTATAAATCTTTGACAGGCCTTCAACAAACTTGAAATCCTCCGGGAGTTGCTTGTCACCCTTTTCAAAGATCCCTTTTGAGAGTAAAACCCGCAATCCCTCATCGCTGTTAAGTAATGTTTTTACCTGAGAGGGGGTCTTGCCTTGTTCTAATAAAACCTTAGACTCTTCTAAAGCTACTTTTTGATCACTGGTTAGGATAGTAGCATCTACTCTATCCTGCCATAGATATCTATCTTTGTTTTTTTTATAGAAAGCCTGCAGGGCAAGAGTATCTGTTTTTGCAACATTCCAAATA
>Ga0206123_10003282_pt1 | contig 13422 bp, 9 predicted proteins | sample Helgoland_Spring_2_FD_160086 | JGI IMG/M metagenome (GOLD analysis project Ga0206123, IMG submission 160086) | Pelagic subsurface seawater microbial communities from Kabeltonne, Helgoland, North Sea - Helgoland_Spring_Bloom_20160316_1 | ecosystem: Environmental > Aquatic > Marine > Epipelagic ... | reverse complement strand
TCACCCTAAAAAGTGAGGTTTTTTCATTTACTATATTTATATACAACTAATATGGTATAATCATGAGTACAGATTTTGAATTATTTCCTGGTAAGAACCTTAGTGGATTGTTTAAAGATATCTATGAAAATCAGGTAAACAAGAAACAAAGAATCTCAGAACTAATTGCTGAAATGAAAAAAGTAATTAGACATGCTGGAGATATGGCAGTAATTGGGCCAATCATAAAAGATTTAGTAGATACATCAGTTAAGAACGATGATTCACTAATCAAGATGGCAGCAATTGCACAAAGAATTATTGGAGCACAACACAAAGCAGAAGGAGATACGGGGTTTCTTTCTGATGATGAAAAAGAGCAATTATTAAAACAATTAGATGAAACTATTTCACAAGTAGCGGATGAGCAAGATGTTAAAGTTGATGAACTCACTAATGAAGTAGAAGAATTAAAACAAAAAGTAAGTAATGCGTAGAGGAGCAGTTGCATCATCGGCAAAAAGTAATTTAAGTGGCAGAGCTCCAAATAAATCTGCATCTTCTACTGGTTTAGTGATAGATGTAGTTTACAATGAAACACATCCAAAGATAATAGAAATTCAAAAAGAACTTCAAAAAGACGGAGTTGACCCACGCACCGTAAATTTTTTATATTACGCAAAAATTAGAAAAGAAAGTGACACCACAACATCACCAACAAGTGGTCAATGGGTTCCACCACATAGTTATACTGATTTAGATTTACCAGTAAAAAATGAACGAGTTCAATTAATCAAAATACAAGGTAGAGAATGTTATAAACGCATTGCATCATTTAATTTAAATTTACCAAACTTTGACCCAAATGCAATATTGGTAAATAGTCCAATTACTCACAAAGATAATTCTGACCAATCAACAAAATATAAAGAAGTATCTTCCACAGGTACCCCAACTTCTGATAAAGCAAGTTCAGAAGAACAACGACCAAAAAATGAGTTCATAAAACCAGAACAAATAAATCCACTAAAAGCATTTGAGGGTGATAAGTTAATACAATCAAGATTTGGTCAATCAATACGATTTAGTGGTTACTATAACGAGACAGAAGAGTTTTCACCAACTATAATAATTAGAAATAGACAAGCAACTCCAGCAGATTTAAATGAAAAAACCCCAACACTAGAAAATTTTAAAGAAGATGGTTCGATAATTGCATTATCAAGTAATGAACAGAAATTACCTTATTCGAAAGATTTTCTAAATGCACAGATAAATGCTTTTGGTGGAGGATATACTGAGGGTGGTGAGTTTGAAGAAAATACATTTCCTGCAGAACTTGTGGATGATAACATCTTAATTAAAAGTTCAAGAATAACAATTGCATCACAAGAAGGAGAGATGATATTTTTATCTAAAGGAAATTATGGATTTATTTCTGATGGTTTATTTACTATTGATAATTTTAATCCTAATGCTGAAGAATCTGATAAAGGTATAGGTGGTGCACTTTTAAATTTTGGTGGAGATGTGATTGTAAAGAGTAATGGAGATGATATAAAATTATTAGGAGATGAAGGTGGTTTGATTTATCTTAATACACTAAATCAAGAAGAACCAATTGTTAAAGGAAACACATTAAAGGATTTATTAACAGAATTGATTGATTTAATTAATAATCAAATTTTTTCTACCCCAGCTGGTCCAACCGCACTAGGACCAAATAATAGAACAGATTTTCAAAATTTAAGTGACAGGTTAGAAACATTCTTATCTGAAAAAAACTATACAGAATAACCAATGTCGTTCCAAGTATTCAAAACAAATATGAGTTTATGGATGCAAACACCAGATAAACTAGCTACTGGTAATGCAGAATCATATCAAGATTTTGCGGATAAATTAACCGCAGAATATGATATTGCCGTAAAAAGTGGTTACCAAACAATTAATTTGGTTAGGGTAAGTAAAGGTAATACTGAATTAATGAAATCATTAATAACTATTGCGTGTTTAACTGCATTAAATAAACAAGAGGGTAAACACAACTTTATAGATGAAATTGGAAAAGCCGTATTAGGTTATTGGACAGGGTGTCAACTAACATCAGGTATACCACCACTACTTCCTGCATTTGGAGCAGTAAGAAATATATCAACAATATATGCATTTTGTAGTTCACCTGGTACTTGGACACCAATTGGTTTAAACGAACCAACTGATGATAGTGATATCTTTTTAGATAATCTTATAAATGCTATGTTAGTACATTTAACAAGTTTAAATTTTATTTATTTTACGTTATCAATATATCCAGGCCCTGCAGTACCACCTGCACCTGGTTTTTTATTTTCACAAGGTTATACAATTTCACCTTCAACCAAATCACCTGTAAATTTAATACAAATAGTTGAAGAAATAATAAACACACAAGTTACCGATACATCAGATACTTTAACTGAAAAGGAAATTGTACAAATTAAAGAAGAAAAAGAAAGTGCACAAACTATTATTAATGATGATGCACAATCAGAACAAGCAAAGAATGTAGCTGAAGAATATAAAACTAGAGCTACAGAATTAATATCAACTAAGAAACACGATTCTACACCAGTTTATTTTTCTGAAGAAGAGCTTGCAACAATTGATGCATTACAACCAAAGGAATTTAAATGTGAAAGTGGAAGAAGGGTTGTAGAAATTGCAAGAGGTGATATCGGAATTTGTGAATATAAAAACAGAAACTATGGAGGATTTGGACCAGGAGAACAAAGAAATGCTTCTGGTAGAATTGATGAAATGGTAAACACAACCGGATTAGATAATGAAGGAAATGTTGCAAGAACTGGTAAAGGATATTTTTGGTGTGCGGGTGCAACGAGTCAATGGTGGAAAGATGCGGGATTACCATTACCCACTTATAGTTCAACGGGTGGTCCTGCCTTATGTAATCGTTGGTTAGAGTGGGGTAAAGAAAACGGTTATTTTTCTTCAACACCAAAAGAAGGTGCTGCTATTTTATATAGAGGTGGGAGAAAGCCAGGAGCTGTTCACATTGGTATTGTAGAAAGTATTATTCCAGGTGTTGGTGTTGGAACCATAGAAGGAAACACAAGTGGTGGTGCAGCTTTTGCTGATAATGGTGGTGGATGTTATCGAAAAATAGCCAAATGGAGTAAAGGAAATATTATAGGTTTTGTAAATCCACCCGATTGTACATAACCATAAAATTAATACTAATATATTTATATTAAGACAAACACAATTTAAAATGAACAACAAACAATTAATAAAAGTAATAAAGACTCTTGTTGAGGTAGAAACTGCCAAACAACAAGAACGTTTTTTATCGAAAACTTTTCCAAAGATATTGGAAGAGGAAGTAAATAAAAGATTAGCAGAGATGAAGGGAGGTGTAGTCAGCGTTCCCTCTCCGCAAGTAGTTGTAGAGGATGTGGTAGACCCATTTGAACAAGCAGAACTTGCACTTGAGGAACAAAGACAAACACCAACAAAAAAACTTTCAAATAACCCAATATTGAATGAGGTTTTGAATAATACAAAACCATTTTCAAAAGCACAAAGAAGTTCAACACCAGGTGGTGGTAAATCAGTACTAGATAATCTACCACAACAAGAGCCAATCCAAGAGAGTATGGATAAAACTGTTGAGTTTACTTCTCAAGGAGCAGGAGCTGGTGTTAGTGGATTAAAAACTCAGATGGCACACAAGATGGGATATGGTGATGTTGCAACAAGACCAAATAAAACAGGTCTTGGAGTTCAAACGGGGTTACCTGGTTTAGATAGAATTCTAAATAGAGATAATTCTTCACTTGTAAAAAAGTTTAAAACTAGATAGGGAGTAAATAATGGCTTATATTCTTGATAAAAAAGTAGTAACCGATACTGAGGAGTTTTCAAATCAGGCATATGGTATCACCTTGCCAGTACAACGAGGTAATACTGGTTATTTTTCTCAAGCATTTAGTTCATTTGAACAAGCAAAAAGTAATTTAAAAAATTTACTTTTAACAAGAAAGGGAGAAAGAGTATTTCAACCAAATTTTGGTTCTGGTATTCATGAGTTATTATTTGAACAAGCAACTAATGACCTTGAATCAAAATTACAAGAAAATATAACAAATAGTGTAAACTTTTGGTTACCATATATAAACATAGATACAATAGATGTAAATATGACTGATGAAATGAAAGATAGATATATCGCAGAAATGAAAGTACAATTTACAGTTGGTAATATATATGAACCACAAGAAATAACATTTTTAGTTGAGGGATAATAAAATATGGCATTAAATAGTATAAATAGAAACCCAAATGGTGGTAGAGATATTAAGTATCTTAATAAAGATTTTTCTCAATTTAGACAAAATCTAATTGAGTATGCAAAAACTTATTTCCCAACAACCTATTCAGATTTTAACGAAGCATCACCTGGAATGATGTTTATAGAAATGGCATCATATCTTGGAGATGTACTTTCATATTATACAGATGATACTTTAAAAGAATCATTAATAACAACAGCAGAAGATAGAGAGAACATAATTGCATTGGCCGAGTACTTGGGTTATAAACCAAAAGTAACTTCTCCAGCGATTGTTAAATTAAGTGTATATCAAACAGTTCCGGTCATTGGTGCAGGTACAACCGAAGTTAGACCCGATGATAGATATTATTTAAGAATACCACAAGGAATGACAGTAACTGCCACAACTCAAGGACAACAATTTAGAACTACTGAAATGGTAGATTTTGCATCCGAGAATGATAGAGAGGTTTCAATTTATAGAACAGATGATGATGGAGAGCCAACTCTTTATTTAATTAAAAAATATGTAAATGCAATATCAGGTCAATTAGTAAGTGTAACTCATAACTTTGGTTCATCTCCTTCTCAATTTTCTAAAATACCTTTAGTTGAAAATAATATAATAGATATTGTAGATGTAAGAGATTCTAATGGAAATAAATGGTATCATGTTCCTTACTTAGCACAAGAAATGGTTTTTTCTGATTACGCAACAAGCGATACAACAGACAAAGAGTTAGCACAATTTAAAGAATCGGTACCAAGTATTTTAAAAACTTTAAAAACAACAAGAAGATTTACAACAAAAGTAAATGCAGATAACACAACAACTCTTGTATTTGGTGCAGGAAACTCAACTTCATCAGATGAACAATTAATTCCAAACTTTAAAAATGTTGGTTTAGGATTAAAATCTTCAATTGATAATTTAGGTGCATCGTTTGACCCATCAAATTTTTTAAAAACAACATCATACGGACAGGCACCAACTGGTGAGTTTACTATTGATTATATTATAGGTGGTGGTGTTGGTTCTAATGTTGGTGTTGGAGAATTAGTACAAATAGATACAATAACTTTTCAAGATGATAGAGAAACATTTACAACAGAAGCAGAAAGACGTTTACTACAACAATGTAAAAATTCAGTAGCATGTGATAACGAAGAATCTGGTACGGGTGGTAAAGGTGCAGATACATCTGATGAAATTAAACAAAACGCATTAGCTAATTTTGGTTCACAAAATAGAGCAGTAACACGAAAAGATTATCAAGTAAGAGCACTTTCATTACCTGCAAAGTATGGTGGAATTGCTAAAGCATATTGTGCACCAGACGGAGAGTTGGATAACAACTCACCAGCTTCTATTCTTACAGATAAAAATTCTTTAGAGGAATTTGTAGGATTGGTAGAACAATTAAAAAATTCAGATTCATCTCAGCAAGAAATTAAAAACAGAGTTGTAAAATATCTTGGTAGTAAAAAGAAAAGCGTAACTGAAAAAAATAATCCATTTGCAATTAACTTATATGTTTTAGGATATGATTCAGATAAAAAACTTTCAACACTAAATCAAGCTATTAAAGAAAATTTAAAAACATATATAAGTGAATATAGAATGTTAACCGATGGTGTTAATATTTTAAATGGATTTATTATTAACATTGGTGTTGAATTTGAAATAAAAGTTTACAATGGATATAATAAAAGACAAGTACTTACAAGAACTCAGATAGAACTACAAAATTATTTCAATATTGACAAATGGGCATTTAATATGCCAATTAATATTTCTGAGGTAGAATTATTAATAGCAGGTGTAGAGGGAGTTCAATCTGTACCAAAATGTGAAATCATTAACAAATGTTTAGGAAACTATTCACAAAATTCATATAACATATTAGATGCAACTAAAGGTAAAATAGTTTATCCATCTTTAGACCCATCAATATTTGAAGTTAAGTTTCCAAATAAAGACATAAGAGGGAGAGTAGTATAATGTATCATTTTTTAACAGCATCCAAAGATTCAACAATTTATCTTCAACAACCAAGTCAAAATACTGGTAGAGATGAGATATTAGAAATATCTAAAATTTATTATGGTAATTTAAAAGATATATCTCGTTCTTTAATTAAATTTGATACAACAGCATTATCTGAATCCATAGTAAGTGGAGAGGTAACAATGAGTTCTGCAGAAATGCTTTTAACAGAATGTGAAGGAAGTGAAATACCAAACGAATATACAATATATGCGTACCCAGTATCACAATCATGGGATGTGGGAATTGGTACACGATTTGATGAAATATCAACAGATGGCGTAACTTGGGATAGTAGAAAAACATCTACTTCTTGGTTAGTTGGTTCTGCTTCATTAGAAAGTTCGGGTTCATATAATGGTAGAGGTGGAGTATGGTACACTGGTTCTTCCGCAAGTCAATTATTTGATTACCACTCAAGTGATATTTCAATGGATGTATCCGAATCACTATCATCATGGATTAGTGGAGATTTACCAAACGAAGGATTTATATTAAAACATGATTCTGCTAAAGAAAACGATACAATTGATTATGGCCAATTAAAATTCTTTTCAAAAGAAACAAATACCATATATCAACCGAAGTTAAGAATTGGATGGGATGATTCTAGTTTTATAACAGGTTCACTAACAGAACTTACATCCGATGATATTCATGTAACGTTTAAAAGATTAAAGACCAGATATAAACAAGGAAGTAAACCTGAAATACGAGTTTTTGGTAGAGAAAAATATCCACTTAAAACTTACACTAATCAATATTCTTATACTGATGTTTATTATTTACCAACTTCAAGTTATTATCAAATAAAAGATATAATCACCGAAGAGGTAATAGTACCATTTGGAGATTATACAAAATTATCGTGTGATTCAAGTGGAAACTATTTTAAACTTAATTTAACAAATTGGGAATATAATAGAGATTATTATATAGAAATAAAAACAGATAGAGATGGTGTAGTTGAATACTTTGTAGATAAAGATTTAACTTTTACTGTGGAAAAATAAAATGGCGTTAACTGATAAATTTAGAATCAACGAACTTACACAAAAAGGTTCCAAGGTAGAGAGAAGAACTGCTTCTGGTAAAATTCTTGTGCGAAAACTTGATGGAAAAGAAATCAGGCCTGAGAATATAGAAAAAGAAAAGCCGTTTGGTGATACTGTAATTAAAGCAAAAAATAAAGACCCAAGGTTTAAATCAGAACTTAACGAGGTTGATATTACACCAAATATAGAACAAACTTCTTTTAGTGGAGAATCTACTGGTTATGTAGAGAAACCAAAATATAATGAAGAAGAATTAAAAAAGGCAGTTGATGTAAAGGTTGATGAGTTAATTAAAAAAAAGAAACCCAAAAGAGGACCATATATACTTAAATCAAAATATGATGATTTACGAAAAAAATATGAAGATGCTCTAGCACAAATAGCTGATTTAAGAAAACAACTTAATACTGCACTTGCAGAAATTGAAAGATTAAATGGAGTTGTTGAACAATTAAAAGTAGAAGTTGATTCTGCAAAATTACAACAAGCAGCAGCAGAAAACCAATTACAGGCAGCAAACAATAGATATATTACACTATTAAGTGATTTCCAACAAGCAATTATTAAAGGTACTAAGGAAGCAATAGAAAGAGTATCATTAGAAGCACAAGTACGAGGATTACAGGCACAAAAAGAAACTTTAATTAGAATAGAGGACCAAGAAGAAGCAGCACAAGAGGAAACAGCAATACGAGCAAACTTAAGTGGACCTGATAATTCATATGACCAAAAAGGAGATACTGGTTGGAAGGTACCCGAACCACACGATGACCCAAGTTTATTTGAAACTAGACAAATTCATTTCAGAAGTAACAGACTTTCTTCTGGTTGGGCTGGTTTAGATTCACTTGAATTATATAACTTTAGTGAAGAAGCAGAAACAACATGGTCTATTTCAGTAGTAGCAGGACCAGGTAAACATGGTTCACCATGGTTAGGTTTTTCAAAAAGTAATGGTACAATACCACCAAGAAGTGGAGAAACACCTGGTAAGGTAGAAATTGATGCTAAGAAAATTAGAAATGTAAGGTCACCTAAAGGTAGAAGAACAGAATTTACAGATAATATTACACTAACTATTGGTCAAGATACTTATAACTTAAAAGGTATATTTTATAGAAAACTTAGAAAAGGCGGTGACGGAAACTAATGGCAATAAAAGATTTTAAAGACATAGAGGGAAGAAAAGGTTATCTTGTAGAACAAGAAGATAGAAAAATATTTCAAAAAGAAATATCAAAGGCTAACTTTGGTCTTGGGTGTGCCGATATGATTGAATTTATATTATATGATGTAAGTGATAATAAACTACCCCAAGGAGATTCTGGTAAATTAGTAAGATATATTCATTTAGATGATACAAACATTTCAAAATACTTTTTAATATCGGATAACATTCTTACTAAAAAAATAGGAGATGTACCGGAATTTGTAGTAGATTTAGAAGCTCTAATAAAAGAAGCTGGATATAATAATGGTATTTTTAAAACACAAGTTACTCTTTTAAATCGTAGATTAGGAGAAGAAATTCTTGATTCTAATAAATTATGGATACATGAAATAGCACCATCAAGGACTGAAATTAGAGTTTTACCAATTAGAGCAAAAGAAGAAAATAAAGATTTAGAAAAAAGATATAGTGTTTTTACAGAGGGTGATACGTTTAGAGATGATGTAATTTACTATATTGAAAAATTTATAGAAAGTTTTGATATAGAAAAAATCATAACAAAATTTTTACTTTCAAAAGGAACTGAGAGTGATGGTAAAAATTATATCAATAAAATAAAACAAGAATTTAACATTGAAAATTTTGATATCTTTATGTACCAAATTGAAAGAAAATTAATCGAATCAATGAAGTATTATGCAAACAGAAGAGTTTGGAATATAAATGATATTAATTATGGTAAACCAACTGAAGAACAAGATTGCATAGAATTATCAGTTAAAAAATTAAAACAAGATACAATCACTGCTCTAATTAATTCAATTGATTTTAATTTACCAAAAAGAACTATTCAAGATAATAATGTACTTACTAAGGAAGAACAAATAACTTTAGATAAGGTAAAACAAATATTAAAAAGTTCAACATCAGATAATATTTATGATACAACCGTACCTGAAACTGAGGTCAAGGGTTGTACAGACCCAAAAGCACTTAATTTTAATGAGGCAGCAACAGTTAATGATGGTACTTGTGAGTATAGAGATACAATAGTTATAAAAGGGTGTACTAATCCAAAAGCTATAAACTATAATCCTAAGGCAAATGAAGATGATGGTAGTTGTAAATTTGAAAGTAATACAGAAACAAAAATGTGGTTTATTTGGTCTGATATTGCAACATTCGAATATAAAGATGAATTTGATACGTTACAAACAATAAATGGTTCTGAGTATGATTCATTTAAAATAGTACAAAAAAACAATTCATTTAAGATAGTAACTGGTGATGTTAGAGAATATGAAAAAACAAGACCAAAAACTACATTAAAAAAGTATAGGATAACAAACACAGATGGAACTGATGAATACGGTCAAGACATATATGGAACTCAAGTAAACTCAGCATTTAGTGCACAATATATAGATGCAAGTGGAGAACCTCGTGATACTAATTTGATTTATCGTGGAGGAAGTATTACTATTTGTGCAGAAAAAGATAGTATAACACATCCTCCTAATTTAAGAGTTACATTAATAGGAGAGTGTGATACACAAACTAACACAGGAGGTGGAAGTACTGGTGGTGGAAGTGGAAATAACTCAGGTCCTCTTGGTGGAGGTGGTGGAGGAGGTAGAGATATACCAAATCCAGGTGATGATGACGTAATAGATAGAGAAGATTTAGATATACAAAATTATAGATAAAAACTAGGGTAAAAGAAATGCCACATAATAATAAAGAACATATAAAACCAAACCGACAAGGGAAAAGAACGGGCCAAATCATTAATGATGGAGATAGGGTTGGTGGACAAATTGTGTATGGTACTTGGGAATGGAATGGAAAAAGATGGATTGATATTACATACGATTCGGATGTATTTAGTATAGATGAAGATGTAGATAAATCATCTGATAACCCAAGTAGTTCTAAAAATGGTGTTGCTATATTTGATTCAAAGCTAATAGATGATGATTCAAATCCTAAAGATGATGATTCAAATCCTAAAGATGATGATTTAAATTCAGATGGTGAAACCCCACTTGGACCAGCTCCGAGTATAGAAATAACTGTTAAGGCAACCAAAGATTCAGCAATATTTATTGATGGAGAAGATACATTATTTCAAACATCTCATACATTTAATTATACGGCAAAAGAATTATTAACTACAAAAACTTTTACAGTTAAAGGTAGTGAAAGCCTTATATCAAAAGATGTATATAAAGTAACTGCAGTTCAAAAATCATTTAGAAAAGGAGTTAGAGATTTAGACTCAAAGAATGGAAAAAATTCGGTTAAATTTTATTATTATGACTTTATAGTATCAAAAAATAATAATACATTTAAAGAATTTACTCTAGATTATGATAACTTATTAGAAAATAGGGCAGTAACATTAGATTTTTCTCTTGATACTGAAGGTATAATAATCACACCAGAGCCAGAAAAAACATTAGTAGTAATTACATCAAACGTATCATCAAATGATATAATAAGATATCAAACAACCGATGGTCAAACTGATTTGTTACTTACTGATGATGAAATTGAATTAGAAGTTACTGCAAATATAAAAGATTTACCAAAATTTATTCAATTTTTTGGTGTAGGAATTGATGATACAACTCATACAGTTGAATATACTATTAATAGTCCAAATGATAGAGGAGGACAAGTAGTAACTAATATTGATAGTGGAAAAGTATCATTACAAGCAGGAACAACAAATATAATAGTTGATGCTATAAAAATACCACGAACCGATGCACCAGGGATTCCACTTTTAAATATTTCTTCTAATCAATTAGTATATAACATAAATGGTGAGGAATTATTACAAATCCCATATAGAACTGCTAATGCGGATTTAGTAGAATATTCAATAGGAAGTATTAAAAGACAAGTTGGGAGTAGTGGTAGTATCACTTTAAATACAGACGATTTTACAAATGGAGTTGGTACTTATACATTATATGCTCAAGCAAGAAGTTCTAATGGTGGTAGTGATATTAAAAAAATTATTATTGTTGTAGAAAGTAGAGAATATATACCTGGACCAGATATAACTCATATTAATTATCCACAAAATATTAAAGGTGCAGATTTTAAACAATTTAATGTTCCATTTGATGTTAGTTGGCAATCAATCAATACAGATTATATTAGAATCTATGCAGGAAAGTATGATGTAGAAGCTGAAAAGAACTATTACTTAGGTCAGTTTTCAAAATCAGGTGTTGCAACCTTTACTGTTGAAGATGTTTTAAGAAATGCAAGAAGAGAATTTTCTGAAGATGATAATATATTACAATTTAAATTATTATTAATTCCATTTAATTCCCAAGGTGATAAATTAACTGCTGGTAAAATAGAAGAAATAAATATTACATTTGATAAAGGTGATTTAGATTTAAGAAGAGGAGATGTAATTGGTGATATTAGAAAAGCATTTGAATATTGTTTTGATTATTCTGATTTTGATGAACCTACTTCACCATTTTTAACTCATTATTTACATTTAGGAAATGGAGATAATAAATTAATATCAACATATGGTATTGATGATGAAACATTCTCAGAATATGATTTTGTAAATGCTACAAATCAGAGAACGAAAACTAAAGAATCTAAATCTCTAGTTTTAAAATTATACGAACCTTTAGATAATAAAATAGATGTAAACGATAAAATTTGGATATCTAAAATACAATCAATACCTTTAATTGACCAAATAACAATATTAGATGATGTAACTTCTGATTGTATTCCATTAACACCAAATTTAAGTTTAGAATTAAATGATGATATTGGTTATCAAATTTATGATGATTTAGTAGCAAGTGGTTCAACATCATCAGAAGCAATAATACAAGAATTTGTTTCAGGTAGTGGGTTTTCACTAGATACACTTGAGTTAGAATATACATCAGGCAGTACTTACCAATGGGAAAATTTTGTAAAATACTCATCAGCAAAAGAAAGAGTTGCAAACTTTTATTATAAAATAAAATTATTAGAATCACATAGAAGTAAACACGAATTACTTTCAAATGCTACTGGTTCTGCAGGTTCAGTTTCGAGTAGAAACGAACAAAAAAGAATACTTGGAAAAATATCTGAAATTAAACAAAACTTTGATGCATTTGAAAAACATCTTTATACTGTAAGCGGTTCATTACAATATCCAAAAAATAGTAGTGTTGTTGGTGATATTAAACTTACTGATACTGGTAGTATAGTAAACCCATCTGATACAACTGCAGTTAATTGGTATAATTCAATTTATACAGATGCAGCGTTATATGATAGAAATAGCACAGAAAGATTAGTTAATAATTTACCAAGTCATATTCAAGAAGATGATAAAGGACAAGAATTTGTTTTATTCTTTGATATGATTGGTCAACATTTTGATATTTTATATCATTATATTAAACGATTATCTAAATCTAAAAAAACAGAAAACAAATTCGAAAATGGTATTATAAATGACTTAATGTATGAAATGTTAAGTTCACTTGGTTGGGATGCTGATTTAGGATTATCATCAGAAACACTTTGGGAATATGCATTTGGTGAACATTCGGATGGTACAGAAATATCATCAATATCAGGTAAAAGTAGACAAGAAGAAACTTGGAGAAGAATATTAAATAATTTACCATACCTATACAAACACAAAGGAACTAAAAGAGCTATTCACGCTGCATTATCTATTTATGGAATTCCAAATTCTATGTTAACTATAATGGAGTTTGGTGGACCAAAAGATACTACTACATCAAAATTAGTTAAATATACATATGATGATAGCACATCTGCATTAAATATT
>Ga0206123_10003280_pt1 | contig 13424 bp, 9 predicted proteins | sample Helgoland_Spring_2_FD_160086 | JGI IMG/M metagenome (GOLD analysis project Ga0206123, IMG submission 160086) | Pelagic subsurface seawater microbial communities from Kabeltonne, Helgoland, North Sea - Helgoland_Spring_Bloom_20160316_1 | ecosystem: Environmental > Aquatic > Marine > Epipelagic ... | reverse complement strand
AGGGTATGTATTTTGATTTATATATGGATGGGTTACAACCAGAACGTTATTACAAATTCCAATTTAGAACAGACAATAATGATGGTATTCAAATATTTGATGAAGATTATATTTTTAAAGTAGTAAGATAATGGCTGACATTTATAAAAATCAAATAAGAATTCCTGAAAACTTACCTGAAATTCTAACTCCCCCTAATAATAACCAAGCAATTATTATTGAAAAAGATGTGTATGGAGCTCAGGGAGTTAGAGATAATTTAGACACTGACTTTTCAGAATTAAATAAACCAAAAAAGAAAAATTTAGATGGTTTTTTTAAAGATTATGAAGAAATGATTTATGATATACCTGAAGAAGGAAAAGAAAAATCACACAAATATATATTAGAAACAAGTGGTGAGTATTTAGACATGTTTGAAGAAAGAGACGCTAAAATAGAATCATTAGAAAATCAAATAGCAGAATTAGAAGAAACAATTGAAGAATTAAGGAATCCTGAAGAGCACCCATTTTACCCTAATGGAACTGTATTATCTAAAGATAAAGGAGGAAGCTATTTCTTTATGGAACGAGGTAAAAAACGACAATTAGTAGGGGGGAGGCCAGGTCAAGTTTGGAAAACATTAAAAGTAGCCTTAGGCTTTAAAGAAGATGACGATGATTACGCAATGGGTATAGTAAAACCTACCCCATCAGATGTAATAGCTCAAATAAAATCAGGACCTATGTTAGACATAGAAGATATAGGAGGTGGATTACAAGAATCACCTAAAGCAATAGCAGTAAAATTAGACCCAACTGACTATAAAGCAAACCCAGACAGATATGATAACTTAGAAGATTATTCTATAGCTTTAGAAAAAGAAATTGTTGAAGCTTGGGACTTAGAAAGAAATATGGAAAATCTTTATTACAAATATGAAAATGACTCAAGAAACGCTTATACACAAACAGAAAGAGACGAAGCTAAGTTAGAAAAAGAAATAGCATCTATAGAATTAGAAAAAGCAAGAAGAAAACTGGCAGCATATAAGATGATTTATCAAAATATTAAAAGCAACCAAACAACTACAATTGAAGGTATAACAGAAATGTATGAAACATTAACTGAAGATAATTTTGAAGCTATATCTGACAGTGCTATAAATCAATTTAGAGGTTGGGAAAAAGGAAAAGGTAGTTTAGAAGATGTTGTAAAAAATTACAATAGTAGTGATGGTAGGGGAACACAATATACATAATTAAATGAAATCATTTAAAAAGAAAATATTAAAAGCAAAAAAAAGCATAAAAGCTCAAGTATCATCTATTAAAGATATTAATAATATAATAAATAGAATTGATAGTGGAGACATTTATATGCCTAAAGGTAATGATAAAATTCAATTTGCTAAAGAAATAGCACTTAAAAATGCTAAAAACCAAGCCCAATCAAACACACAATATCCTACTCCTACAAGAGGTGATTATGACACATTAGAAAGAATAGAAACTTCACAAATACCAAATGCAACCTCTAGAATGTTATCTAGAAAATTTGGTGCACCTGAAGATTATGTAGAATTACATGTGTATAATTCAAATGGTCAATTACTCCAATCAATAAATGAATTTCAAGATTATGATATACCTTCAGTAAACAACACAGGAGGTAAAATAAATAATTTTACAGTTAATCCTGTAGATATTCTTACAAATTTAAATTATTCAGCAGGACAATATAAATTAATTTTAAATATTCAAAAGAAACAAATTCTTAATAGTTTTCAAAGAATATTTACTGTTAAAGAAATTTCACCTTCAAGACAAGAATTAAGAGTATCTTACAATGATAACAATGAAGTAAGAACACAATTAGGAATATTTATAAGCAGAATAGAAGAATCTCCTTTTTTCAGAGATTTTGTACTTAATTTTGGTAACAACAATAATGAATTAGGAATTAATATAGCTTTAAACAATAAGCGTCCTGAATTATTAATTAAATTATTTGAACCTTTAGATTCTTCTATAAAAGTAGGAGGAAAATTTAGAATAGCAACAGAAATAACAGATCCTGTTTCTATGGATATAGATTTAGGAGAACCCGAAACTGTAGACACATCTATTCAATTACAAGGCCCTAATTATAATGTAGATACTAGATTATTAAATAGTATCCCCTCACAATATAAAACATTTGATGAATCTTTAGAATACTCTCTTACTTCATCTTATCAACATCTTTTAAACCAATTAGAAAATAGTGAAGTACCTAATATTCAATATGATCTTATAAGACAAATAACAGATACATCATCCTTAGATGTAGCTTACCATTTTGAAAATTTTGTACATTTTGGTAATGCAGTTGAACGTTTAAAAAACTTCAAATATAAATTAGAATTAGTTGAACTATATAATTCACAAATAGACAACATAAATACTATCATAGGACCCACTTCACAAAGTGCAGCTGTATTAGAAAATAAAAACACTATACAGGATAAAAAAACAAACTTAATAAAAGGCCTTGATGGGTATGAACAATTTTTATATTTTAATTCAGGGAGTAAATATTCATGGCCTAAAACAACAACTACTACTCCCCACACATTAGCTAATGTAACATCATCACTAGCTAAAACATGGTTAGGTAGTGAAAATGAATCTTCAACAAATTATGGGGGACAATTATTATCTGCTTCTTTATTTGACAGACAAAACCCACATACTCTATTAAATCTAATACCTAGACATATAGCTGATAACCCAGATAATAATCAGTTTTTCTTGTTTGCTAATATGGTGGGGCATCATTTTGACCAAATATGGACACATATCCATCACATAACACAACAGAAAAATACACACCACACAGACGGAGTATCTAAAAATATGGTGTATTTAGCTTTAAAAAGTCTAGGTGTAGAAACATTTGACCAATTTGAAAATGCTAATTTAATAGAATATATTTTAGGAGAAGGAAGCCAAGGAAGTGCTTTTTATGATACACCAACATCATCATCCCTTATAACGGCTTCAAATGCTGGTTCACTACCCAAAGAAGATATTACTAAAAATGTTTGGAAACGTTTATACCACAATGCACCTTATCTTTTAAAAACTAAAGGAACAGAAAGAGGAATACATGCATTAATGAATTGTTATGGTTTACCATCAACTATTTTAAATATAAAAGAATATGGTGGTTCTGTAAAAGACAAATCAGGATATAAAACTTTTAGTTATGATAAATATTCCCATGCATTAATAGGAGATTCAGGTACAACAACAGGACATTTTATAAAAACACCTTGGTCACCACATTCTGAATTTTCATCAGCTAAAACAGTAGAATTTAGAATAAAACCATTTAGATCAACTGAACAATACCATTTATTTGGCTTATCAGGTAGTAATGCGGCTAAAGATCCACACTTAGTATTAACACCACACACAGGGAATGACATATCTTCTTCAGGAGATTCAACTCAGTATGGTAAAATAGATCTATATATAAATAATGCAATAGTAGCTTCAACATCTAATTTTCCTGTTTATAATGGGGGATTTTGGAATATTCATTTAGGTACTTTAGGAACTCAAGGAAGCTCAGCAGACATTCAATTTGGTGCTTATCAAACAAATTTCTTAAAAAACACAACAAAACACACAGCAACTATCACTCAAACAGAAGCAGACAGAGCTTTAACATTTGGAGACCCATTTAGTGGTGGGGGTAGTGGGGGAGCAGATTTTGCTTTTCTAGGAGGAGTTTCTTCAAATCCAGCAGCAGCTTATAATTTAATAGATACTTTAAGATATTCAGGTTCGTTTCAAGAATTAAGATACCATTTTGGTGAATTATTATCAGATAAAGTTCTAACACAACATGCATTAGAACCTTTTATGTATGCAGGTAATACTTTATCTTCTTCTTTTGATAATGTAATTCTTAGATTACCTTTAGGAAGCAATAACATATTACATTTAAATAGTGGAAGTTACCACCCAAACCAACATGTAACTTACTATGCAGATTCAGATATTACTTCAGTTTTTACTTCTCCTACATTTAAATCAAGTGTAGAAAAACACCATTTAGTAACTCCCGATTCAGTAGGGGCTTCAATGTCAAGTGAAAAAGTAAGATTAGATGGAGGAGACATTGATGACAATATAGTATCATCAATTATAAAATCAGAAACATCTACATTAGATAGACAACCCCAAGACTATGAAGATTTAGGAATATTTTTCTCTCCTCAACACGAAATAAATGAAGATATAGTTTATACTTTAGGAGGTTTTAGATTAGATGATTATATAGGTTCACCTCTAAAAACAGAACAGTCAGCCTCAAGTTACCAAGATTTAAAAACAATAAGAGATGATTATTTTCAAAAGTATAAAAATAATCAAAGATATAATTTTTGGGATTATACTAAATTAATCCAATATATTGATCACACTTTATTTAAAATAATAGAACAACATGTTCCCGCAAAAGCGAACTTAAAAACAGGTTTATTAATTGAACCCCATTATTTAGAAAGAAATAAATTCCCTATACAAACTCCTACAACAGAAGAATTTAGAACAATGTTGTCTGATTCACACCAAACGTTTTTTATAGGATTATCTCCATCTCCCGCTAGTTCTGGTTTTTTAGGACAACATACAGCTTCAATAGCTATATCAACAAAAGAAGGAGTAATATTAGATGAACCACAATATGGAGCACAAGCACCTATAAATCCCGTACAAACAACAGGAATTCCTTTTGGTTATAAACCATACCAATCAAGTGTTTTATTAGGAAACGCATTAAAAGGAAGACCTTCTAGTATTTATTTCCGAAGTTTACAATTAGGTAAAGAAACAGATTATTAAATATGGCTATACATCCAAGTAATTATGCTCCCGTAACCAAAAGAAGTTTGGTAGCTCACCAACCTGGTCAAAAGGATGGAGAAAAAATTAAATCAGGAAGAGACTATTCTATTGAATTTGATGATGCCCTTCTAAGCCAACAAGGATGGATAAACCCACGTTTAGAAGGATGTGAAATTATAAGTTTATTTCCAAATAAATTTACTAAAAAAGGAACAAAAAGACAATTAGGAGGATTAAAATCTCCAAATATCCAACATTTAACTAATTTAACACTAGATTGGGAGGGAGATAGTGGAAATTTAGACAGAAACCCAGCAGTTGAAACTTACACTAATACTGTATTTTTTGGAAATACATTATCTGGTTATGAGGAAGATCCAAGATTTCCTAATGTAGGAGAAGATTTTTCATATGTTTTTATAAATAAAGCTTACACTTTTGACCCAGACAACGATGAATTTTTTATAACTGAATTATTAGGATCTAACGATAAAGTATTTGAACGAATTGTAAAACAAGATTTACAATATTCATCAAAGTTTTCTCTTAAATTATTAGATGAAGGAACAGAACATGATTTAAAGCCTGAATATAATGTCCATTGGAACGCAGGTATGTTTTCTTTAGTAGCTACTTATGAAGAATGCGCAGAATTTCCTTTTACTCAAGAAATGCAAGTAACAACCCAATATGTAGCAAGTAATGGTAATTTTAATTATTATGGTTTACCTTTTAATCCTTACACATCTGACAATTACTCACAAAATAATGTCCCCTTTCTTTTTAATTCAAACCAAAGAACCATACTAACAGGATCATTTATAGTTGAAAATAACACAGATACTTGGTGGTGGAGAAGACCAAGAACAAGTTCTTATTTTGATGTTTTTGGTAATTTAGCTTCACACAATTCAGCATCAGGAATAACAAGTTTTCCTAATGCAGGACCCCACTTACACGTAACAGGAGATTATTCTACTAGTGTGTTTGGTTTCTTTTATAGACTAATGGTAGGTGATTTTACATTTGATGACCCCCAAGAAAATAAAATATATTCAAAACCCCCCGCTAAAAAAGATCTACACATATTAACTTTTAATGATGCTAAAGGGTGTGTAAAAGACATACAAACAGAATTAAGGTATGGAAGAAATACAACTCAAGCTTTAAGACATTTTGGTAGTATATCTTTATCTAATGGTAAATTAATACCAATACCAGGAACTCATTTAGGCACAGCATCCTTAAATTCTAATGGATTTTCAATTAATTCAAAAATGTGTGGTCCTGCTTTTGAAGAATATTCAGTTCAATCATCATATTCTAGTAATATAGGATATCGATATTATAATTGGTTTGTGGGGGGAAATGCATCAGGATCAGAACAAGCCTCAAACAGATATGTTCCACCAGGATATGCAAGTGGTTATGTAACAGGAAGTGGTAATTTTTCAGGAACACCACGATTAAAAAAATTTCAAGTTTCTAAATTAGTAAAAAGACCTAATGTAATTATGACGGATATTAATAAAATTAATGAATTATTTGATGGTATAGGAGGAAAAGGATTTTTATGTATACCTGAAAACTTAAACCCAAAAATAAAAAATAATTTAGATTACTTTTTAAAGAAAGCAGAATTAATAGACAAAGGACCTAACAGAAAGAACTTAGCAGCTAAATCACCAAGAATATTAAGAGAACCACCTGAAATAAAAGGTAATCATTTAAATCCAAAAGATTAATATTTTTGAAAACAATTTATATTTATAACAAACAACAAAAACAATGGGATATTTAGACAACACAGTCATTACAGTAGACGCAATTTTAACTAAAGCAGGAAGACAAGCATTAGCAAGAAACGACGGCTCTTTTAGAGTTACTCAATTTGCTTTAGGTGATGATGAAATAGATTATACTTTATACAATGAAGACCACCCAAATGGTTCTCAATATTCAGGAGAGGCAATTGAAAATATGCCTGTTCTAGAAGCATTCCCAGATGAAACTAACATTATGCTTCATAAATTAGTTACATTACCAAGAGGAACTTCTAAAATGCCTGTAGTAACAGCTAACGTGTCAGCAGTACAATTATCATTAGGAGCTACAACTTCAATAAACCCAACAACTCTAAATTTCCAAGGTTTATCGAACCTAAAAGAACCAGGAGGATATTATTTTACAGTAGCAGACAGAAGATTATTTACTCAAGCAGTAGGAGTAGGAGCAAGAGGAAAATCAAGAAGAGCAAAACCATTCACACAATCTGCTCTTAGTGAAACAATAAAAGGACATTCACTGTCTTTAACAGCAATTAACAGTACATCACTATTTGGAAATAACAGTGTTTTATTGACAACTATTACAATTGAAGGTGTTGATTCAGGAGGTAGAGTAACAATCCCAGTTAAAATCTCTAAACAAGTAATAGCAACAAAATCAACAGGAACAACTGGTATACAAATTAGATAAAAAATAAAATAAATGGCAACAATTAACAGATACGGAGAAGGTGATGTAGTAATGAGTACAGACAAAGTAGTTACATCTACTTGGAGTGATAATACTAATAACTTAACTACATTCCATACTTCTTCTATACAAGCAAACCAAACAGATCCTAATTCACAAGGTAATTTCTTTATAGAAGCTTATCATAAAGCTACAAGTTCTGTAGACGCCGAAGTTCAGTTCTCAGTAGGGTATGGACATAAAGCAGGCTCAGGATCTGTAGATTTTACAAACGATACAGGTTCATTTGGATATAGTGCTACAAAAGTAGTTTATAACCAGTATAGACAATTAGTATATGGTGATGAAACACAAAACTTTACATTTAGCACTCATACTCCGGATGACATATATTTTATTAATGTTAATAGATCAAGATATAGACATAATTTAAAACCAGGATCCTTAAACTTAAAATTAACAAATGGAGGTAATTCAATAGAACTAACAGACGATTCTGTTACTTCAACAGGTTCAGCAGTAATTACTAATATAGGAAGACAATTTAATTTAGTATCGGGATCAAGTGGAGTAATGTTAGGATCTAATATAAACCAAGTAGGTACAACTTCATCATATGGTTTTGTTTACCCAGATGCAGGATTAATAATTCTTAATCCAGATGCACTTGATGTGTCCCAGTTAAATCTTGTATCCACTAAAGCATCTAATTCTAATGGTAATAATGGTACAAAATTACTAACTGCGATGGAAGCAGGTAATCAGTTTATAGTAGACAGTGAGGAAAGAATAACATCTCAATATTACTTTACAAGAGTTAAAAACTTTGAATTTAATTATTCTTCAAACCCATCATTTATAGATGATCAGGGTAGTTTAAATTTTACATCTATGATTGACATGCCCAGAGTATATATTTCAACAGTAGGATTATATAATGATGAAGGAGATTTATTAGCAGTAGCAAAAATAAGCCAACCAATAGCAAAAGACTTTACAAAAGAAGCTTTAATTAGAGTAAAATTAGATTATTAATAATGTTGTTTGAATGCAATCAATTTATAAAAAACTTACAGCACAAGATATAGGGCAAGTTCCATTTAATGCCAACAAACAATACACTATACATTCTTCCTCTTTTGTCTCCCAAAGTATAACTAATTGGGAATCTTCAGATAACTATACATGGTCATCAGCTTCTATAGAATCTTTTAGTTCGGGAGCTAAAGATGGAGTATATCCTTCTTTAGACACTGAGTATTCTTTAAAATACTTTCAATTAGAACATCTTTTTTATAAAGACTTTAAATTAAGTCTTAATGAAAAATTAGGACATGTTCATTATTTAAAACATAAAAGAGAGTTATATAATCAGGTTAGAGCTATATCAATCCCCAATGGGTTATGTGGTAGTAGAATAAAACCATCAACATTTAAAATAAAAGGAAATACAGACATAATAGATGATTCTTATGGTAATCTTTATGTTTCTTCATCTACATTAGCTGACTATAACACAGATATTAGAACTAATATTTTAAAAATAGGTCCTGAAAAAGGTTTTAAAAACTATGATTTAAATACTATGAACGATGAGTTTGAAGCAGACTTATTTTATAGAAGAGGAAAAGAAAGACTACATAAAATTTCATCATATACTAAAGATAATATAATAGATGATAGTTACTTTTTTAATTTATTAAATTATAAAAATGTTACTTTTTCTTCTAAAACATTAAGAGGTGGAGAATTTTCGGGTATTGACTTTAATGGAACGGATTCAGGAATATACATAGAAAATGATGAAAAATTCCACTTTAACCCAGGAGATGATTTTACTATTTCTTTTTGGGCAGATATAAAAGAACCAACAGTAGGACAATTATCTTTTACGGTTAATGCTATGACAGGTTCAAGTTCAGGTACTGAAAATTTAACTTTAGTATCTTCTGACGGAACAACAAAAACATATAGGGTAACAGCAGGTACAAATGCAGTTAACTTAGGTGGAAATGTAACATCTATACAGTGGGATTTTTCTATGCCTAATCCAAACTCTGCAACTAATAAAGCAGCAAATTTAAGAGATGCTATTAATGGTTCTACAGGACATAATGGTAAATTAATAGCAACTGTAGTAGGTAGTACTATAACAATAAAACAATTAGACACACCTTCTACTATTGGTACAATAGGAAATACATCAACAATAGCAACAACTCAATTTAATAATTTAGTAAATAGTAGTGTAGCCTCTGCTTTTTCAGGGGGAACAGATGTTGATTCTTACTTAGTATCCAAATCAACAACCCAAACAATAATACCCGCTATAACATCTAATAGAAATGTTCCAGTAAACACTCAAATTACAGGAGCATTACAAACAAAAGATGTTCCTTCTTCTCCACAATTTCCTTTTGAAGTATATGCTTTTAATGATTGGATGTATTTTAGACGATCAGATGGGGATACTATTAAAACAATAAGCTCATCATTTACCGCAGGTACTTTACAACATATAACTTGTAGAGTTTCATCATCACAAATGGAAATGTTTATAGATGGTATAGGATCGGGAACTAGTGGCTCAGAAAATTTCCAAAGAGACACACAAAATAATGCTAATTTATATATAGGAAATAAAGGAGAAACTGAAAAACACCTTACAGGATCCTTAAGCCAAATAAACATATATGATGAAGCACTTACAAACACCCAAATATTAAACCACTACAGTAGTAGTAATGGTTCTCCTTACGTAGGAAATATATTTTATGAATCAGGTTTAGCTACCATAACACACCCAAACTACCATTCAACCCTTAATATTACAGATTTAAATTTTCAAGGATCTCATTTAATATATGAAAATGAATATCAATGTACTATAGAAGAACACGAGTTTAATCATACATTAAACCCTTCAGCTCGTAGAAATAGAAACACAAATTCACAAGAATTAGCAAATTTTGCAACGGGTTCTAATTTTAAACCTTACATAACTACAGTAGGTCTTTATAACGAAGCAGGAGAATTATTAGTAGTAGGTAAATTAGGACAACCTACAAGAATGTCAGATGAAACCGACACTACACTAGTAATTCGTTGGGACAAATAAATGGCTGCTATTTTAGATGTAAGTACTAAAGGAAGATTTTTAAAATCTCCTATAAAAGGAACAACAAACATCCCTTACGACGAAATAGAACATAATCTTGAAAAAATAAAAGCAATGCAACCCCTAATAGTGTGTTGTTCTACTGGAGAATTAAGTAAATGGGCTTGTGATTTTTTAAAAAGAAACGGAATAGAAGAAACACACAATAGTGGTAATTGGGAAACCACCTCCTTTATAATAAAAAATTCCCAAAAATAAATTTGGTTATTTAATATTTCTTTCATACATTCACTATATGTGGTACTTTATAGAAAAACAAATTAATGAAATCTCTGACCTCCCCGAAGGAGCATTTGGTTTTATTTATCAAACAACTCATACCCCAACGGGTAAAAAATACATTGGTAAAAAATCTTTAATTTATAATTTAAAGAAAAAACTAGGCAAAAAAGAAAAAGCACTTTGGGAAGGTAAAGGTCGTCCTCCTATATTTAAAAGAGTACAAAAGGAAAGCGATTGGAAAACTTACTATGGTTCTCATGCGTTTATTAAAGATGCAAATAAAGAAGACTTAGAAAGAAAAATCTTACAAATAGCTTTTAATAAAAAAGAACTTACATATTTAGAATGTAAATATCAATTTGTGTTGGAAGTTTTAGAAAATAAAAAATACCTTAATGATAATATATTAGGTAAATTTTATGATAGAGATTTTAAATGAAAGAAGATTTATTAAAAAGATTATTAGAATCAGTTTTAGGAGTTAGCAAGTCAGCTCGTGGGGGAGATGAAGCGGTATTTACTTGTCCTTCTTGCAACCACCGTAAGAAAAAACTAACAGTCAATTTAGCAACACAAAAATTCCAATGTTGGGTTTGTGGTTATAAAGGACACAGAGCATTTAAACTACTTAAAGCAGTAAGTGCATCACCAAAAGCATACGAACTTTTAAAAGACATTGATTCTCAATACAGTTTTAGAAAACAAACCATAACCAAAGCACCATCGGGTTCCTTGCAATTACCATCGGGAGTAACGCCTATTATGTCATCTTCAGCTATATTGTCGAAACACGCATTACATTATTTAAATCAAAGAGGAATCACACCTCAAGATGTAGTTAAATATGATTTACACTATTGTGAACAAGGTGATTTAAGAAATATGGTTGTAATACCTTCATACGATAAAGATGGTTTTTTAAATTATTATGTAGGTCGTTCATTTGATAAAAACGCGTATATTAAACATAAACTCGCTTCCAGTACCAAGGACATAATTGGGTTTGAAATGTATATAAACTGGGATTTACCCATTATTTTATGCGAAGGTGCGTTTGACGCAATGGCTATAAAACGTAATGCGATTCCTTTGTTTGGGAAAAAATTAGCTACAACCTTAATGACTAAAATTATTAAATCTAATGTAAAAAAGATTTATCTTGCATTAGATGAAGATGCTTTAAAAGATGCTTTTAACCATGCTGAAACATTTATGTCTTATGGAAAAAAAGTTTATCTTATAGAAATGGGAGACAAAGACCCATCTGAATTAGGTTTTGAACAATTTACAAAATTACTCCACAGTGCAACAAAACTCACAACCTCTACACTGATGAAAAAGAGGCTAGCCTTGTCGTAAAGGTTTATATTTATAACAAACTGTATTAATTAATGGCAAACATCGCATTATATCCGGGTGGATACAAACCACCCCACATTGGACACTATAAAGCAGCTAAACAAGCTCTTAAAGAAGGAGCAGACAAAGTTATTGTGTTTGTAGGCCCAAAAGAAAGAGATGGTATTACTCAAGATATGTCTATTGCCTTGTGGAAATTATACACCCAAAATGATCCTATTGAAATTAGACCCGCAGGGGTTTCTCCAGTAAGAGATGTTTATGATTTTGTAGAACTAGAAGCAGAAGATGGAGACACACTTTTATTTATAAAAGGAAAAAAAGACAGTGAAGATCCACGTTTTGCAAGAATTTCTGATTATGCCACAAAAGTAAATAAAAACATAAATAAAGATTTTATTAATATAGACGATATAAAATCTAGATCAGATAAACCTGTATCAGGTACTTCAATGCGTAGCTATATTAAAAACAACGATAAAGAATCTTTTATTGATGGTTTACCAGAAGGAACAGATGAAGAAGCAGCTTGGAACACAGTAACAAATTTAGAAGAAGATTTATATAACCCAGAAGATAAAGTTTTAGACTATATGAAAAGTAGTGAATTTAAAGCTGGTTATACAAAAAAAGATGATGTTCCTCCTGGATACAAATATAGAAGAGGAGGACAATATAGTGCAGCTTCAGGAATGGGGGTAGCAGGAACAATGTATGAAGATGCTCAATATGAAACTGGTAAAGTTTTACATGTTTATGATTTTGATGACACAATAGCTCAAGTAAAAGCTAACATTAAAACAACTATAACTAGTCCTAGTGGAGATTATAACAAAGAAATATTAATTCCAGCTGCTAATTTTCCAGAAGAAAGTAAAGAATTAGAAGCAAGATTAGGTAGCTTAGAAATAAAATATGATTTTTCCGAATTTGAAAAACAAATAGGAGATGCTATTGTAAATAGTAAAGTTGTAAATAAATTAAAAGATTCATTAAGTAGACCAGACATAAAAACTACTATACTAACAGCTCGATCTATAGGACATCCTGTAACAAGATATCTAAAAAAAGATTTAGGTTTAGATGCTTATGTAGTTCCTTTAGGATTACAAGTACAAGGTAAAGTAAAAGGCACAGATAAAGCTAATTGGATAGAAAACCATATTAAAAAAGGTTATCAAACAATTTATTTTATTGATGATTCTGAAGAAAATAGAACGGCAGTATCTGCATTAAAAGATAAATATCCAGACATAAGATTAAAAGTAGAAGATCCAGCGGCAGTAAGAGAAATGAATGAAGGCACT
>Ga0206123_10003279_pt1 | contig 13429 bp, 6 predicted proteins | sample Helgoland_Spring_2_FD_160086 | JGI IMG/M metagenome (GOLD analysis project Ga0206123, IMG submission 160086) | Pelagic subsurface seawater microbial communities from Kabeltonne, Helgoland, North Sea - Helgoland_Spring_Bloom_20160316_1 | ecosystem: Environmental > Aquatic > Marine > Epipelagic ... | reverse complement strand
TCGGGATAGGGGGGCTATTGGACGTAGCTACCAGTGCTGGTTTACACGCAAATCAGGGTGAAGATTTCGGTCAAACTCTCGCGACCTGGGGTGTGAGCGAGGGGCCATACTTGATGTTGCCATTTTTGGGCCCTTCAACGCTGCGTGATGCCCCATCGAACTTTATTGACAGCTTTTTAGACCCCTTTAGTTATAATGATAGCTACGCTGTCCGCGCAGGCATCAAAGCAGTGGATATTATCGCCCTAAGGGCCGACTTGTTAGGCGTTGACGATGTTATGAGTGGGGACAAATACTTGTTTGTGCGAGACGTTTATCTGCAAAATAGAGAATTTCTCATTAGTGATGGCGCAATAGAAGACGATTTTGATGATTTAGAAGACTATTAAGAAAGGCGCTTTTTCTTTAGATATAGTCTAAGTGGTAGAAGTTTAAAAAGTTAAATAGGTTTGTAATACCAACATATTTTAAAGTCGGGTTGCTAATGGGTGAAATTAATAGCTTAGTATTTCTCGCTGGAGAGGAAGATGCCAGGCTTAGGAGGCTCATTTCCGGTGTCGAGGAAAGTGGACGACAGTGCCAGTGTTTTCCTGACCTGAGCTCCATAGACGGGTCGCCTGAGGATTCTTTTTCCCAGGTTTTGGTGTTTTCCCCGCCTGCCAGTACGTTGATTAGTTCTGAGAATACTCATTTACTCAATGCATATGTCGACAATCATTTAGTGGTTGTGTTGCTAGATGAATCATCCGCTTCAGCGGCGGTAGAGTACTTTAGACTCGGTGTGGCTGATGTGTGGTTTGACGGTATGTCACAAACCGAGCTCTCAGAGTCCTTTGCAAGACTTCAAAATATATCAGAAGCCAAATATAAGGGTAGGACCTACAGTCATGAGCTAGAGAAGGCAAATGCCGAGCTGCAAGAGAGTCTACGCATGCTCAAACAGGATCAGATGGCTGGCCTTGAGGTGCAAAAGAGCTTAATGCCCGAAAGCCCTCTTGCTTTTGGTGAGTATGAAATATCCCATTCAGTAACGCCCTCCCTATATTTAAGTGGTGACTTTGTCGGTTATAACTTTGTTCTTGGGCGTTATTTGTTGTTTTATTTTGCTGATGTGTCGGGGCATGGCGCCTCATCCGCGTTTATTACTGTTTTACTTCGTTTCATGATTGGCAGGGTAATTAGGCGTCATGTTACTGAAAATGACTATGCGGCCCTTAATGAAGCTCCTGCGGGCCTTTTAGAGCACGTTAACAAACAAATACTGGCAACGGGCCTGGGTAAGCACCTAACTATCGTAGCGGGCTGTTTAGATACTGAAACTAGCAAATTGCGCTATGTTGTCGGTGCCCAACTGCCAAAGCCTATACTTATTGTGGATGGCGTAGCTGAGTATCTGCGAGGCAAAGGCAAACCGGTGGGAATATTTGAAGAGGCTAGTTGGCAGGTTGAGGAGGTTACTCTACCTAAGCGTTGTGCTCTAGTACTGCTGTCTGATGGGGTTTTCGATTTAGTACCCGACAAAGACCTGAGTGATAAAGAGCAAACGTTGTTGCGCTTTTTAGCGGTCAGTTCTGATGATATTGAATCACTGAAACAAGCTCTTTCAGTAGACTTCATCGAAGATCCAAGAGACGATATTTCGATGTGCCTGCTTACAAGGGGTATGTAGTTTGAATCCCGGGAAAATACTGGTTTCAGACGAGATGGGGAACTACCTCCTAAAGTTCACAGGTGACGTAAGAGTCAGCCTCTGCGGCACCCTTAACCGACATATCAATACCATTTTTGGAAGTGAGAATGTTAAACGAGTCGTTATTGACATGTTTGACGCAGAGGGTTTGGATAGCACAACCCTCGGGCTGATTGCCAAGTTAGGGCTTCATTGCCGTAAACAGTACGGTATTAATATCCAAGTCTTCTGCCAAAACTCTAATATCCTCAGAACCCTGGAGAGCATGAGTTTTGATGAAATTTTTGACATTTTTGAGGAATTACCCGACTCAGATGCCGGCGCTAAACTCCACGAAATAGGGCTAGAAAATTTAGAAATAGATGAAATCAGGCAACAAGTGCTCGAGGCGCATAAAGTTTTAGTGCAACTGAGTTCTGATAACCAGCAAGAATTCCAAGATCTGATTAAGGCTCTAGAGTCAGATCGTTAGTTAATTCGCATCTTTGGCGTTGGCTTTGCAGCGAATATATTCGCTGTGACGAATGTGTAGTAAATCGGCAACCCTGCGAATGATATTTTCCTCATACTTATCCAAGTGACCATCGGCAAAAGCAACGCGCCACATTGCGGTCATTAACGATAATTTCTTCTCAATATCAAAGTGCTCATTTATCTCTTTTGTGAATTGATACAAAGAGGTCGCCTCTGCTACTTCTTCCTTAGATAATTCTATCAATTGGTCTATCTGCTCTTTGCTTAGATCAAGCATATTAGAGAGCGTTCCTGCAATAGCCTGCATCTCTTGATCGTCAAGATCTCCATCAATTACCATCACCTCAATCAGTAGGGCGGCTGTGGCAAGCTGATCAGGGCTTGTTATCTCAGTCTCTGCTTCTAATACGTTTTTTGAGAAAAAACTTTTAATTTTATCAATCATTTATCAAACTTTTTTAACCAAGATTCTAATTTAATTTGATCAGCAACAAAGCTTCTGATTCCGTGTGATAGCTTTTCCGTGGTCATGGGGTCATCATTTAATTCATAACGAAAGGCGCTCTCATTACCTAAGTTATAATGAATAGTATCACCGGTGTTGGCTGGATTAAGCTTTCTCTCAAGAAGCCCAAAGTCATCATCCAATTCCTGCAGCAATTGTGGGCTGATGGTCAACCGATCGCATCCTGCAAGTTCAGTGATTTCTCCGGTATTTCTAAAGCTTGCACCCATAACAACCGTGTTGTATCCCGATTGCTTATAGTAGTTATAGATACGTGTTACCGACTGCACTCCCGGATCCTCAGCCGGGGAATACTCAGACTGATCAGTATTGGCTTTATACCAATCCAAAATACGCCCAACAAAGGGTGATATCAAAAAAGCGCCCGCATCAGCGGCTGCCGCTGCCTGAGTGAAGTTAAACAGTAAAGTCAGATTGCAATTGATGCCTTCTTTCTCCAGCTGCTCTGCAGCACGAATTCCTTCAAAGGTAGATGCCATTTTTATAAGAACCCGCTCTTTGCCAATACCTGCAGCCTCGTAGAGATTGATCAACTGACGTGCCTTGTCTATCGATCGCTCAGTATCAAAGGACAAACGGGCATCAACCTCAGTAGAAACACGTCCTGGAATCACATCAATGATTTTTTGACCAATTCCCACCGCGAGTTTATCCATGCACGTTGAGAGTTGCTCCGCACTGGACAGGTTCCCATTAGAGGCAGATGCAATAACTTCTTTAACCAAAGCCTCATAGGTGGGCATTTGGGCTGCCTTCAAGATCAAAGAAGGGTTCGTGGTGGCATCCTCAGGTGAATACTGCGCAATAGCCCCAAAATCGCCTGTATCGGCAACTACCGTGGTCATTTCTTTTAATTGTGCGAGTTTGCTGGCTGTACTCATCGAGTGCTGGCTCCTGAAGTGAATTTTAAAGCGTTAATTAATACATCTATTGTTGCTGTTGACTTGTAGGCATTCTCGCTAATATGGCGCCTAAATTGTCTTGCCCCAGGCATTCCATGGTACAAGCCAAGTATATGGCGAGTCATAGCATTTAGTTTGACACCCTTCACCATTTCATTATCCACATATTCAACAAACTCTTCAGCAATTTTTTCTCGTGTCTTGGTTGGTTTGTCATCACCATAAATCATCCGATCAACCTGCGAGAGAATATAGGGGTTTGTATAGGCCTCACGGCCTAGCATAACGCCATCGATGTTGTTTAAATGAGTCACGGACTCATCAAGTGTAGAAATCCCTCCGTTGATGATGAACTCCAGATCAGGAAAGTCTTTTTTTAATTGATAAACACGATCGTAGTTTAGCTCTGGCACCTCTCGATTTTGCTTAGGGCTTAAGCCTTGGAGCCATGCCTTGCGGGCATGAACAAGAAAGGTTGAGCATCCAGACGCCGCAACGGTTCCGACAAATTGGCAGAGAAAGTCATAGGAATCAAAGTCATCCACACCGATGCGATGTTTTACTGTTACAGGTAGGGTAGTAGCATCAATCATTGCAGCAACACAGTTGGCAGTAATTTCTGCATTTTTCATCATCACAGCGCCAAACATGCCGTTTTGCACGCGATCACTCGGGCAGCCACAGTTTAGGTTTATTTCAGAATAAGCATAATCGTCAGCTATTTTACAGGCAGCGGCTAAGTCTTTAGGGTCGCTCCCTCCAAGTTGCAAAGCGACAGGCTGCTCCTGAGCGCTCATGGCTAAATGACGCTCTGTATCGCCATAAAGTATGGCACCAGTTGTGATCATCTCTGAATACAGGACGCTATGCTGGCTAATCAACCGCAAAAAGTAACGACAGTGCCTATCGGTCCAGTCCAACATCGGGGCCACACAAAATTTTCTGTTAACTTTCAACTAACCAGCCTTAAAGAGTAATCAATGCCATACATGCGGCATTGTAACTCAATACTTATTAAATGCAGGGCTAGTGAGTTAATTAAAGATTGGGTGTTAGAGGTGCCAGAACTAATCCATGCAGAAGTGGTTGATTTTTTCTCTCGTAGGGTTATGCTTTTGATTGGTTAGGCGAATTCCAAATACATAATGCGAGAGTTAGATTTTTACCACCAGATATGGACTGTTTTAAATGGTAGTACGATACAGAACGATTCTTTTAATCATGTTATTTGGTTTGCTGGCAACCCAAGATGTAGTGCTTGCCGAAGGTAGTAACTCAGATACACAGCAGTTCGTAGAAGCTGATTCTATTGATATTGATGGGGATGGAGAGTTTGATGCGTTAACCGATGGACTGCTTCTTTTAAGGAGTATGTTTGAGTTAACAGACTCTGCGCTTATTTCAAATGTAATTGGAAGAAACGCTATCTACTCTGATGCGGACGAGATTGAATACCGGATCTCATCTATCTCAACTGATTTGGATATCGACAATGATGGGCGAGTTGATGCTCTGACTGACGGCCTCCTTATTTTAAGATATTTGTTTGAGTTAAATGGAGAGCCATTAGTTTCTGATGTTATATCGATTAATGCACAACGAACTCTTCCAGAGGAAATTGAGTTATATCTAGATAGTCTAGCCACCCACAATATAAACTTTACCTCCAGTAAAAACTTTAGCGTCCCGGAAAATCAAAAACAGATCGGCAAAGTATCTGCAGTAGACGCAGATGGCGGTTTTGTTTCGTACTCTCTTGCTGGGGCAGATGCCGCATTCTTAACTATTAACTCTATTAATGGAGATCTGTTTTTCAATCAGCCGCCAGATTATGAGTTGAAATCCTCCTATGAAGTGGTGGCAACGGTGTCGGATGGTGCTGACAGTAACATTCAGACCATCAGGATTTCTGTGACAGACGTGGATGACGTTGCGCCTGTGTTCACCTCCAGTAGTGCCTTTGCTGTGCCTGAGAATCAGATTGGGATTGGTTCAGTCACTGTAAATGACGTGGATAGCCAATCTACCTTTTACAGCATAACCGGCAGCGATATAACAGTTTCCAGTGACGGTGTCCTCAGTTTTGTTATTACGCCTGATTTTGAACAAAAAAGTAGCTACAACGCAATCATCACAGCGTCTGATGGATTAAACCAGAACGAGCAGGCTATTAGTATCACAATCACTAATGTCAATGACGTGGCGCCCGTAATTACCTCCAGCATATCTTTCACCACCACGGTGACGCCTGATGTTGACGCTACTATCGGAGTCGTAACGGCCAGTGATCCTGACAGTGAATCCCTCAACTTTTCTATTAACAGTGCGGAATTGCTCATCTCGGACTCTGGGGTATTATCTTTTTCATCGGAGCAAGATCAAGACGGTGACAAGACATACTCTGGTATTGTTTCGGTAACTGATGGTACTTTTGTCACCACGCAGACTATTACTGTGAGTGCAGAGTATGACACTGATGGCGATGGGTCCGCCGACAATCGCGATCCAGATGATGACAATGATGGCGTGCCTGATAATTCAGATGACTTTCCAAAAGATCCATTGGAATCAGTGGACACTGATGGTGATGGCATTGGCAATAATGCTGATACTGATGATGATAATGATGGCGTCCTAGATGTGGCGGACGAATTTCCTTTGGATGCTGGAAATGTCATAGATTCAGATGGTGATGGCGTTGTTGATCGAGAGGATGTGGCTCCTAATGACCCATCAGTGACTAAAGCAATCCAATTTAATCTGAATAATTCAAGCTCCATCGGGTTAGGCGAAGTTTTAAGACAGGATTCTAACGGCATTTCTTCATTCGCTATCAGTCAATCTGGCCGACCTTCGAAGATATCTCTGGACTCATTAACCAATGTAATAAATTGGAATGCTGATGGCGAAGAAATCAGAGACGCAATAATGTCAAGTGAGACTTTGTTTGTGGCTGGAGCCAATATAACACCTGATGGAAAATTCCTTTACCTGCTAACAAGTCAACATATACAGGCTAGAGTTTCGGGACTTGATAATGAAATATGCTCTATTTATCGAATATCAATTGAGGATAATACCTATGGGTGTTTGCTTAATGTAGATGATGGCGATATTGAGCCTAAGGTATTAGTACCAAGCCTTCAATTCGATTTTGCAAGACGTGGGATATCTTTCAGATCTGATGGTGCGGCGGTCATGCAAGGTTTTGATTCGAAGAGAGAGCTTCCGGATGGCTATATCGGTGGAACTAACTCCACTATTGCATATTTCAGTACTCCTGAGGGAGAGTTGACGAGATTGCCTGCAGGTGAAGATTTCTTTGTCGTTGGAGTCTCTTGGTTATCAGATGCGTATATTGCCGTTGCCGAGTACCCAATGCAGAGTAGTGGTGAGAACCCGAGAAGTGGTGAAGAGCGACTAGTGATCATAGATGCAGTGACTCTGCAACCGATAAAATATGTTAACGCTCCCAACATTTGGGGTCCGATAGTACGAGCAAATAACAATATTTATTGGTCGAATGGTGGAGCATTGAATGGGGAAACGTTAGAGATAGCGGACTCAATATTTGGTGATGGGGGACAACCGGTTGCAGATATAGACGGCATTAATTTTTATACGTTCCTAGATACCAATGATGAGAATAACAAGTTAATAAATGTAAATGGAACACCAGAGTTAAATCTATCCGACGGTGTGGGAACTACATATAACCCTAGCAAGCAAAGTGGAACCGGATCAGACATTAAATACAGTGCTTTTGCTTTTGCTGAAGATTTTATTGGTTTTATGAAGTCTTATGGGCCAAAAACACCAATAATTTCGATTGAGAATCAAGAATTCCAAAGAAATAACACTTTCAATTTGCCTGATGGCAGCGGCACTTTACAAGTTGGAAGCACAAAAGATCTTTTCTATATCAGACCGAGTGCTGACCAGATAGGAGATCTTGTTATCAATTACGTTGTCTCAACGAGTGGAGAGGATAAAAGTAAGCAATTAGTTATTTCTGAGTCAACCATCGCTAAGTGGCGCGCTGATGAAAATAGAGGCGCAGATTTTCTTGAGTGGCCCTCTCCAGAGCCAGACCAAGAGGGATTTTGTGTTTACCAAAAATTGCAAGGTCTAGAACGCTGCCATAGCTTTGACAACTACAAAGTTCTATCGTTTGATTTGGAGTCAAATAGAGGAACTCGTTATGATGATGAGGCGGTGTATCCTAATGGCTCAGGAAATGCATTTCCAGGCATACAAAGTATTCTTTTTACGGGCGATGACTTAAGGGTCTATTTTAAAGATACTACTGATCATGCGTATTATGAGGTCTCTGCAAAAGCCACTGATTTTATTGCCGAAGGTGGCTCGGTTCTCCAATATACTGGAGCTGAAAATGGGGCAGGTGATCTTAATATTATTGCTCAAGGACTCTCTTTAAGTCCTATCAATCCCCAGCCTATGAGTATTACAGTAACAGAAACAGCTCCACAGGAAATCACTTTGGAGTTCCCTGAGGGTTTATCTAACGTTGCGCCGCTACCACGATTTGAGGTATGGAATGGAATACAGTCAATACCGCTGGCCGAAGAGGTGGATTGGAATTTAGAAAAAACAATTGCGAAAGTTACTACCACCGTTCAAGGATGGACCGGCGGCATTCAAAATGATGTCAGATTGTTAGATTTTGTTTTTTTGCCCGATAGTATTCAGAGATATGAACCTTCCTCTGACTTAGTCTTTACCTCAAGTAATCTAAATGAGAATACTCCAGTGTTCGAATCACCAGAAGGTTTTTCGATACCTGAAAATCAGCTAATAGTGGGCGATGTTATAGCCACTGATGAGGATGGAGATCTTGTTGGATATCTCATTTCGGGCCCCGATGCAGATAATTTATCTATCGATGTCTCCACTGGAACGTTGAGTTTTAATGAGGCACCTGATTACGAGGTACGAACTAGTTATCGAATTATTGTAACGGCAACTGACGGGGTTAATTCTGCCGAACAAGACATTTCTATTCTTGTAACTGATGTGGATGATGTTGCGCCAGTAATAACCTCTCTAGCAGATTTTTCTGCACCTGAAAATCAAACAAGCATTGGAGTAGTTACTGCAACTGATGTGGATAGTGATTCCACCTCTTTTACTGTTGATGGTGATGGGTTGGCGATAACTGCCGAGGGAACATTAACTTTTATAACTGCACCAGACTATGAAACTAAGGACGTCTACAGTGGTGTTATCACCGCAACCGATGGCACCAATTCTGCGACTATGGACATTACAATTGCTGTCGAGGATGTGGATGATCCACCAACAATTACATCAGGGACTGCCTTCGCTGCGCCTGAGAATCAAAAGGACGTGGGAACCGTAACGGCCACAGATGTAGACAGCGATGTTCTGGTCTTTAGCTTGGAAAGCAATCAATTGAGTATCACTTCTGATGGTATTCTAGCCTTTGTTGATGCGCCAGATTATGAGGTAAAAACGAGTTATGCAGCCACTGTTAGCGTCACTGATGGTATAAATATTGTAAGCCAAATTGTAACTGTATCAGTCACCAACGTGGACGATGTTGCACCGACAATAACGTCACCATCGAATTTTGCTGCGGAAGAGAATCAGCTTATTGTTGGAAATGTTACGGCTACAGATGTTGATAGCGAGGTAATAAGCTTTGAAATTTCCGGTGAAAATTTAGCAATTAATTCAGATGGACTTATAACCTTTGTAACAGCTCCTGACTATGAAACAAAGTCAACATACACTGGTGTGCTTACTGCATCGGATGGAACAAACAGCTCTGAGCAAGAAATTACAATTGAAATCATTGACGTTGTTGATGAGGAACCCCCGGTCTTTGTAAGCGGGCCTATCTTTAGTGCCGAGGAGAATCAAACTCAGATAGGCGTTGTGACGGTTACCGATGAGAATAGCAGTGAAATCAGTCTTTCAATTAGTGGTAGTGACATGTTGATAGCATCTGATGGGACACTTAGTTTTATCGAGCCAACTGATTACGAAAATAAGCCAAGCTACACCGCAACAATAACAGCATCTGATGGCTCTAATGAGAGTACTCAAGATATTACCGTGAATATCATCAATTTGAATGATAACTCACCGGTAATATCCTCTGGGAATGTATTTGATGTGCTCGAAAATCAGACATCTATTGGAACTGTTACAGCGACAGATGCGGATGGTGATTCGTTAACCTATTCAGTAAAAGGCAAACAAGGTACAAATAGTAACAATGCATTTATTCAAGATTCTCATTCATCATTAGATGAGACTGATTTTTATGTTGTTTCACCATCTGCGGGTCAAAGTGTGACTTTACGGATCTTCGATATTGATGATCAGATTAAAATTGTTCTGAAGAATTCCAATGGTGTCTCTCAGCAAGAACTTATATACGACATGGGTTCGGATGAAACACTAAATGTGCTGGATTATATTACTGCTGACGGATCAACTATTGATTTGGAGCTAACAAATAGTGGTGCTGGCTATACAATGGGATGGGAGCTCAGTGTTGCAGGAGAGGTTGCCTATTCGAATAGTTGTGGTCAATTCAACGTGTCTGGTTGTGCTGGGGATAGTTATGCAAGCGGCATTGTCTATGAGGCCACTATTCAGCTTGGAATAGCTAAAGACAATATCTCAATTAATGAGAGTTCAGGTCAACTTACCTTTGATACTGCACCTGATTTTGAGACTAAGGATTCCTTTGAGGCAATAGTCTCAGCCACAGATGGAGTGAACTCCACTGATCAAACAATCAAAATAAATATAATTGATGCAGTTGATGAGCAGCCACCAGTATTCACCTCAACCGCCAACTTTGATGTCTTTGAAAATACACTCGATATAGGCACAGTGACTGCAAAGGATGACTCCGGAGTACTGACGTTCTCGGTGTCCGATTCCGATAGCTCGTTTGCCATGTCAGAGGATGGCAACCTGAAGTTTACCACTGCGCCAAATTATGAATTAAAAAGTATCTACAGCGTAAATGTTTTTGTCAACGATGGTACTTATACCGTGAAACAAGAGGTAACCGTCTCGATTAAGAACGTGCTGGAGGATGTAATCTCTGAGAGTTTTGTTATTTCTGACGGATCAAGTACGGAGCCGCCCAGATTAAGCGGCAGTATTGAATTAGATGAGCTTAACTTGGCTAAAAATGTGTATCTATCCCTTACCGGCTTTGATTCACAGAGTGGGAATAACTTGTGTTCGCTAGGCTACATCTACCAGGTTTTTGAACTAACAAAAGATAACGAGAACACATGGTCAGTTCAAACAGATTTGCGCCCTGATCTCTCTGAAAACTGTACTTATGTTGCAAGTTACTATATGTCGGAGGATGACATTGAGTTTGAATCGGTTCCGCCTCAAGATGGTACCTATTTGAGGATCGCCGATACCGAGTTACTAACAGATGCTACTCAATTTGCCATGAAATACAGTGCATCTGAGGGTGTTACTATCAGCAACACAAGAAGTTCCTCTGACCAGCCAACCTATTCACTTTACAGATATGATCAGGTATATCCTGATGAATGTGTAGTCTCTGATAGTTTTGCTCCTGATATTTGGGGTAAGTTAGCTAATTGGGATGCTGCTTGTTTTAACGCTATTGTGAATATCAATGAGATTGACGATAACTTTATGTCTATTAATTTCTCAATTCTCTCTGATCTACCAATTGAGTCTTCGTTTAGTATTCTTGCTGCACCAAAAGCAACTTTAGACATCTCTTATGACGAGTATAGAGACGAGAGAAATGAACCACAAATTAACCGAGGAATAGGGAGTCAGGAAAGTTATCCAAGCACGGATTCAATCGAAAATGGAAAAGATTATGTTGTTGATTTCTCTGCCAGGGTCCACAAAACTACTCCAAACGCTGCGCTTTATCTTCGAAGCTATATGTTCGCTCATAACAGTAATTTTGGCTCTCAGCCGTTTCTTTTATATTCAGGCTTGAGTAGTTCTTTGGATGCGGAGCAGGAATATGACACAACACCACCAATTCTCACGTCACTTTCAGTTTCGGACTATGCCGATACAAACAAGCCTGATCGTGATTTTAAAAAATTTACAGCTGAGGTGGATAATTTAAAGATTGATGATGACGCGAATTCTCCAATCCGCGATATTTGGATTAACACAGTAGATTCAAAATGCAGAACAGTTAGGTTTGATATTCGGGATGAGGCTGATGGATTATTGAGCTCCGAGACTGGCCAATATGTGGCGACTATTCCATTCTTAAAGCAGCAGTTAGGAAACTATCAAATTACTCAAATAGTCGTGAACGATCATGCCCTTAATGCTAGCCTCTATGGTCAAAAATCGGAGTCTACACACCCAAGTGTTACTAATATCTTTAGTGTGGGATCTCCTTCGATAGTTTCCTGCCCGCACTTCAACAATTATGCGACTGATGTGGATATAAATGTATCTGTTGGAGAGGCTCTGGTAGGAGATTTCTCTGTAACTGTATCCAGCAGCGATAGCGTGACCTACAGGTTAGAGCGGGCCTCAGATAGCGATTTTGATATTGACTTGCTAACCATCTCGGAGACTGGAGAATTATCCTTCTTAGAGGCTGTTACCCAGGATACCGTTGGAGGTAAGTTTCGTATTACTGCTACCTCCGCAATGAATTCAGAGCTAGTAAGAGAACTTTTTGTTACCTTAGTTATTAGTACAGACTAGAGCTCTACAGAACGAATCTAACTTAAAAAGATCATTCATCCTAAACAATAACTGGGTATAACGAAAGTGGTATTGATGTCCGACAGAACAAAATTATTACTATTAGCGGCAAGGCTTTTTGCCTTCCCACTGGTCCTTATGGTGATTACTATCCAGTCATCATTTGTTCATGGACACGCAGACCATGACAAAGCACGCTTTGTCTCGTCTAGTGGTGTTGATAGTGGTAAGTGTGATGATGCTTCAAAACCCTGTAAAACCATTACCTATGCCGGATTACAGTCGAACAAAGGCGATACCATACGCTTGGCTGCGGGGAATTACAAAATTGAAGATGTCGATACGCTTTTTTATCTTTTAAGTGATTTGGTGCCCGTTAAGGCTTTGTATAGTGAGTTGTCAGGCTTTAAAAAAGCAGATCCTGCCAATATAACGCGTCTTACGGGGGTTCCTCTTGAGTTTGCTGATAAGCTGGCGGCCAAAGGTTTTTCGGTCATTGTTGATGCCAAGGGCTTGGACATTAATAAGACTCGCGACATTCGCGAGAAAATCCAAATGTATGAGCGCCTAAAAGTGGCAAAGCCATCGACCGTCTGTGTCAATGGTTTTGCAGGTGATCATGCTTGCCAAAACATGGACCTGTTGGCACATGTGCCTCTGTCGAGTTTTTCCACAAATCCAAGTGCTGCAAATGATGTGTGGGGCTTTTATGATGTTAATGACGGTAAAGAGTACGCAATACTAGGCTTGCGCAATGGTGTTGGGGTGGTTGAAGTAACCGATCCGGAAGCTCCGCGAATGGTTGGGAGCGTTTCTAGTGAGTCGACGTCATGGCGAGACATCAAGGTTTATCAGCACTTTAATAGAGTAACTGCACGGTGGGATAGCTACGCCTATGTGACTGCAGACAGCGCTTCTGTTGGAACTATGATTATTGATTTGCGGTCGTTACCTAATGAGATATCTGTGGCTGGATCAGACAATAGTGATATCAGTGCACACAACGTCTATTTAAGTAATGTCGATTACTCCTTGGGAGTTGCGCTCAATGGGGTCGACCCTTTTCTGCATATTGCTGGGTCCAACCGCAATGGCGGGGCA